>Ga0207674_10002995_pt1 | contig 20950 bp, 13 predicted proteins | sample KBSCornC72_FD_184303 | JGI IMG/M metagenome (GOLD analysis project Ga0207674, IMG submission 184303) | Corn rhizosphere microbial communities from Kellogg Biological Station, Michigan, USA - KBS Corn C7-2 (SPAdes) (version 2) | ecosystem: Host-associated > Plants > Roots > Rhizosphere > Soil ...
GAGGAGGAGTTTTTCGACCTTGGCGACGTAGAGGATGCGCTCGGCTTCTTCGAGGGAGGTTTCGGCGTTGGCGGTGACGAGGTTTTCGCGGGTCATGACGTCGCCGATGCGGCGGTTGTCGTCTTCCTGGAACTTGAGATCGCGGCGGGTCATGATGCCGAGGAGCTTGGGGGCTTTGCCGTTGCCGGACTTGGGATTGGCGTGGCTGCCGCGGAGGTTGTCGCTGGTGACTTCGCTATCGACGATGGGGATGCCGCTGACGTTGTATTCGCGCATGACCTTGCGGGCGGTGGCGATGGTGGCGGAGGGTGGGAGGGTGATGGGGTCGACGATGACGCCGTTTTCGGAGCGCTTGACCTTTTCGACTTCGCGGGCCTGGTTGGCGACGGAGAGGTTTTTGTGGACGATGCCGATGCCGCCTTCCTGTGCGAGGGCGATGGCGAGGGCGGACTCGGTGACGGTGTCCATGGGGGCGGAGACGAGGGGGATGTTGAGTTCGATGGCGCGGGTGAGGCGGGTGCGGGTGTCGGCGTCGTTGGGGACGAAGTCGCTGTAGGCGGGGATGAGGAGGACGTCGTCGAAGGTGATGCCGTCGGAGACGATCTTGGGGTGTTCCATGGGAAAGGGATAGTGGATGGGGGGCGGGTGTGTCAAGGGGGAGCAGTTGCGAGTTGTTCGTTGCGAGTTGGGAGTTAAGAAAGATGGGGTGATGGTGAGATGGGGTGATTAGAATGGGAGGATGCGGTGGTGGACGGGGTATTGGTTGTGGGAGCCGTTGTCGAATAACCGCGAGGTTTGGCGGGAGATTCCGGAATTGAAGGGTGTGCCGCGGGGGCGGGCGCTGGATGTGTTCGAGCGGGCGGTGGAGCGGTCGTGGGGGATGGTATGGACTTGGGTGGCGCTTGGTGCGCTGGGGGTGGGGATTGTCGGGGTGTTCGTTCTTTCGATTTACCTGAGACAATGGTGGGGCACTGCGTTCATCCTTCTTGGTCTTGGGGGTGTAATGTGGCTGTATTCGTGGATGCGGCGGGCGTCGTTGCGGCGGTGTGTGCGGGCGGAGTTGGGGACGCATTGTGGGGGGTGTGATTATGATTTGCGGGGGACGCCGGACTTGCCGCGACCTGGGGTGGCGCGGTGTCCGGAGTGTGGGAAGGTGATTCCGCGGAACGTGCATCGGGGGGTGGTGGTTGGTGCGCGGTTGCGTGAGGACGGCGAAGCGCGCAATTAGATGATTGATCGATTATGTCGAGTGGTGAGCGACTCGGAACGCATGGAGGCGACGGACAGGGCGAAGCCGCGAGCGGCGAATCAGTCAGGGAGGGTCTTGACGTAGAGGTTGGCGAAGTCGGTGGGGCCGGTGGGGGAAAGGCCCAGGGTGGTTTCGGCGGGGTTGGTGGGGAGGTCTTGAGTGGTGGCGGGTTGGTCGTCGATTTGGAGCGTGAGGGTGGGGCCTTTTAGGGTGAGGTGGCAGCGGTGCCAGGCGGGTTTGTCTTCGGATTGGGGTGGGAGTTGGATGGTTTGGCCTCGGAGGCGGAGTTGGACGTCGCCGGGGCCGCGGTGGCGGTAGTCGAGGATGGCCTGGAGGTCTTTGAACTTGGCTTGGGTTTGGAGGGTGAAGTCGGCGTTTTTGCCGGTGGGGATGGGGTCGAACTGGAGGGTCCAGTCTTTGGGTTTCCACGTGGCGGCGGCGATGGGCGAGACGGTCCAGTTGGTGAGATCGAGGCCGGTGTAGAGGGATTTGTAGCCGTCGTCTTTTTGGGCGACGAATTTGGGGTCGAGGTCTTTGGTGGGGGGGAGTTCCTTGATGCGGATGTTGCGGAAGTGAATGAGGCCGCCTTCGGATTCGAGGCAGAGGTAGCCTTTGCGCTGGGAGACGCTCGTGGCGGTGGTGACGACCTTGCCGTTGACGGCGAGGGCGATGTTGCCGTTGTTGCACTCGATGCGGTAGTGGTTCCATTCGGGCGAGGGCTTGGTGCGATTCTCGGTGGGATAGGAGCGGCCTTTCCATTTGCCGGGGTTGCCGGGGGTGAGGGTTGCGCCGTGGATGGCGAAGAGGTCGCCCTGGGTGGTGAAGCCGTCGCCACCGGGGCCGTCGAGGATCTGGTTTTCGACGGCGCGGGTGAAGGGGACGCCCTTGGCGGTGAGCGCGTCGGACCAGACGAAGAAGCCGGAGTTTCCGCCGGGGCGGAGGTGGCGCCATTCGAGTTCGACGATGAAGTTTTCGTACATTTTTTCGGATCGGAGTACACCGGTGGGGAGGCCGGTGCAGACGATCTCGTTGTCTTTGACGATGAAGGTGTCATTGGCGGTGCCGGTCGCGGCGACGTTGACGGGGACCCAACCGGTGAGATCTTTGTTGTTGAAGAGAGAGGTGAAGTCGTCGTCGGCGGGGGCGAAGGTTGGGAGGGTCAGCGAAAAGAGCGCAATCAAAAGGGATCGCATGGATCCACTCTGGGAGGCGCGCGGGAGAATGTCAATGTAATTCAAATGTGGGCGACTTCGCGCGAAGGGAAAATCAGGGCAGACAAGAATGTCTGCCCCACCAACTAGCGGCGACGGCGCGTAGAGGTCGCGGCGGCGAGGCCGAAGATGACCAGGGCGGCGGAGGTGGGTTCGGGGACGCCGGGCGTGGTGGTGCCGTTGAGGGTCCAGCCGGTGAAGTCCATGGAGTTGCCGGTGGCGGGGCTGAGGGGGTAGTAGCGGAAGGTGACGGAGTCGATGTTCTGGAAGGCGGGGGCGGATAGATCGGCGGTGCGGGCGACGGGGGCGGTGCGGGTGCCGGTTTCGTTGGGGACGTCGAGGACGGGGGTGTCGCTGAAGTTGATGGCCTGGCCGTTGGGGGCGGCGTAGAGCTTGAAGCCGCGCACCTGGGTGGCGGGGTCACCGCCGCCGCGGGCGGAGCCGAGGGCGAGGTTAACGAGGTTGAGCTTGGCGCCGCTGGCGCCGGAGATGGTGAGCTGGTAGTAGCCTGTGGCGAACTCGGTGGATTCGAGGGTGGTGTTGTTGGCGGAGCTGAGGGTGAAGCCGGCCCACTCGGAGTTCCAGAAACGGTTGAGGCCGACGTTACCGGCGGCGAGGTCGGCGCCGTTGGCGGGGGCGGAGATGTTGGGGGCGGAGGTGATGGTGACGACGGTGGGGTCGTAGCCGTCGTCGGTGGGAGTGATGGTGGCGTCGGGGGTGGAGAATTGATAGAGGTTGTCGGCGCGGGCGGCGGCGGTGAAAACGATTGCGGCCCCGAGCGCGAAGATGCGGGATAGATTTGACAGGTTCATTGCTCTCCTCCGATGTGCCCCGTCGCGGGGTGGACTGGTGGTAAGTTAACCACCGACAGGCGGCGGGGTCAATGAATTTCTGGTTAAGGGTTATGGCCATTTAATCGGGAATTGATGGTTGGGACGGGGTTAACGGCAGTGTCGGCATTGTTGGAGACTAACCTGGAGTATTCGATGGCGAGGTTAATCTCGAGATCTTTGGGGGCGCTTCGCGGCGATGATCGTCTGGGTGGCGAAAGTCAGGATCAGGGTGATGGTGATGTTGCGCATGCCCGGTGCGTCGTATCGAAAGAACGTGGTGGGCTGTACGCCGGACAAGGATAACATCTGGGCCATCTTCACGGCTTCGCCGACGTGCGGCGGCGAGCTGTGTCGAGTGACCCGAGTCAACATTGTGACGAACGTCGCGCGGGGATGTATTCTGTGGCCCTGCGTTGAGGTGAAGGACTCGAGAGGAGTGAATGTGGGCGAGACGGGGTCGCTGTTCGAAACGTACTGGAAGCTGCGGATGGAGAGCGCCCATCGGAAGATGGAGGCGGCCCTTGAGTTGATCGAACACAAACCCAGCCGCGGTGCGTTGGCAGAGGACCTTGTGCGTGAGTTGATCGAAAGTTTCCTGCCTAAACGCTGGACAACAGGCACGGGCTTCGTGGTGGACGAGGACAAGAGGCCGACGTTGCAACTGGACGTGCTCCTATTCGACCAAAATGAGTACGCGCCGTTCTATCGAGACGAGCATATGGTCGTGCTCCCGAAGGGTTCGGGTCCGCTGGCCGTCGAGGTCAAGTCGGTGCTGAACAAGGAAGATCTGTCCGATGCGTTGGGGAACGTGGCATCGCTCAAAGGAATGGACCCAACCGCGAAGGCGAACGTGTTCGCGTTCCGGGGCATGACATCGGACACGCTTCGCGGCCATTTGATGGCGCATGTCGAGGAGACCAAGACGAACGGGACGTTCAACCCTAACGCACTACCGGATATGATTTGCCTTTTGCAGCGGCGAGTGGTCGTTCGCCTACAACCATCGGGCGGCCATCATCTGGTCGCGTACGAAGCGATCGACCCCGTCGTGCAGTTCCTGCTCGGTCAGGTGCTGAACGATTTGAAAGTGGCCAGCCTGTATCCGTTGTTGCCCAAACCGAGGGCAAAGCCCGACCCGCTATTCATGGTTTAGGAGTCGTCATGCCCGAGATCATCGTAAAGGACGTAATGCTGCCGGAATTGCTGAAGACGCTCGAATCGCGCTCCATCAAGCGGGTGCTGCTGACCGATTACGCGACGATCGAGCCGACCCGCGAGGGTGGGGCGATCGTCATGCTGCCGATGATCCGCGTGGTCGCGACCGCGTTTGACCGCTCGGCCGACATAATCTATCGATGGAGCGAGCAAGGCGAATCGGCGCGGATGGTCACGATTATCGCTGGGACTGGCAAGGGGCCGAACCCGGGTGGACGATTGGCGGCGCGGAAGGAGGAGGTTCGTCAGATCTTTCGAGAAGAAGGTTATGAGGTGGACGAGGGGGAATGGACACCGGAAAACGCGCGGGCCTTCGTAAACGCGCGGGCAAAGGCGATCGGGTAAAGGACTAATTATAATTACCCGCCGCCAGACACTTCTCTGGTGGTGGAGGAGGGGCGTGGGGGAGAGGGGGAAAGGCGTGTGCGGCGGCGGCGGCGGCGGCTTGTAGTTAGTAGTGCGATTGTTGAGAAGGCGAGGGTTGCGACGGTGGTGGGTTCGGGCACGGGGAGGCCGGCGCCGGGGAGGGCGGTGGTGTTATCGATGACGGCACCTTGGAGGAGGGCGGGGTCGAGGCCGAGGGCTTCGAGCATGGTGGGGGCGAGTTGGGTGTCGAGGAGTTGGTCGGTGATGGTGGTGCCTTGCAAGTCGGTGGGGAGCGCGCCGCCGAGGATGAGGGCGATGTGGCTGTCGTCTTCGGAGAGGCCGCCGTGTTCGGCGCGTTTCTGGGAGCTGGAGAGGAGGACGCCGGGTTTGTACTGGACGATGAGGTCGGGGGCGCGGTCGTCGCCGGGGGGGATGAGGGAGTTGCCCTGGACGGCATCGGCGAGGTCTTTGCCGGTGAGGACTTTGTCGATGATGTCGCCGTGGGCTTGGAGGAGGGTGGCGGCGGCGCTGGCGGTCTGTGACGAGTCGTCGAGCCAGACGAGGGAGACGTCGTCGTCGGTGGTCTGGCGGACGCCGATGCCGGCGCCGGTGAGGGTGGAACCGACGAGTTCGGGGGATTGGACGTTTGAGGTGTTGACGCGCGGGCTTTGGCCGTGCTTGGCGGTGAGGAGGATGAGGGTGGAGTCGTAGAGGTTGGCGGTCTTGAGGGCGTTGACGATGCGGGCGACGCTTTCGTCGGTGCGATTGAGGGCGTCGGCGAGGCCGGGGTTGACGATGTTGTTGCCGTCGAAGTTGTCGATGCCGCCGGACGTGACGTCCTTTTGCGCGGTGTTGACGGCGATGAAGCTCATGCCGAAGAGCGCGGGTGCGCCCGGGGCGGCGGCGCCGTGGGCGGTCTTGCCGTTGATCTGGTTGATGAGGGCGTCGACGCGCATGTCGTCGTAGGCCTCGCTCATGGGGATGCTTTTGGAGATGGACTTGAGCTTGCTGCCGGCGGGTGCGTTGGTGGCGTCTTTGAGGACGCCGTTGACGAGGATGGCCTTGGCGTCGCTTTCGGGGCCGTAGAAGTCGTCGAGGCCTTGGCCGGAGGGGCCGGAGACGATCTCGTAGGAGGGGTGCTTGTCGATGTAGGCGGTGCGGAGGCCGGCGTCGTGGGCGACTTCGAAGACGGTGTTGACCTTGAGATCGTTGTGGGGGTAGACGCGTTGGAGGGCGCCGTTGACCATCACCTGCGGTAGGACGAGGGGGTTGATGCTGGAGATGTCGGCGTTACCGCCGCCGTCGATGTTGTCGGCGTTCTTGTCGATGTCGGCGGTCCAAAAGACACCGGTGCCGGGGGGCGTGCCGGGGAAGGTGGCGGCGGGGTAGTAGCTGCGGTTGTAGGTGGAATCGTAGTAGATGCCGGCGGTCTTGGGGCCTGCGCCGGTGACCTGGGCGATCATGTTGGGAAAGTTGTCGGTCGGCTTGACGGCGTACGTGTTGGTGTAATGGATTCCGTGGTTGGCGATGTCGAGGACGGTGGGGAGGTAGACGTTTGTGGCGGGGTCGGTGATGTCGGCGTCGTGGAGGCCGTCGATGGAGAGGAGAAGGACGTGTTGGTACGGGGCGGCGGCGTGGGCGCGCGAGATTGCGAAAGACAGACAGAGCGCGATTGCGCAGCGGGATAGCTTGGTCATGGGGCCCTCCAAGGCGGATCGGAGTGTATCATGCGGGTCGCGGATGAAACGACGGTGAGTTCCGGATGGTAGGTGAGGTGGAACCCTTTGGCGGATTGCGCGAGCGAAGTTCTCAAGACGGGACGGGTTCGGGGGCCAAGAATGGTCCCGCTCAGTGCGTCGCAGACAGACAAGAATGTCTGCCCCACCAAAGACAGAATGCAACGACCAATAGACGATATCTCACAGTCGCTACAGACGGATTTTTTGGTGGAGACGGGCATGAAGCTGACGAGGCGGACGTTTTGCGGATTGGTGCTGGCGTGGGTGATGATGGCGCCGGTGGCGCTGGGGCAACCGGCGAAGGGGGCGACGCCGCGGATCGATGTGATCTTGTGGTTTGATACGGAGGACTACCTGCTGCCGGCGGACGACGATGCGGCGAAGCGTCTTGCGGAGATGCTCGACGAGCGCGGGGTGCGGGCGACGTTTAAGGTGGTGGGGGAGAAGGCGCGGGTGCTGGAGAAGCGCGGGCGGACGGACGTCATTGCGGCGCTGAAGAAGCATACGATTGCTTATCATTCGAACTTTCACTCGGTGCATCCGACGCCGACGGAGTACCTGGCGGATTGCGGGTTGCTGGACGGGGTGGCGGAGTTCGTGCGGCGCGAGGGGCAAGGGGCGGCGGACGTGCGGCGGATCTTCGGCGTGGACTCGCTGGCGTGTTACGGGCAGCCGGGGTCTTCGTGGGCGTCGCAGGCGATCGTGGCGCTGCCGCTGATCGGGGTGAAATCGTCGGCGGGGGCGGACGGGGTGCCCTGCTACGTCGATTCGGGCAATCACGTGGGGATGGGCGGGCGGCCGTTCTGGTATTGCGGGGCGCTGGTGGTTTACAACATGAAGCCGAACGAGACGCGGTTCGACTTGCACGTGCCGGCGGCACTGGAGGAAGGGGAGCGGAAGGTGACGGAGATTGCCGACAAACTGCGTGCGAATGGCGGTGGGCTGATCAGCATTTTTTATCATCCGTGCGAGTGGGTGCACCAGGAGTTTTGGGACGGGGTCAACTTCAAGCGCGGCGCGAATCCGCCGCGGAGCGAGTGGAAGGCGCCGCCGCAGCGGCCGGCGGCGGAGACGGAGGCGGCGTTCGAGCGGTTCGGGAAATATGTCGATCACATCCGGGCGATCCCGGGCGTGCGGTTTATCACGGCGCGCGATCTGCCGGCGGAGTATCCGGACGGGGCGCGGTCGGTCGGCGCGAGCAAGGAGGATCTGGCGGAAATGGCGCGGCGGTTGAGCGCAGCGGATTCGCCGGGCGTGGATTTCTTGGAGACGAGCGGGACGAGTTTTTCGCCGGCGGATCAGTTTGAGTTGCTGGCGGAGGCGGTGGGGGCGGCGCTGGAGGGGAAGGAGGCGGCGTTTCCGCTGAAGACGGGCGGCGTAATCGGGCCGGACGGGGCGTCGCCGGTGACGGCGGAGGAGCGGAGCGTGGATGCGGCGGCGTTCGGGATGGCGGTGGCGGATGCGCGGGATTTCGTGCGGAAGGAGCGGCGCGTGCCGGCGCGGGTGTTCATCGGGCCGGACGCGGTGGGACCGGCGGAATTCCTGGTCGGGATGGCGCGGTATTGGAGCGCGCCGGGCAAGGGTGGGGCGATTGCGCTGGGGAAGAATGTGGAGTTGCTGACGGCGCGGCGGATCGCGAAGGATACGCCGGGTCTTTTTGGGGGGTGGATCATTCATAAGGAGGGGTTTCGTGCGCCGAAGGTGATGGAGGTGGCGCGGTGGCAGGCGTGGTCGTTGAAACCGGCGGTGATGAATTCCGAGCGCGGGGATTAGCGGGGGTGGACTTGGCGAATGATGGGGTAGAATCCGGGGCGGCGCTTGCGCTCTACCCCGGCGTGCTGGGAGTTTGAAAGCGGGTTTTAGTTGTTCCGTCTTAGGGAGGTTGTATGACCCTCGATTCTCATAACGACGATGATGTTCTGTCGATCGGGCCGGTGCCGCTGGCGCCGATCTTTCACGTGCCGTTTGGGCGGCACGAGAACTTCACGGGGCGGGACGCGCTGTTGGAGGAGCTCAGGGAGGACTTGTCGAACGAGGCGTCGCCGAAGCACGTGCAGGCGCTGTTCGGGATGGGGGGCGTGGGCAAGACGCAGACGGCGGTGGAATACGCGTACCGGTATGCGAGCGCGTATCGGATCGTTTACTGGATTCGGGCGGAAGAGGCGGCGGCGATGTGGCTGGACTACGCGGCGCTGGGGCGGGCGATGGGACTGACGTTCGCGGGGGACGCGTCACTCGAATCGGCGCGGCAGGCGGTGCGGCGGCAGCTCGAGAACCGCGGGGATTACCTGTTGATCTTCGATAATGCGTCGTCGCCGACGGCGATTCGCGATTTCATCCCGACCCCCTGCCGCGGGGCGGTGTTGATCACGTCGCGGAATCCGAACTGGGGGAGTCTGGCGCGGTCGGCGGCGGTGCACGGGCTGGCGCGGGATCAATCGGTCCACTTCCTGCGGCGGCGCACGGGGCGCATGGAGGGGGAGCCGGCGGCGCGGAAGCTGGCGCAGGCGCTGGGCGATTTGCCGCTCGCCCTGGAACAGGCGGGCGCGCTGATCAGCGAGGCGCGCATCTCGTTCGCGGAATACCTGCGGCGATACGAGGCGTATTGGGCGGAACTGCTGGCGGCGAAGCGGCCGGGCGGGGACTACCCGGACGCGATCGCGATGGCGTGGGAGTTGTCGTTTCGGGAGATCGAGTCGGCCAACCCGTCGGCGATTCGGCTGTTGAACTTGCTGGCGTTCCTGTCATCCGACGGCGTGGCGCGGCAGATCCTGGTGGACAGTTTCCAGCACTTGCCGGAAGACCTGTCGATGACGGTGGCGGACCACCTGGCGCTGGAGCGGGCGATCGGGACGCTGACGCAGTATTCGATGATCGACGTGCACACGGACGAGGAGGCGCCGATCGACCGGCGGCAGATCCTCACGCTGCACCGGTTGGTGGCGGCACTGGCGCGGGACCGGCTGAACGAAGACGAGCGGCGGCAGTGGGCGGGTGCGGCGGCGCGGGTGGTGGCGCACGCGTTCTTGTTTGATTCGGCGGACCCGTTCAGTTGGCCCAAGGCGGCGACGCTGTTGCCGCACGCGCTGGCGGCGGCGACGCACGCGCAGGCGACGGGCGTGCCGGTGGAGATCACGTGCGGGTTGCTGGATCAGGCGGGGCGGTATCTGAACCGCTTCGCGCGGTACGATCAGGCGAAGGACCTGTTGGACCGGGCGCTGGCGATCTCGCGGCGGGCGTACGGGGATGAGTCGCCGAAGGTGTCGGCGATCGCGAACAACCTGGGGCGGGTGCTGTCGCGCCTCGGGCAGCAGGACCTGGCGCAGCGGCATTTCGAGTGGGCGCTGGCGATCGACCGCAACGCGTACGGCGAGACCGATCCGCACGCGGCGACCGTCATGAACAATTACGCGATGGTGCTGCACGCGTCGGGGCGATTGGAATCGGCGCGGGAGCATTTCGAGTCGGCGCTGTGGATCTTCGAATCGCATTACGGCGGCGCGCACCCGAAGGTGGCGGCGCTGCTGAACAACCTGGGGTACATCCACCAGGCGGCTGGCGATCACCAGTCGGCGCACGATTTGTTTCACCGGGCGCTGACGATCGCGCAGGGGACGCTGGGGGAGGCGCATCCGACGGTCGGGGCGATCCTGCACAACCTGGGGCGGTCGCTGGCGGCGCTGGGGCACCCGTTGATGGCGCGGGATGCGCTGGAACGGGCGCTGGGGATCGACCGCAAGGCGTACGGCGATGCGCACCCGGACGTGGCGCGGGATTACGCGTCGCTGGCGGCGGTGGCGCGGCAAATGGGTGAGACGGCGATGGCGGGCGCGTACCAGTTGAAGGCGGACGAGGTGCGGCGGGCGCTGGCGGGGGGGCCCGTGCCGGAGGAGGCGGATACGGTTGTCGCGTGATGTTTCTGCGATAATTGGTGCGAAACCGCCGAGCGACGGCGGGAGGGGCTAGCGTTTGTCGAGCGCGGTTGCGGCCTTGGCGCGGTCGATTTCTGCGCGGGTCATCCAGTCGCCCTGCTGGAGGGGCATACCGGCGTCGCCGGGGGTGGCGGTGAATCGCATCTTGACGTCATTGGACGCAAGAACGATGGCGAGGTTCCCGCGCGCACCGCGGAGACGGCTTTATCGAGCGGCCCGTACCGGATAGGATCGGGGTTCCTACGCGGTGAGAGCCAAGGAACGGTCGTACGAATGCCTTTCGACATCCCCAAAGAGCGCATCCCCCGTCACGTGGCGATCATCATGGACGGCAACGGCCGGTGGGCCGTCCGGCAGAACCTCGAGCGCGTCAAAGGGCACCAACAGGGCGCGAAGACGGTCCGCACGGTGGTCACGGAGTGCGCGAATCTGCGCAAGACGGTGGGCGGACCGGACTATCTCACGCTCTATTCGTTCAGCCTGGAGAACTGGAAGCGGCCGGTCACCGAGGTGTCGTTTTTGATGGAGATGTACATCGATTACCTGCGGCAGGAGCGGGTGACGATGATGGAGAACAACATCCGCTTCCGGCAGATCGGACGGCTGGATCATCTCCCCGAGCCGGTGCTGGAGGAGATGGCGGTCACGCTCGAGCAGACGAAGGACAATGACGGGCTGACGCTGGTGCTGGCGTTGAATTACGGCAGCCGGGCGGAGATTACGGACGCGGTGCGCGCGATCGCGGAGAAGGTGCGCTCTGGCGAGCTCGACCCGCGCGACATTCGCGAGGAGACGATCTCGGATCACCTGTATACGGCGGGGATGCCGGACCCGGATTTACTGATTCGGACCGCTGGCGAGATGCGGGTGAGTAACTATCTGCTTTGGCAGATCAGCTACGCGGAGTTGTTCGTGAGTCCGGTGCTGTGGCCGGATTTCGGGGTGGCGGATTTGCACGAGGGGTTAAGGGCGTTCGCGGCGCGGAACCGGCGGTTCGGGGCGCTGGATCACACGAATACGGGGAAGTAGCTGGGGATTTACTCCCTCTCCCGCAAGCGCGCGTAATCGTCATTCGCAGTTACGCGTGGCCGCTTGTGGGAGAGGGTTGGGGTGAGGGGCATTAATTCGATCGGCGAAGACCCTCACCCCGCCCTCTCCCACACGCGGGACAGTTCAGGGCAAATGACGATGGTGGTTGCGTGCGGGAGAGGGAGTAAACGCCTTCTATTTCGCGGCGGGCTTTTTGGGGGTGGCGGGTTTGGAGATTTCGGCGGGTTTGGCGGTGGTTTTGGGTGTTGGCGCCGTTACGCCGGTGAACTCGTTGGCGATCTTCTGGATGTAATCGACCGACGGCATCGCGCCGTCGGTGATGAGGAAGCGGTACTTGAGGGTCAGCGTGTCCCCGGACTTGATGGCGGTCTTGGGGTACGCGCCGAAGCGGCCGTAGTCGCGGTAGGCGGACCAGCGGGTGCCCTTGGGGTTGTCGGGCGAGCTGTACTCGACGACGCTGTACGTTTTGCCGCGGAGCGTGTAGGTCTCGCCGACCCAGGGGTAGTCGGTGTCCTTGTGCGGGTTGGCGTTCTCGACGGGGTAGAGGTAGGTCGTTTCCTTGGTCGTGAGGTCGCCGGCGGGGCGGTATTGGACGCCGCCGTGCTCGGGGTCGGCCTCGAGCGTGACGTCGCCGGACGGGGCCTTGAGTTTCGACGTGAAGTCGATAATCAGTCGGCCGGGGGCGGGGGCGCGGTGGAACGTCATGGTGCGCTCTTCGCTGACGAGCACCTTGCCGGAATTGTTGGGGATCCACTCGGTCTGCGACGTGAACGTGGCTGAGTCGGCGTCGGCCTTCTGATCGGTGAACTTGCGGTGGATGATGTCGCCGGCGGCCATCTCCCAGAAGTTGTACCGCTTGTCGTCGAAGCCGAGCTTTTGCCAGCCGATGTAGATGCCGCGGTGGTGCGGGAACAGTTTGCCACCGGCGCCCTGGGTGATCGGCTCTTTCCCTTCGGCGTCGAAGACGTGGAGGTAAGGCTTGTAGGTTTCGGTGTGGCGCTGCTTGTCGGACGTGTCGTGGGCGTACATGTAGCGGGCGACGACCTTGCCGTCGAGCAGGACGTCGAGGTGATCGCCGGCGGTGTCGGCAAAGGAGAATCCGGTCTCCGCCGCCCACGACGGCGGCGCGAGCAGACAAGCCAGCACAATCGTCAAACCAATCTGCAACCGTGACATCGGTCTCATTCTCCCTGTTCGGTGCGGATTACTTGAATCGCATTAATTCTTCGGCGGTCCACTGGGTGCCACCTCGATCGACGCTGGCGGCGCGGACCTTGGCGACGGTTTCGGGCGAGATGGGGCTGCCCTCGTGGCCCCACTCGCGCCGGATGTAGGTGAGGACGGAGGCGATCTGCTCGTCGGTCAGGGCGAACAGGCCGGGCATTTCCATGTCCACCGTGGCCTTGCCGACCTTGATCGGCCCGTGCACGCCGTTCAGGGCGATGCGGGCGACGCGCTCCTGCGGGCCGAGCACCCATTCGCTGTCCACGAGCGGCGGGGCGACGCCGTCCTGCCCGAGGCCCGAATGCTGGTGGCACTGGGCGCAGATGGTCGAGAAGGTCTCGCGGCCGGCGACGAAATGCTTCTGCTGTTCGGGGGTCAGGGGCGTCAGGGGCGGCGTCGTGTCGCCCGGCTTGCCGGGCCAGCTCAGGCCGCCCTCGGCGCGCTTGGCGAGGTCGGCGACCTTCCGGTCGTCGCTCGCCGTCAGCTTCGCGAGGCCCCCAGGTTCCTTCAGGATGCGAAGGTGGCGCGTTACGACGGGTTGGTTCCTCTTGCCGGCGGGCGTCGGGGCGACCGCTTCGACGATGCCTGCGAGCAGGGCCTGTTGGCGTGCGGCCGGTTGCTCGGACACCAGTTCGAAGACCTTGTCGATCCGGTCCGGGCTGCGGCCGCGTAGAACACATTCGGCCAAGTCGTTGAGCAACTTGTCCTGCGCCTGCACCGGCGCGGCTTCAAACTCCTTGTCCTTCACCAGCGCCTGGAGCACCTCCAGCTCACGCCCGGCCGCGCCGGCGATCGCGGCGCAGCGGAAGATCGGTTCGTTCAGGTGCGCCGCCAGGATGTGGTTGCCCAGCGGCACGAGTTCGGGCACGTCGGGCGAAGCCATCACCAGGATCTGCATCTGCACCGCGGGATCCGGATCGTCCTTGAGGGTCTGGATCGCGTCGAGGATGCCGGCGCCGATGTGCTTGCGGACCAACACCTCGCCCACGCGCATGGCGGCGACGCGGACGCGCGGGTCGGGGTCCTTCACGGCTTCGGCGATCGTGTCGTCGTCCAGCTTGTCGAGGCCTTGCAGGGCGTACAACGCGTGCAGCTTGGCCAGTGGGTTGGAGACCTTCGTCTCGCCCGACACGATGTCGTTCAAGGGCGATTCCGCCGCCGGATCCTGCCGCTCCACCAGGAGCCGCTGGGCGGTGTCGCGCCACCAGCCGTTGTCGTTGGAGAGCTGCTTGACCAGTTCGGCGACCGGCGCCTTAGACAAGCGCGGGGCCGGCACCGGCTTGGCCGACTCGTGCACGATGCGCCAGATGCGCCCGCGGTGTCCGTCGTTCTTGTCGAGGTCGCGTTTCCTCACCTGGTCGGCGAGGTACGCGCTCAGGTACGCCCGGTGCTGCAAGATGCCGTGATAGAGATCGACGACGTACATCGACCCGTCCGGCGAGTTGTACAAGCTGACCGGCCGGAACCGCTCGTCGGTCGAGGTCAGGAAGTCCACCCCGTCGTGCTGCACGCTCTTGGCGCTCAGGTTCAGCCCCGACTGCGTCAGCACCTGCCGGCTGACGAGGTTGCCCGACGGCTCGCAGACGAAGGCGTTGCCGCGGAACTCTGCCGGGAACTGGTCGCCGCGGTAGATCGTCGGCCCGCACGCCGCCGTCACGCGCTGCAGCTTGCCTTCGAGATTGACGTCTTCGGTGTAACCGCGATTGACACCCGGATTGACGCGACCGGGGTAAACGTTGTTCTTGGCGATCAGGACGTTGGCCCCGGGCGGCGAGGGGAAGTAGGGGTTGCGCGTCAGGTACTGCGACGGGAAGAGGTCCGTGTGCAGCATCGAGCTGTTCGAGTTGTAGAAAAGCCGGCCGGTGTCGTCCTGGTTAATGCCCCATTGCCCGCGCGCCGCGACGCCGTCGCGGAGGAACTTGCCCTTGGAATAACGGAAGCGGGCGTTCCAGTCTGCGTTGTAATACCAGTTGTCCAGCGCCCAGGTGAGGCCGTTGGCCATGTGCTCGGGGTTGGGGTTTCGCTGGCCGTAGTCAGTAAAAACGGCGGTCTTCTCGTCGCAGACGCCGTCGCCGTCTTTGTCGCGGCAGAACCAGACGGTGGGGGGCTCGGCGACGAGCACACCGTCGCCCGCCAAACCAACGGCGCGCGGAATGACCAGGTTGTCCAGGAAGATCGTGCGCTTGTCGAAGCGGCCGTCGCCGTCGGTATCTTCGAGGCGGACGATTCGGCCGATCGGGTCCAGCTCGCCGGTGCCGTTGATGTCGGGCATGTAGGCGCGGAGCTCGACGACGTACGCCCGGCCGTCGGGGTCGAAGGTCATCGCGATCGGCTCTTCGACCATCGGCTCATTGGCGACGAGCTCCATCCGGAAACCGGGCGGGAGCTTGAAGGTCTTGGCCTCTTCGTCGGGCGTGCGGATCGGCGCGGGCGGGATCTCTTTAATGTGATATTTCGGCTGCTGCTGCGCGAGGTCACCGCCCGACGGGCCGGCGATCGCGACGACGGCCGCGACGGACAATACGCTCAGGCCGGCAATGGCGGCAACGATAGAAGAAGTACGGATTTGCGGCACGTGCAACGTTACCTCGCTTAATACTCGTTCGTTGCCCCACTGATGACTTTGGCGTAAAAACTCCCACCCCTTCGCAGGAGGCCTTGTTTGGACCCGTCGCTTCGCAACCGCCTGACCTTCGGCCCGATCATGCTCGCGGCGCTGCTGGGTCTCCTGTGGGTCGATCATTTCGTCCAGGTAAAAACGCGCGACATGGGAATGGTCAACGAAACCGACGACCGCGTCCTCTGGCAGCGGTGGCGCGACTCGTTTGGCGACCGGCCCATTCCCGAAGTCAAACCCAAGGACGCGCCAAAGATCAACTACGGCGTCTCGGGCGTCGGCCTGCTCATCCTCCTGGTCATCATCCTCCCACTCGCTACGGAGGAGGTGGCCCGGCTGTTCACGGCCGAAAACGTCAAACCGTATCGATTTATTTCCGCGGCGGGGTCCGCGTCACTGGTCCTGCACGCGTTTATGACGCAGTTCCCGACGTTTCAACCGGTCGCGGCGTCGTCGATCGCATTTGTCATTGTCTTTGTGATGCTCTTCGCCGCACTCCGCCGCGCCTGGTCCAGGCAGACGCAAGGCGCGATCGTCCACATGGCCGGCACCGTCTTGTCCACCCTGTACTTAGGGGGGCTCGGCTGGTTCCTCATGGCGCTTCGCGTCAAGCACTCGTTCCGGTCCAGCGGCGTCCAAGGGAGCACCATGATCCTCGTGCTCATCTTGCTGTGCGTGAAATTCACCGACATCGGCGCGTTCTTCGGCGGCAAAACGCTCGGACGGCACAAACTGATTCCCTGGCTAAGCCCCGGCAAGACCTGGGAAGGTCTGATTTGCGGCATGTTGACCGCCGGTGGCGTCGGCGCATTGATCGCCCTCTGGATCAACCCGCCCGTCTACCCCCTGCCCTGGTGGAAGGGCTTTGTCTTCGGCGTGATCATCGGCGGAATAGGGCAATTGGGGGATCTGCTGGAATCGCTCATGAAGCGCGACGCCGAGGTAAAGGACAGCGGCAAGCTCGTTCCCGGATTCGGTGGCATCCTCGACATTATCGATAGCCCCCTGCTCGCGGCCCCGTTCGCCTATCTCCTGTTCAGTCTTTTCTAGCCACAACCGATTGTCCAGAAAACAGTTACGTCAAGCGACACGGTTTTCCTCGACTTTTGATCCCGCGCGTGGGAGAATTCCCGTCAGAGGCGATCTTTCTTCAGAGCAAGGACGTACAAGTCATTCGTTTGAACCCGAGAACGGGCCGGCGATCGCCGGGGTAAAACTCGACGCACTGCCGGCCCCTTTTTGTCGCGCCACCGGATTTCCATCACCGCTGTGAACCTCAACATCTCTCTCGAACAACCTGACAAGAAACTCGCGCTTTTCGGATCGGCGGATCGCCATCTGCGCATGATCCGAGACGCGTTCAACGTCCAATTGGTGAGTCGCGACGACGACGTGCGCATTTCGGGAGAATCCGAACAGGTCGGGCGCGCGGCAATGGTGCTGGAACAGTTGCAAAAGAAGCTGCGCCGGCAGGATTGGCTGAGCACCGAAGACGTGAGCGGCGCGATCTCGGGGGCGTCGGGCGCGGGTGAACAACGCCAGCGCGCAGACGGCGAGATCGACGTCTTTTCCCGCGGGCACCTGATCAAGGCGAAGACCGCCGGGCAAAAACGCTACGTCGAAGCCATGTTGAACCACGACCTGACGTTCTGCGTCGGGCCGGCGGGGACGGGTAAGACGTACCTGGCGGTGGCGGTGGCGGCGAGCCTGCTCAAGAACGGGCGGGCCAAGCGCCTGGTGCTGGCGCGACCGGCGGTAGAGGCCGGGGAGCGGTTGGGCTTCCTGCCGGGTGACCTGCAAGCCAAGGTGAACCCGTATCTTAGACCGCTCTTCGACGCGCTCCACGACATGATCGACGTCGAGGTAATGAAGCGGTTCATGGTCAACGACGTGATCGAGGTGGCGCCGCTGGCGTTCATGCGCGGTCGGACGCTGAACGAAAGCGTGATCATCCTGGACGAAGCACAGAACACGACCGAGTCACAGATGCTCATGTTTTTGACACGATTGGGCCACGACTCGAAGATGATTATCACCGGCGACACGTCGCAGGTGGACCTGCCGCCCAATCAGGAAAGCGGCTTAGTGGATGCGTTAGACAGACTCCGGGGTGTCAAAGGCATCGCGGCAGTGGAGTTGGAGCGCGGCGACATCGTTCGGCACCGCCTGGTGCAGAATATCGTCGACGCCTACAACAAGTAGTTCGGGCCGCCGTGATGCCCTGAGGCTTGGAACGTATGTTCTGGTCGCGAAAGTATGGAGCCCGCCGCACGGAAGTGCGCAAGAACCGCCCGGACCTGGGCGGCAGTCTCTATTCGGAACTTAAGGCGAGGGGGGTGATCGGGTCGCTGGGGGTGGCGTTCGTCTTTTTCATCGCCGCGTCCGCAATCGTGACGCTGCGCGACAGCGCCGTCCCGTACAAGCCGGGGCAGTACGTCCCGCAGGACGTGCTCAGCCGGGTGGATTTCAGTTTCACGGATCAAAGCCGCCTGACGAAGGCCAAGCAGGAACGCCGCGACAGCGAGCCGCACGTTTACACCGCGGCGGGCGACGCGTGGGGCGCGCTGGAATCGGCGATCGACGAACTGCCCGAACGCGTGGGCGATAAGGACGCGTCGCAATTGCCCGGGAACCTGGCGACGAGCCTGCAGATCTCGTCCAACAGCGATGGCGTGCTGAACGTCCTGCGGCAGTATCAGGACCCGACGCAGAAGCCGAAGTTCGAGAAGGCGGTCAAAGCGTTCGTCAACGACCTGCGGCCGCTGGTCGTGCTGCCGGCCCCCCAGCGGGAACAGGAGCTGGCGCGGGCGGAAAAACGGTACACGCAGATCTTCGTGACCGGCCTGGAGGGGCAGAAGAGCGCGACCATCCGGCCGGAAGACACGCTGGCCGTCGGCGCCAACAAGGAACTCAGCGAGCGGTTCACGGCGTCGGCGTCGAAGCACTTCTTCTTCGCGCCGGCGCTGGTTCCCAAGATCGTGGTCTTCGCGCTGCAGACGATGCGGCCCACGCACGTGCTGAACGAGAGCGCCACGATCGAGGCGCAGAACCGGGCCGAGCTGCAGGTGCCTTCGTCCGAGGCGGTGGTCCGGTACACGCGCAACCAGCCGCTGGTGCGCGGGCAATCGGTGCTGACCGAAGAGGGGTGGGAACTGCTGCGGGCGGAGAAGGAACAATTCATCAAGCAGCTCGGCCGGCAGGTGTTCAAGTCGAAGCTGGGGCTCGCGGGGCTGGTGCTGATGATCACGTGCGTGCTGGGCGCGTACGTCTACCGCTATCACCGGCGGGTGGTGCGGAACAACGTGCGGAGCATCGCGATCGCGGCGCTGCTGATCTCGATGCTCTTGCTGGCGCAGCTCGCGGCGATCGGGACCGGGCCCCAGTACATCTTCGGCCTGGCGCCGACGATCCTGGTCGCGATGATCATGACGATCGCCTACGATCAGCGGTTCGCCGTCGGCATCGCGAGCACGCACGGCCTGCTGGCGGCATTGGCGCTGGATCAGGGCGTCGGGTTCTTCATCATCCTTTGGGTCGGCGTCTTCACCTGCTGCCTGATGCTCGACGAGATCCGCACGCGCAGCAAACTGATCGAGGTCGGCGGCATCACCGCGGTGGCGATGATGGTGGCGACGGCGGCGGCGGGGGCGGTGTCGCTCGATCCCGTGCAGTTCATCGCGCGATCGTGCCTGTACAGCGGGGCGGCGGGATTGGCGGTCGGATTTGTGGTGCTGGGGATCCTGCCGTTCGTCGAGAAGTCGTTCAAGATCACGACGTCAATGACCCTTTTGGAACTGGCGGATGCGAGTCAACCGCTGCTGCGCCGCCTGGCGATCGAGGCGCCGGGTACGTACAGCCACAGCCTGCAGGTGGCGACGCTGGCGGAGGCGGCGGCGGAGGCGATCGGCGCGAATTCACTGCTCTGTCGCGTCGCGGCCTACTACCACGACGTCGGCAAGATCAACAAGGCCGACTACTTCATCGAAAACCAGGTGGACGGGCGCAACCGGCACATCAATTTGTCGCCGAGCGTGTCGCTGCTGATCATCATCGGGCACGTGAAGGACGGGATCGAGCTGGCGAAGGAGTACAACCTGCCGGCGAGCATCCTCCCCTTCATCCAGCAGCACCACGGGACGACGCTGATCGAATATTTCTATCACCAGGCGTGCACGCGACAGGGGAAGGACGACGCCGAGGGGCCGAGCGTGCCCGAGACGCAGTACCGTTACGCGGGCCCCAAGCCCAAGAGCAAGGAGATCGCGATCCTGATGATCTGCGACGCAGTGGAATCGGCCGTCCGCGCAATGCCCGAGCCCAACGCGAGCCGCATCGAAAACCTCGTCCACGACCTGGCGATGAAGCGCCTGTTGGACGGGCAGTTCGACGAGTGCGACCTGACGTTCCGCGATTTGGAGATGATCGAGCGGGCGCTGACCAAGACGCTGCTGGGAATTTACCACGGGCGGATCGCGTACCCGTCGAACGCGGCGTCGGCGTCCGTGGCATCGGGGGCGTCGCAGTTCCCACAGCCGACGGCCAACGCGCGGACGGCGTGACCGTCTTGCCGGACGGTTCGGCGCCAGGGCACGGGTGAGAACGCTCATGCCCTTCGGGGCTTAAACTCTTCATTTCCCGTCCGCAACGAAACTGCCTTTGCACGCAGGTCCCGTGGCCACCCTGACGCCGCCAATCCCCATGGGCGGGCTCGCGGAGAAAAACTAGGACGCAGCTAGTTTATCTTCCCGTGGAGAAAAACTAGGACGCAGCTAGTTCTTCTCCCGACTTCGATTCCTTCGCCTTCTTCCGCCCCGGCTTCTTCGGCGGACGGCCTTCCGCGCGGAGCGTGTGTTCCAAGTTCAAGCGGGCGGCGGTGCGGCGGGCCCAGTCGTCGTCGCCGAGCGGCCGGTCGCGGGCGATGCTAATGCGGACGCGGTCGATTTCCTTTTCCGTCAGGGGGCGGTTCACGAGCTCGAGCCAGTTGGCGGGACGCTCGACCGGCCAGTCGCTGAGCGGCGGGCGGATCGGGTGGTCGCCGTCACCATCCGACGTGGACGCCGACGCCGCAGTGGCGCGGGCACAGAGGCTCCCATACCGCCAGTTCTCCGCCCGCTCGACCAGGCCCGCCGTCACGGCGTTGCGCTCGACGTACCGGCACACCGTCAGGAAGTGATCGTCCCGTTTCACGGGAAAACTCTTGAACCGTCCTTGGTACAGGTGCCCGTACCCCACGGTGTGATGAGAGACCCGCCACCGCATGGCGTGCGTGTGCGCCAGCCAGCGGAAGAACCCGGTCATCTCGCCCTCCTTTTGGGGCCAGACGACGAAGTGCCAGTGCGTCGGCATCACGCAGTACGCCAGCAGCCGCAGCGGGTGCCGCGCGTGGGCCTCACCAATGATCCGCTCGAAGGCGTCGAAGTCGCCGTCGCGGCGGAACATCTTCATCCGCCCCACCGAGCGATTCAGCACGTGATAGACCAGACCGGCCGGCGCGGATCGTGCGGTGCGTGACAT
>Ga0207674_10002996_pt1 | contig 20950 bp, 17 predicted proteins | sample KBSCornC72_FD_184303 | JGI IMG/M metagenome (GOLD analysis project Ga0207674, IMG submission 184303) | Corn rhizosphere microbial communities from Kellogg Biological Station, Michigan, USA - KBS Corn C7-2 (SPAdes) (version 2) | ecosystem: Host-associated > Plants > Roots > Rhizosphere > Soil ...
CCTTCGGCGCAGTTCCTCTTTGTCGATACGCCGGGTTTCCAGACCGCGCATCGCTCCCGGCTCAACGACCGGATGAACCGGACGGTGCGCGACAGCATTGGCGGCGTCGACGCGATCATCGTCGTTCTCGAAGCGGTGAAATTGACCGAGGCCGATCGCGCGGTCCTCGCGCTGTTGCCGCCGCGCGTTCCTGCGATCGCCGCGATCAACAAGGTCGACCGCCTGACCGACAAGTCGCGGCTGCTGCCGTATCTTGCGCTGCTCGAAAAAGCGCATCCGTTTGCCGCGCTGGTGCCGGTCAGCGCCGAAAAGCACATGCAGCTGGATCGGCTGACTTCGGAGGTCGCGCGCCATCTGCCGATCGGCGAGCCGCTGTTCGCCGCGGACGATCTGACCGACAGGGACGAGCGCTTCATCGCCGCCGAGTACGTGCGGGAAAAAATCTTCCGCCTGCTCGGCGAGGAGATCCCGTATGCGACCACGGTGGCCATCGACAGCTTCGCGCACGACGGCGCGCTGCGGCGCATCCATGCGACCGTCTATGCGGACAAGGCCAGCCATCGCGCGATCCTGCTGGGCAAGGACGGAACCACGATGAAGTCGATCGCCAGCGCCGCGCGGCGGGACATGGAGCGCCTGTTCGGCGGCAAGGTATTCCTGGAAGTCTGGGTCAAGGTGAAATCCGGCTGGGCCGACGACGAGGCGCAGCTCACCCGGCTGGGTTACTGAAGCGCGACCGTGCCGATCCTGGGCAACGTCCGATGAAACAGCCGCGCGACCGCCGCGACGAGCAGGGGGCGTTCGTCCTGCACGCCTATCCCTATCGCGAGACCAGCCTGATCGTCGAGGCGCTGACGGCCGACCACGGGCGGGTCGCGCTGGTAGCGCGCGGCGCCAGGCGGCCGCGCTCCGAATTGCGCGGAATCCTGCAGGCATTCCAGCCGCTGACGCTGTCCTGGGCCGGCGGCGGCGAGCTGCGGACCCTGCTCAGAGCCGAGTGGCGCGGCGGTCTGCCGCTGGTCGCGGGCACGGCTCTGTTGTGCGGTTTCTATCTGAACGAGCTCCTGCTGAAGCTGCTGCCGCGCGAGGACCCGCACCCGCAGCTTTTTCGCGCTTACGAGGCCGCGCTGACGCGTCTTGCCGCCGGTCATCCGCAGGCGCCGATATTGCGCGAGTTCGAAGTGCGACTGCTGTCCGAGCTCGGTTACGCGCTGCCGCTGACGCACGAGGCCGATACCGGACGGCCGGTCGATCCGTCGGCACGGTACTATTACGCCTTCGACCTGGGTCCGCGCAGCACGGCGTCGGAACCCGGACGCCGTTATCCGCTGGTCCGCGGCGCGACCCTGCTGGCGCTGGCGCAGCACGACTACAGCACGGCGGATGCGGCGGCCGAAGCCAAGCGCCTGATGCGCGAGGTGCTCGACCACTATCTCGAGCAGCGTGCGATATTCAGCCGGCGGGTCGTGCGCGACCTGCAGGCACTCGATGACGAAAACGGCGGCAGCGAAGAACGGCGATCATGATCGAGCTCGGCGTCAACATCGACCACGTCGCGACGCTGCGGCAGGCGCGGCGAACCTACGAGCCGGACCCGGTGTGGGCGGCGGCCGAAGCCCACCTCGGGGGCGCCGACGGCATCACCGTGCATCTGCGCGAAGACCGCCGCCATATCCAGGACGAGGACGTGCGCCGGCTTCGCGCGCTGGTGCAGATCAAGCTCAATCTGGAAATGGCCCCGACCGATGAAATGGTGGCGCTCGCCTGCGCGCTCAGGCCCGAGATGGCGATGCTGGTGCCCGAGGGACGCGAGGAAATCACGACCGAGGGCGGGCTCGACGTCGCGGCGCAGGAGCCGCGGCTCAAGACCGCGGTCGGCCGGCTGGCCGACGCCGGCATCATGAGCAGCGTGTTCATCGATGCCGACGTTCGCCAGGTCGAGGCCGCGGCACGGATCGGCGCGCGTGTCTGCGAGGTCCACACGGGGCCCTATGCGCATGCGTTTCACGCCAAGGGGCGCGACCCGCAGAGCGCGGCGGTCGTCGCGGAGCTCGCGAAGGTGCGCGAAGCCGGTGCGGCGATCCGCGCGCTGGGCATGCGTTTCAACGCCGGGCACGCGCTCAATTATTTCAACGTGCAATCGATCGCCGCGATGCCGGGCGTGCGCGAGCTGCACATCGGGCACGCGATCGTCAGCCGCGCAGTCTTCGTCGGGCTGCGCGAGGCGGTGCGGCAGATGAAAGGCCTGCTGCGCGAGGCCGCCGCCGGATGAACGGGACCTAACCGCCGTCCGGCGTCAGTACGGATGCGGCCACTTGCCGCCGAGCGTGCGGGTGAGCTCCTCGGCGGTGTGCGCGACCAGCGGCCCCAGCTGCCGGATACGCTCGTCGGACAGGCGAGACGACGGCCCCGCCAGTGAGATCGCGCCGAGCGGCTCGGCGTGCTCGTCGTATACGGTCGCCGCGACGCAACGCGTCGAGCGCGCGTGCTCCTCGTCGTCGAACGAATAGCCGCGCTGCCGGATGACGCGCAGCGCCGCCCACATCGTCTCGGGCGCGACGATCGTGTTCTCGGTGATGCGCGGCAAGCCCCTCACCTTGAGGATCGCATCGATCTGCTCGTTCGGCAGCGAGGCGAAAAGCGTCTTGCCGACGCCGGACGCGTGCAGCGGCACGCGGCTGCCGAGCTTGACCAGCGTGCGCATCGTCTCGTGGCACTGCACCTGCGCGATGAACACCGCCTCGGTGCCGTCGAGGATCGCGAGGTTGGCCGTTTCGCCCGACTGCTCCATCAGGCGGCGCATGTACGCGTGGCTGCGGCCGATAAAGTCGCGATTGGCGAGGAAAGTGCTGCCGACGGTGAACGCCTGCAGGCCGACGTGCCACAGGCCCAGGTCGCCGGCCTGGTAGACGTAGCCCATTTTTTCCAGCGTCGCCAGCAGGCGATGGGTCGTCGACACCGGTAGTTGCACGCGGTGGCCGACCTCGGTCAGCGACAGCCCGCTGTCGGCCTGGGCCAGCGCCTCGAGGATCGACAGGCCGCGCGTCAGGCTTTGCACCTGTGCCGTCGGCGCGCCGGGCTTGTGCGGTGTGCGGCCGCGACGCGGTGCGATAGAGCGTAGAGCCATCGGAAGATCGGTAGGGGTCGCTATTCCAAACGCAACAATAACGCATTGCCGCGGCCGCCGCTCGCCAGGGCGGCCCCGGTCCGGTGTCAGTTCGGTTTTTACGCCGGTTTGAGATGCGGCGTAACGGCGAAGCGTTCCCCGGCGATGTCGACCTCATAGCGCGCGGCAAGGAGCTCGGCATCGCTCAGCACCCGGTCGCTGCGCGCGTAGCCCATCGCCACCGCACGCCCGTGCTTGCGACTGTAGCCGGCGGAAGTCAATTCGCCGACGCCTTGTCCGTTCATCGCTATCGGTTCGCCGCCCCACGGGAAGGCGGTCTGGTCATCGAACGTGAACAGCAGCAGCCTTTTCCTCAGGCCTTCGACCTGCTGCCGCAGCAGCGCCTCGCGGCCGATGAAATGCGATGCCTTGTCCATTTTGACCGCGTACGCCAGCCCGGCTTCGAGCGGGGTCTCGTCGGGGCCCAGCTCGGCGCCCCACGCGCGCCGTCCGGCTTCGATGCGCAAGGCGTCGATCGTGTAATAGCCGGCGTCGCGCAAAGCCAGAGCGCGCCCGGCGTCGTGCAACGCGTCGTACAAGGTCACGCACTGGTCGGTGCCGACATAGAGCTCGTAGCCGGGCCCGCCGATGTAACTGATGCGCGCGGCGCGTACGCGGGCATAGCCCAAGTCGATCTCGCGCGTCTCGGAAAACGGCAGCCCTTCCCGCGAAAGATCGTCCGGCGAGAGCCGGCCGAGCAGCTCGCCCGCCTTGGGGCCCATCACCGAAAGCACCGAGTAGGCGGAAGTCACGTCGACCAGCGCCGCGAATTCGTCGTCGCCGATATGCCTGACTATCCAGTCGGCGTCGCGCGTCGCCTGCGCCGAGCCGGTGAGAATGAAGAAGGTGTCTTCGGCGATCCGCGTCAGCGTCAGATCGCTTTCGAAGCCGCCGCGCTCGTTCAGCATCGCCGTGTAGACCATTCTTCCGACGCGCACGTCGATCTCGTTGGCGCAGAGCCGCTGCAGCACGCGCACGGCGTCGCGCCCTTTGAGGATGAATTTGGCGAACGAGGTCTGGTCGAACACGACGACGTCGTCGCGCGCGGCACGCTGCTCCTCCAACACCAGCGGCAGCCATCCCGGCGTGTCCAGCGTGTACGGCGCGGCCTCGCCGCCCGGCGGCAGGAAATAGTTGGCGCGCTCCCAGTTGAGCTTGCTGCCGAATACGGCGCCCTTGGCCTTCAGCCGGTCGTACAGCGGTGAGCGGCGCAGCGGACGGACGGTCGAGAGCTCTTCGCGCGGCCAGCGCATCGCATAGTGCAGACCCAGCGTCTCGGCGGTGCGATCGAACAGGTGCCGGCGATTGGCGTGGAACGGCGCGAAGCGGCGAACGTCGACATCCCACAGGTCGATCGGCGCATCGCCGCCGACGATCCACTCGGCCATCAAGCGCCCGGCGCCGCCCGCGTTGGCGATCCCCGCGGAATTGAATCCGGCACAAACGAAGTAACCGCTGAGCTCGGGCGCCGCGCCCAGAATGAAATTGCCGTCGAGCGTGAAGCTCTCCGGTCCATTCAGCAGCATTTTTACTTCCGCGGTTTCGAGGCAGGGCGTGCGGTGTATCGCATTCTTCATCAGGATCTCGAACTGATCCCAATCCTCGGCCAGCAGCTGGAACTCGAAGCGTTGCGGAATGGCCGGCACATCCCATGGCTTGGCCACCGGCTCGAAGCCGCCCATCACCAGGCCGCCGACTTCCTCCTTGTAATAGATGTATCCGTCGGGATCGCGCACGACCGGGAGGTTGCTGTGGACGCCGGCGATCGGCCGGGTGACGATGTAGAAGTGCTCGGCGGAAAACAGCGGCACATTGACGCCGGCGAGCTTGCCGAATTCGCGCGCCCACTGTCCGGCGCAATTGACGAGGCTTTCGCAGCGGATCTCGCCTTCACCATGCTCGCCGCGATAGCGCACGCCGCCGACGCGTCCGCGCTCGACGATGACCCCGCTCACCGCCGCACCTTCGACGATGCGCGCACCGCGCATGCGGGCCCCCTTGGCCAGCGACTGCGTCAGGTCGGTGGGATTGGCCTTGCCGTCCCCGGGAATCCATACGGCGCCGCTTAAGTCATCGGTGCGAAGCAGCGGATACATCTTGCCGACTTCGGCGGGCGTGATGAACTCGAACTCAATGCCGAAGCCCTTTGCGCGCGCCATCTGCCGCTTCAGCAGCTTCAGCCGCTCCGGCGTTTTTGCGACGTTGAGGCTGCCGCACTGCTTCCAGCCGGTCGCGAGCCCGGTTTCCTGCTCGAGCGTCGCGTAGAGCTCGATGCCATAGCGGCTCATCCGCGTGGCGTTGCGCGTCGCGCGGAGCTGGCCGACCAGCCCGGCGGCGTGCCAGGTCGTCCCGCACGTCAGCTTCCCTTGCTCGAGCAGCACGACATCGCTGCAGCCGAGCTTGGTCAGGTGATAAGCGACCGACGCGCCGGCGATGCCGCCGCCGACGATCACGACCTGCGCCTGCGTCGGGATAGCCGCGCTCACCGCCGCAGGCCTCCGGCGAGGGCGATGCGCAGACGCCGGAGCCGCAGCGGTGCAGTCAAAGCTTCAGGGCCGCAATGCCGGCCACGACGCTGGCGGCGCCGGCGACGCGACGCCAGCCGAAGCCCTCCTTGAGCCACAGCGAGCCCATGAGCGCGGCGAAAAGAACCGAAGTCTCACGCAGGGCGGCGACCGCGGCGATCGGCGCGCGCGTCATCGCCCACAGCACGATGCCGTACGCGAGCAGGCTGCACGCCCCGCCGCCCAGCCCCGTGCGCCAGCTGGCGCGCAAGTAGGAAAACGCCGTTGCGCGCCGCCGCGCCAGCACCCAGACGAGGAAAGGAACGCCTTCGACCGCGATCAGCCAGCAGACGTAGGCCAGCGCATTGCCGGATGCCCGGGCGCCGGCGCCGTCGACCAGCGTGTAGGCCGCGATGATCGCGGCGTTGGCGAACGCCCAGTACGCGGCGGCGGCGGGGTGGCGGCGGTGCGCACCGCCGCGCTGCACGAAGGCGATGCTGACGATGCCCAGCGAAATCAGCAGGATGCCCGCGGTCATTTGCACGCTCGGCAGCTCGCGCAGAAAGATGCTGCCCAGAACCGTGACGATCAGCGGCGCGCTGCCGCGCATCAGCGGATAGGCAAACGACAGATCGCCGGTCCGGTAAGCCTGCACGAGCGTGAGGTAGTAGCCGAAATGGATCGCCGTCGACGCCGCGATGAACGGCCAGGCCGCGGGATCGGGCAGAGGCACGAAAGCCAGCAGCGCGAACGCGCACAGCGACGAACCGGCGACCACCGCCGCGGTGTCCAGCAGCACGTCGCCGCCGGTCGACGATTTGAGCAGCGCATTCCAGCCGGCGTGCAGCAAGCCGGCGGCGAGCACCGCCAGGGTGACGCCCAGCGTGAGATCCATCAGGGCCTGTTCACGTTAAAGGCATGCCACGTGAATCAGGCCTAGACGGCGTGCGGCTTGCGCTTCTGCCAGCCGGGCTTGTCGCCGGAGTCGGACGCCGACACGTCGGGCGGCGGTGCCGGCAACGGCTCCTTCAGACGGGTCTTGGCCAGTACGCCCGCCTCCTCGAGAATCGGATAGGCGATCGAGCAGATGTGCGAGTTGATGCGCTTCAGGTCGCTGATCAGGTCGAGGTGCAGCGACGAGGTCTCGATGCTCTGCGCGGTGTTGCTGGTCAACCGCTCGATGTGCGAGCCGGCGTAGGCGCGCTCGAGATCCCGGAACATCACCTTTTCGGCCAGCAGCTGCTGCGCGCTGGACAGGTCGCCGTGCAGGAACACGCTCATGCCCAGCCGCAGATTGGCGACCAGGCGGCCGTGCAGGTCGCAGATTTCCTGCATGCCGGCCGTCGAGAAGCTGCGACCCTTCTCGATCTTCTTTTCCTCGACGTCGGTGATGACCCGCTCGATGATGTCGCCGACCTGCTCCATGTTGATCGTGAACGACACGATGTCGGTCCAGCGGCGGCCTTCCTTTTCCTCCAGCGCTTCGCGGCTGATCTGCGTCAGGTACAGCTTGATCGCCGTGTACAGATCGTCGACGATGTCGTCCATCTTGCGCAGGCGCTCGGCCAGCACGCGGTCGTTGTTCTTGAGCACCGTCAGCATGCCGGTCAGCATCTGCTCGATCACGTCGCCGATGCGCAGCGCCTCGCGCGCAGCGCAGCCGATCGCCAGCGCCGGCGTCGTCAGCGCCGACGGGTCGAGATAGCGCGGCTTCGCCGGATCGTCGGCGTCGGGCTTGGCCGGCATCAGCCGCTCGGCGAGCAGCGCGATCTTTTCGGTGAAGAACAGGAAGGCGACGGCGATCGTCACGTTGAACAGCAGATGGAAGTGCACGACCATGCGGCTCTCGACCGGGTCGAGCGAAGCCAGCAGCGGTTCGACATAGACCAGCAGCGGCGCGATCGCCAGGCAACCGATCAGCTTGAACAGGAAGTTGCCCAGGGTTACGCGCCGCGCCTCGGGCGCCGAGCGCATCGTGTTCAGCATCGCCAGCACGCCGCTGCCCAGGTTGGCGCCCAGCACCAGCGCCATCGCGACGTGGATGCCGATCACCTTCGACGCGGCCAGCGCGGCGGTCAGCAGCACGACGGCGAGGCTCGAGTAGGCGAGAATCGAGAAGGTCGCCCCGACCAGCATGTCCAGCAGCACGTCGCCGGTCAGCGAGCCGAAAATGACCTGTACGCCGGCGGCCTGGGTCAAGGGCTTCGCCGCCAGCACGATCAACTGCAGCGCCATGATGATCAGGCCCAGCCCGATCAGGATGTGTCCGAAGCGACCGGCCTTGGCGTTTTCGCGCGTGAGATACAGCAGCACGCCGACGAAGATGAGCAGCGGCGACAACCACGACAGATCGAACGAGAACACCAGGACCATCAGGCTGGTGCCGACGTCGGCGCCCAGCATCACCGCCAGCGCCGGCGCGGTTGCGATCAAGCCCTGGCCGACGAATGCCGCGACGATCAGCGCCGTCGCGGTGCTGCTCTGGATCAGCGCAGTGACGCCGAGCCCGGCGGCAAAGGCGGCGAAGCGGCTCGACACGCTCTGCCGCAGCACGCGGCGCAGATCGCCGCCGTAGAGGCGCAGGATGCTGGCACGGACGATGTTCGTCCCCCAGACGAGCAGCGCGACACCGGCCAGCAGATTGAGCAGTACCTGCATCAGCCGCGGCGCAGCGCCGCCTCCATGATGGACGTGAAATGCTCGAACTGCGGCGTTACGACGCCGGCGATCTTTGCCGCATCGTCCCAGCGGCGCAGCGCGATCGCGCGCGACGCACCGGGCTGCGCGGCGAACGCCGCGGCCGCGGCCTCGTCGTAGGGTCCGCCCTGCAACGCGAGGCTCCGTTTGGAATCGGCCGACAGCGCGTCGTAGTAGCCGGGCTCGGTCGCGCACAGATAGCGCTTGGCGTCGACGTGCAGCCGGATCGGCTCGAGGACCTCGTCGTCGAACAGCGGCCGCAGGAACGGCAGCGCGGCATACTGGTGGACGTCGTCGATGCCGCGCGCGGTCGGCGTCTCGCCCTGGTCATTGAGCAGGTGGCCGAGATCGTGCAGCAGGGCCGCGGTGACCAGCGCCGCGTCGGCGCCCGCGCGCTCGGCCGAATGCGCGGTCTGCAACGCATGCTCGAGCTGCGTCACCGGCTCGCCGGCGTACATCCTTCCGCCGCCGCGATCGAACAGCAAGCGGATGCCGGGCAGGGTCAGCGCCACGATCCGATCCGTCGCGCTGCGCAGCGGCTCACCATGGCAGCGAGTACGTCTTGACGTTGGTAAAGCTTTTCATCGCTTCCTGCACACCTTCCTTGTACCCGAGCCCCGAATCTTTGATGCCGCCGAAAGGGGTAAGTTCGAGACGGTAGCCGGGGACCTCGCGCACGTTGACGCTGCCGACGTTGAGCTCGGACACCAGGCGCGTGATGTAGTCGAGACGGTTCGTGCACACCGCCGATGAAAGTCCATAGTCGGTCGAATTGGCGATCGCGATCGCCTGGTCGATCGTGTCGAAGCGAATCACCGGCGAAACGGGCCCGAACGTCTCGTATTTGACCACCGGCATGTCGGGTGTCACCCCGTCCAGAACCGTCGGCGAATAGAGCGCGCCGCGACGGACGTTGCCGTAGAGCAATTGCGCGCCGCGCCCGACCGCGTCGTCGACCTTGCCCTCGAACGACTTCGCCGCCGCCTCGTCGATCACCGTGCCCATGTCGGTCGCCGGGTCCATCGGGTCGCCGTACTTGACGGCCCGGGTCTTCTCCAGCAGAAGCTCGACGAACCGGTCGGCAATCGATTGCTGGACGAGCATGCGCTTGATCGCCGTGCAGCGCTGGCCCGAGTTCTTGTACGACCCCGCGGCGGCCAGCGTCGCGGCTTCGTCGATGTCGGCGTCTTCCATGACGATCAGCGGGTCGTTGCCGCCGAGCTCCAGCACCTGTCGCTTGTAGACGGCCTTGGCGGCGATGTATTTGCCGACCGCGATGCCGCCGGTGAAGGTCACCAGGTCGACGTCGGGATGGGTGAGCATCTCGTCGGCGATCTCCTTCGGGTCGCCGGTCACCACCGAGAACATCGGCGGCGGCAGGCCGGCTTCGTACAGGATGTCGGCCAGCACCAGCGCGGAAAGCGGCGTTTTTTCGGTCGGCTTCAGCACCATGCGGTTATTGGTGGCGATCGACGGGGCGACCTTGTGCGCGACCTGGTTCAGCGGATGGTTGAACGGCGTGATCGCGGAGATCACGCCAAGCAGCGGCTCGCGCAGCGTGTAGACCTTGCGCCGCTTGCCGTGCGGCGTCAGATCGCAGGAAAAGATCTGACCGTCGTCGGACAGCGCCGCGTTGCCCGCGAACACGAATACGTCGCAGGCGCGGCCGACCTCGTACAGCGAGTCCTTCTTGCAGATGCCGCATTCGGCGGTGATGAGGTCGGACAGCTCGTCGGTCCGGCCGCGGATGATCTCGGCGGCGCGGTGCAGGATGCGCGAGCGCTCGAACCGGGTCAGCGCCGCCCGGTAGGCGCGCGCGCTCGCGAAGGCCCGGCGTATGTCGTCGACGGTCGCCTTGGGCACGGTGCCGACGACTGCCCCGGTGTACGGATTGCGCACCTCGATGACCCTGTCGCGGCTGACCAGGTCCCCGGCGATACGCATCGATTCACGGCGAATGTCGGGGGCGTTCATGATGCGGCGTGCTCCGTCGAAGCTTGCGGTGAGGCGGCGCGGCGCGCGCCGATGAAATTTTTGCCGCGAACGCCCTCCAGCGCGGCGGCGATCATGCCGTCGGCCTGGACTGGGGTCACGCCATAGGTGTCGAAGCGCGTGCTGACGCCGAGGCCTTCGAGAAACGCAGTCAGCCGGAGCGGAGCATCGGCCAATGCCCCGTCGAATATGCGTCCCAGCACGGCGTCGCGTCCGGCATCGGCGCCGAGGGCGCGCCCCAGCACGAGCGGCAAGGTGAACGAGCAGGCGATGCCGTGCGGCAAGCCGTGCCGCAGCGTCATGTCGTACGAAATCGAATGCGCAAGGGCGGTCTTGGTGTTGGAAAAGGCGAGTCCCGCCTGCAGTGCGGCCAGCGACATGCGCCGGCGCAATTCGAGGTTGCCGAGATCGCCGATCAGCGCCGGCAGCGTGGCGAGCACGGCGCGCGCGGCCGACACCGCGTGCGTATCCGACACCGGGTTGGCATTGACATTCCAGATCGACTCGAGCGCATGCGACAGGGCGTCGAGCCCCGCGGCGAGGGTCGGGCCAGCCGGCAGCGACAAGGTCAGGGCGGGATCGACCAGCGCCGCTTCGGCCCAGGTCTCGGCCAGGTGCAGCGAATACTTCTTGCCTGCGCGCCGGTCCCAGATCGTCGCCCACGGCGTGACCTCGCTGCCGGTGCCGGCGGTCGTCGGAATCGCGATCAGCGGCTTGATCCGGTGAGGTGTGAACGGCTTGCCGGTCGCCAGCAGCGCAATCAGCGCCGCGAAGCTTCCGTCGGCGGTGCCTACCATCAGCGCCTTGGCGGTGTCGAGCACGCTGCCGCCGCCGACCGCGACCAGAACGTCCCCCGGGTCCAGCCGCGACCAGAAGTCGCGATAGAGGTCGGCCAGCCCGTCGACATCGGGATTGGCCTGGGTGTGATCGATGATCGCGACCAGCGATGCGCCGAGCAGGCGCTCGAGGCGCGCGGTCAGACCGAGGCCCGCGGCCTCGGGAAACGTCACCAGCGTCGCTTTGCGCCCGCTGAGGATGCGCGGCAGCGCGTCGACGCAGCCGGCGCCGAAATGCACGGCGACCGGATTGTGATAGTGCCAGGACGTCATGTTCGGCGGCATCGTGCGCTCAATTCAGGTGGTTGAGCGCGAGATCGAACACGTCGAAATTGCGCAGCCGCCGCGCCGGATCGACGTTGCGCAACACCCGGTTGAACAGCAGCGGAACACGCTGCTCGGAAATGCCGCCGTGCGAGCGCAGCGGTGCGTCCAGGCCGGACAGGTCGTGCCGCGCCGGCGTCGTGCCGAGCACGCAAAGGCGCTCCGACGTGATCACGATGTCGCCGAGGCGATCGGGCGGCAGCTCGAAGCGCGCGGCCGCCGCGGCACGCGAGAGCACCGTTTCGATGCCCGATACGGCCGACAGCCGAGCGCAGATGTCGGCGACGTCGGCGCCGGCGGGCAGGTAACAGGTCGCGAACGAGCCCAGCGAGCCGTGGTGCGCGACATACGGATCGGTGATCGGCAGGATGACGCGCGCCGCGCCCGCGCCGAGCGCGCGATCGAACCAGTCCTGCAGAAAGACGATCTGCGGCTTTCCGCCGGCATCCGTCTTGGCGTTCATGCCGTGATCGGCCGTCAGCGCGATCGTCGCGCCGAGCGAATCGAGCTGGGCGAGGTAGCCGTTCATCATTTCATAGAAGGCGTTGGCCGCGGGCGTGCCGGGCGCATGCTTGTGCTGTACATAGTCGGTCGTCGACAGATACATGATAGCGGGCCGGTCGCGCTTGAGCAGCTCGACGCCCGCCGCGAATACGAATTCGGACAGATCGGCGCTGTAGACGGACGGCAGGGGCCGGCCGACGAGCGCCAGCACGTCGCTGATGCCGTGCTCGGCGTCGGTCGCCCGGTCTGCCTTCTCGGCCGAGAAGCAGATCCCCCGCATCCCGCTGCCGAGCAGCGTGCGCAGCTTGTCCTTGGCGGTCACCACCGCGACCTTGGTCCCGGCATGCGAAAACCGCGCCAGTATCGTTTCGGCGCGCAGATAGCGCGCGTCGTTCATCATCACTTCCTGCCCGGTATCGCGGTCGAAGAAAAAATTGCCGCAGATGCCGTGCACCGAAGGCGGCGCGCCGGTAACGATCGACAGATTGTTCGGATTGGTGAAGCTCGGGACGACGCAGTCGCCGAGCAGCGAGGTTCCGCGCTCGCACATGCGGCGCAAAAACGGCGCCGCTCCGGCTTCGATCGCCTGCGTGATGTAATCGGGCTCGCAGCCATCGACGCACAGAACGACCAGCGGTTGCTCGGGCGCGCGGTAGCTGCGGCCGTTGACGGCAACCGAGGACAAGCCTGCATCAGCCATCGATGGTTCCTTTGTCGTTGTGCATAGTGAGTCTTCGTTGGCGTTGCTTGGTCAGGCGATCGCGGCGGCGACGCGACGGCGCAGCCATGCCGAAAAGAGCTCCGCGACGACGACGACGATGATGATCGAAAGCAGGATCGCGGCGACGTCGTGCGAGGCGATGCGCTGCACGCTCTCGCGCAGATACCAGCCCATCCCGCCCGCCCCGAAGAAACCGACGACAGTGGCGGCCCGGAAAACGACGTCCCAAGTGTAGATCGAAATCCCGGTCCAGGCGACGCGGACCTGCGGCAGCACCGCGAAGACGAAAACCTGCAGCCGGTTGCCGCCGGTCGCGCGTATCGCCTCGACCGGACCGGGCCGTATCGCCTCGATCGCCTCGGTGAAAAGCTTGCCGGCGAAGCCGATGCAGAAAAGCATCAGCGCCAGCGTGCCGGGAAGCATGCCGAAGCCGAGGACGGCGACGAGCAGGATCGTCCAGATCATCTCGTGCACCGAGCGGCAGCCCATGATGATCAGCCGGGCCAGCCCATAACCGATGCGCCGGCTCGGTGTCTGGTTGAACGAGGCGAGCCAGGCCAGCGGTATCGCCAGCGCGATGCCGAACACCGTCGCGAGATACGACATCTGCATGGTTTCGAGCACCGAATGCAGGTAATCGGCGCGCGCGATGTGCTCGATGTTGGGCGGAAAATAGCGCTGCCCCAGCGTCGTGGCGATGCGGCCCAGGATGCCGGGGAGTCGCTCCAAGTCGATGTTCAGACGATCGACGGCGTAAGCGATGAACGCGAGTACGGTCAGCAGCGCGACATACCGGTAGAGACTTTGCGGAAAGCGGAAGCGATGCCAGCTTTCGGGAATGCGGCTCGCCTGCTCGCGCGCCGCCGGGCCGCGCGCGAATGTCGCCGCCTCGGCCGCGGAGCCTCGCGCGATCAGCGCCGGATCAAATGACGGCTTTGCGGGCATAGTAGGAGACGATCTCGCCCAGAATGATCAAGCACAGGACGGCAAGGATCACCGTCGCGACGCCGCCGTAGTTGAGCATCGCCATCTGGCGAAAGAACACGAGCCCCAGACCGCCGGCGCCGACCAGCCCCATGATCGTCGAGCGGCGAATGTTGATATCCCACTCGAAGATCATCGTGCCGAGGACCACCGGCACGATCTGCGGCAGGATCCCGTACCACAGCACCTGGAAGCGGGTGCCGCCGACGGCTCGGATAGCCTCGATCGGCCCGGGTTGAACATCCTCGATCGCCTCGGCGATGATCTTGGAAATGAAGCCGACCGAGCGGACGCCCATCGCCAGGACGCCGGCCAGCGCGCCCAGCCCTACGGCGGAAACAAAAATGAGACCCCATACGATTTCATGGACCGAGCGCGATACGGTCATCAGAAATCGGCCGACGACGTACGAGCTGCGTCCGAGCGGGCTGATGTTCGCCGCACCGAGCCAGGCGACGGGAATCGCCAGCAAAAGCCCGGCCAATGTCGCGAGCGTCGCCATCAACGCAGTGTCGATCGTCGGGTCGACGAGCTCCGGCAGCAAGCGATAATCGAACTCCAGGAAACTCGCGAGCGTCTTGCCGGCGGAGCTTGCGGCGAGCCGCGCCCAATCGGTGTCCGCGATCATGATGACCTGGATGCTCCACAGCACCGCGCCGAATACCGCGAGGTAGGTCAGCGAGCGCAGCGCCCGGCCGCGCCGGCGGCCTGCGGCGATCGCGGCGGCCCGCACGTCGACCGCGGGTCCGTTCACAGCACCTCCATCGCATAGATCTCGTGCAGCGCCTGCGCATTCAGCTCGCCGGGTTGGCCTTCGAATTTCTTGACCCCGTCCTGCAGGCCGATCACGTGCGTGCAGAACTCGGTCGCGAGCTCGACATCATGGATGTTGCACAGCACCGGGATGTGGAATTCCCGCGCGATCTCGCGAATCAGGCCCATGACTTCGCGCGAGATCTTCGGATCGAGACTCGACGTCGGCTCGTCGACCAGCAGCAGGCGCGGATTCTGGATCAGCGCCCTGGCGATGCCGACGCGCTGACGCTGACCTCCGGAGAGGCGATCCGCCCGCTTGTCGACGTATTCGCCCAGGCCGACGCGGTCGAGCAGGGCCAGCGCCTGCCTGATGTCCTCGGCGGTGAACATGCGCATCAGGCTGCGCAGCGTGCCGGTATACCCGAGCCTGCCGGTCAGGACGTTGTCCATCACCGACAGCCGCTCGATCAGATTGAATTCCTGGAAGATCATGCCGATGTTGCGCCGCGCTTCGCGCAGGCGCGCCTGGTCGAGCTTGAGCAGGTCGACGCCGTGGAACAGCACCTGGCCGCCGGTCGGCTCGACCAGGCGGTTGACGCAGCGGATCAACGTCGACTTTCCCGCGCCGCTCGGGCCGATGATCGCGAAAAAATCGTCGGCATCGACCTGGAAGCTGACGCCTTTGAGGATTTCACGCCCGGCGTAGCCGGCGCGGAGGTTCTTGACTTCGAGCGCGATGGTCATCGCGGATGGGCCTGACGAATGAGCATGAGCAAATGCCGGACTGAAGCCCGGACGCGGGAGCGCCCGGGCTGGCCTCTTACGACCCGCCTACTTGATGCCGGCGTCCCGAATGATGTTGTAGTCGGCGTCGGTCATTTTCACGAATTTTTCCGACTCGACGTTTTCCAGATACTTCTTGCCCTCGGGCGTCGTCTCCAGCGTCAGGAAGGTCTTGGCGATCTGCTCCTTCAGCGGGGCGCACAAGGTGCCGCGGTAGACGAACGGGTCCTGCGGAATCAGCGGCGACGACCACAGATAATTGAAATCCTCGACCTTCACCTTGCCGGTGGCGACGGTGTTCATGAAGCGGTGGCTGGCGACGAAGGCCGCATCGGCGCGGCCGTCCGCAACGGCGAGCGTCGACAGGTCGTGGCCGCCGGAAAAGGCGACCTTGCTGAAATACTGGTTGAGCGGCATGTTGATGACCTTCTTGGCGAATACCGCCTCGGGGATCAGCGCGCCCGAGGTGCTGGCCGGATCGACCAGCAGCATCACCGAACCCTTCAACGAATCGATCGTGGTGAACTTCGATCCCTTCTTGGTGATCAGCAGCGACTTGTATCCCGGACCGGCTTCCTGGACGCCTACCTTGCTCTTGTAATAGGTGGCGAAGACCTCGATCGTGGCGTCCTTGTTGTGCGCGATCACGTACGACTCCGGTCCCAGCACCGCGACGTCGACCCACTTGCCCATCAAGGCCTCGACGACCGACGAGTAGGAGGTCGGCATGTAGAACTCGATTTTCTTGCCGGTATTCTTCGACAGCAGGTCCATCACCGGCTTGTACAGCGTGAGCTCGCGCACCGATTCCTGCGTCGGAATAATCGAGAACTTCAGCACTTTCGGGTCTTCGCAGGCCTGCGCCGCAGCCGGTGCCGAAGCGCCGGCCGCCAAGGCGAGTGCGGCGAAGGCGGCGACCGTCAGCATGCGGCGGGGACGGCCCGCCCGGCCGGCTTGAAAATGATCGAATGACTGCATTTGCTTCCTCCTTAGCGACTGCCGCTGGTCAATGGCATGTGGTCGGTTCGCGCGGCATGCGAATTCGAGTCCGGGTTCAATTTGCGCGGGTAGCGCAAGCTCATTTGTCGGCGGCCGGGCGCGTGGCGCGGGCGGCGGGGGGCTTGTCGCCGGCCGCGTACAGCCGATGCATGCGTTCGCGGCTTGCCATCACGTGGTCGTACAGCGCGCGCCCGGCGGCAGCGACCTTGCCGGCAGCGATCTGATCGACGATTTCGCGATGCTCACGCGTGGACACCGCCAGCGTGTCCCCCTGCGCCAGCGTCGCCCGGCGGAAGAGTCTGAGCTCGTTGGCCAGCCGCCGGTAGATCAGCAGCAGCTTGGCATTGCCGGCCAGCGTGACCAGCCGGTCGTGGAAGTCGAGGTTCGCCGTCAGGTAGCTGTCGACGTCGTTGCGCGCGGTGGCCTTTTCCATCCGGGCGATGTCGCCGCGCAGCGCACGCACCGCTTCGGCGCTCGCCGTCGCAGCGACCCTGCGGCCGACGAAGTCGTCCAGCACGGCGCGAAGCTCGTAGATGTCGTCGGCTTCGTCGATCGGGATCTGGCGCACGTAAACGCCGCGATTTTTTTCCAGGCGGACGAGGCCCGATTCCTCGAGCGCACGGAACGCCTCGCGCACCGGCCCGCGCGAGACGCCCAGGGCCTTGGCGAGCAGGGCTTCGTTGAGCTTGGAGCCGGGTACCAGGTCGCCGGCCAGAATCATCCGCTCGAGCTCCCGCTGCACCAGTCCCGGCAACGAGTTCGATTGCAGCAGGATGATCGATGCACCGACACCGGCGCCCGGCGGCAGGCCGCCGCGGCTCGGCCGGCCGTCGGTTCCGGGCCTCCCGCGAGCCTTGGCGACGCCGGCCGCGCGGGCGCCGTTCGGTTTGAGCAATTTCAGCACGCTTGCATTACATCCCTGTTGCTGTAGATTGTCAACAATCTGCAATAGTCGCATAGTAGGCTTGCCGTGCGCTCGCGGCAGACGGCGCGCGGTGCAGGGGCGCACGAGCGTGCGACAATCATCGTTTGCGGAGCGCGCGCGGCGCGCGTAGGATTTTCGGTCGTCGTCTCACTTCCTGGGAGAAAGCAATGCAAGTCGCGGCATGCAAGTCCAGATGGCATCGCGTCGCACTGTTCGTGCTGGCCGGAGCGATCGGCTGGTCGGGCGCAGCGCTGGCGCAAAAGACCGAGCTGCTGGTCTACACGGCGCTCGAAACCGACCAGATCAAGGCTTACGAGACGGCGTTCAACAAGGCTTATCCGGACATCGCGCTCAAGTGGGTGCGCGATTCGACCGGCGTGATCACCGCGAAGGTGCTCGCCGAAAAGGCAAATCCGCAGGCCGATCTTGTCATCGGCACCTCCGCGTCGAGCATGGCGGTGTTCGCCAACGAAGGCATGCTGCAGCCGTACGCGCCCAAGGGCCTCGACAAGATTCCGGCCCAGTATCGCGATTCGCAGAACCCGCCGCGCTGGGTCGGCATGGACGTCTACGGCGCAGCGATCTGCTTCAACACGGTCGAGGCACAGAAGCAGAACCTGCCCAAGCCCGCGTCGTGGAAGGATCTGACCAAGCCGGTCTACAAAGGCAAGATCGTCATGCCCAATCCGGCGTCGTCCGGAACCGGATTCCTGGATGTCTCGGGCTGGTTGCAGATGTGGGGCGAGGAGGATGCCTGGAAATTCATGGACGCGCTGCACGAGAACATCGGCGTCTACACGCACTCGGGTTCGCAGCCGTGCAAACAGGCGGGCTCAGGCGAATTCCCGATCGGCATCTCGTTCGAGTATCGCGCGATGGCCACCAAGAAGTCCGGAGCGCCGGTCGACATCGTCTTCCCGTCCGAAGGGCTGGGCTGGGACCTCGAGGCGAGCGGCATCATGAAGACAACCAAGAAGATGGCGGCCGCTGAAAAGCTGATGGACTGGCTCGCAACGCCGGACGCGATGAAGCTCTTCGCCGACAATTTCGCCGTCGTCGCGATGCCGGGCATGAGCAAGCAGCTCGAATTCATCCCGGTTGACTACGAAAAGCACCTGATCAAGAACAGTTTCGAATGGTCGGCCAAGAATCGCGACCGGATCCTGGCCGAATGGACCAAGCGCTACAACAGCAAGTCGCTGCCGAAGTAGCATCGCCGACCGGAGGCGGAGGCGCGTCGAGCGGGGCGAGACGCGCTTCTCGTCCCGCGCGCCGTGTCTCCAGTGCCTAAGATGCAAGCTCAAGCCCCGCGCCAGGACGCGTTCCTGTCGCTCGCGGACATCGCCAAGCAGTTCGGCCGTTTCACGGCCTTGTCCGGAGTGTCGCTCGAGGTCGCGCGCGGGAATCTCGTCACGTTCCTCGGGCCTTCCGGCTGCGGGAAGACGACGCTGTTGCGCATCATCGCGGGCCTCGAGACGCAGGATCGCGGCCGGATCGTGCAGAACGGCCGCGACATTTCGCGTCTGCCGGCGGTCAAGCGCGACTACGGCATCGTGTTCCAGTCCTACGCCTTGTTTCCCAACCTGACGATCCACGACAACGTCGGCTACGGACTCGTCAACCGGCGCGCCGGGCGCGCGCGGATCCGCTCGCGTGTCGCGGAGCTGCTGGCGCTGGTCGGATTGCCCGACGCGGGCGCTAAGTATCCCGGCCAGCTTTCCGGCGGCCAGCAACAGCGCATCGCCCTGGCGCGCGCGCTGGCGACCTCGCCCGGGCTGCTCCTGCTCGACGAGCCGCTGTCGGCCCTCGATGCGCTGGAGCGGGTGCGGCTGCGGGGCGAGATCCGTGCGTTGCAGCAGCGCCTGGGCGTGACGACGATCATGGTGACGCACGATCAGGAGGAAGCGCTGTCGATGGCCGACACCGTCGTGGTGATGAACCAGGGCCGCATCGAGCAAGTCGGCACGCCGCGGCAGATCTACCGCGAACCGGCTTCGGCCTTCGTCGCCGACTTTGTCGGCAAGGTGAACGTGCTTAGCGCCGTGGCCGAAGATGCGGGGCGCTTTCGCGTCTGCGGCGTGAGCGTAGGCGCGGTGCCGGGAGCGCCCCATGTTGCGCCGGGCACGCGCGTGAAGCTTTACCTGAGGCCGGAAGACGTGCAGGTGAACGGCGCGGTCGGCGCGGAGGCGAGCCGCGCCAACGCGCAGGTGCAGAAAATCGAGTTTCTCGGCGCTTTCTGCCTCGTGACCGTCCGGTGCGGCGAGCAGCAGGATCAGCCGCTGCTGGTCACGCTGTCGCGGCAGAGCCTGGATCGCATGGCGCTGAATGAGGGAGCGCCGGTGTCGGTGGGGTTTCCGCCGGAGTGCATGCGCCTGCTGGCGTGACGCCTATGGCGACAGTCGCCACCCCGGTCTCCGAGCCGTCCGCGCCCACGGGCAGCATCGACTGGCCGCAGCGCGGCGCGCAGGCGCTGCTGCTGCTCGCGTGCGCGGCGCTGGTATTGTTCCTGCTCGCGCCGCTCGGCGCGATCCTGGTCAAGAGCGTCCAGGACAAGGACGGCACGTTCGTGGGATTCGGCCAGATCCTCGACTACGTGCAATCGCCCGGGCTGGTCGAGTCGCTGACCAACACGCTCTTCGTCGCGATCGTCGTAACGCTGGTCACGATTCCGCTGGCCTTCACGTTTGCGTACGGGCTCACCAGGAGCTGCATGCCGGCGAAAGGACTTTTTCGGCTGATCGCGCTGACGCCGATTCTGGCGCCCTCGCTGCTCGCGGCAATCTCGTTCATCCAGTGGTTCGGCAACCAGGGCGCGCTCAAGGGCCTGCTGTTCGGCCACACCGTCTACGGACCGATCGGGATCGTGATCAGCTCGATCTATGCGATCTTTCCCCATGCGCTGATGATCGTCCTGACCTCGCTGCTGCTGACCGACCGCCGTCTCTACGAAGCGGCCGAATCGCTCGGCACGACGCGCCGCCGGCAGTTCTTCACCATCACGCTGCCGTCCGCACGCTACGGCCTGGTGAGCGCTGCGATGGTGGTCTTCTCCTACACCGTCAGCGATTTCGGCATCCCGAAGGTCATCGGCGGCAATTATCACGTCCTTGCCATCGACATCTACCAGCAGGTCATCGGGCAGCAGAACTTCAACCGCGGTGCGATCGTCGGCTTGATCCTGCTCTTGCCCGTGGTCATCGCCTTTGCCGTCGACTGGTGGATGCAAAGCCGCCAGCAGTCGCAATTCTCGTCGCGGGCCGTGGCTTACGTGCCCAGACCATCGCGCGGGTTCGACCTCGCGATGCTCGTCTTTTGCGCGCTCGTCTGCCTTTTCATGCTCGCCGTGCTCGGCATGGCGATCTACACGTCGTTCATCAAGCTGTGGCCGTACGACAAGTCGTTCAGCCTGCGGCACTACGGGTTCGGCCTGATCGACGGCGGCGTCATCGACTCGTATTTCAACAGCCTGCGCATGGCGCTGCTGACTGCGCTTGCCGGCACCGTGCTCGTCTTCGGCGGCGCCTACCTGCTGGAAAAGACGCGCGGGCTCGCGCCGGTCCGCACGGCGATGCGCTTTCTCGCCGCGATTCCGATGGCGGTTCCGGGCATGGTGCTGGGCCTGGGCTACATCTTTTTCTTCAACGCCCCCTCCAACCCGCTGAATATTCTGTACGGGACGATGACGATCCTGGTGCTGTCGACGATCATCCACTACTACACGTCGAGCCACCTGACGGCGGTGACGGCGCTGAAAGCGCT
>Ga0207674_10002997_pt1 | contig 20948 bp, 9 predicted proteins | sample KBSCornC72_FD_184303 | JGI IMG/M metagenome (GOLD analysis project Ga0207674, IMG submission 184303) | Corn rhizosphere microbial communities from Kellogg Biological Station, Michigan, USA - KBS Corn C7-2 (SPAdes) (version 2) | ecosystem: Host-associated > Plants > Roots > Rhizosphere > Soil ...
CAAGGTCGATCGTGGCGCGGACTACTACAACACGCAGCGCATCGGGTTCGACGTCCCGTTTCTCCTGAGTCGCCTGGCGCTGGTCGTGGTGGGGCTCGGGTCAGTGGTGGCCGCGGGCGCGCGCTTCGCAACGACGCTGCGGCGGTCAGGAAAGGTGAAAGCCGTCAAAGGGGCGAACCCGGACACCCCCGCGGTCGAGACGCCGGCCAAGTCACTGGCAGCCACGTTGACCCTTGCCGAGTTGGCGATGCACTCGTCGGCGGCCGGGTTCTGGCAGACGGTGCGGCAGATCGCACGATCCGAGATGCGCGAGCTCAAGAGCCAGCCGGGCCTTTATCTGTTCGTGCCGATCATCGTGTTCGAGATCATCACCAACTCGCTCATCGCGTTAGGTGCGTTCGACACGCCGCTCCTGCTCACGTCGGGTACGCTCGCCGTGAACCAGATGCTGTTCATGACGACGCTCCTGAGCCTGCTGCTGATCTTCTACGCGGTCGAGAGCCTGGAGCGTGAGCGGTCGACCGGCTTCAGCGCGATCTCCAACGCCTTGCCGATTCGCACCTCGGCGCTGATCACCGGCAAGCTGATCGCATTGTGCGCGATTGGGGTCATCGTTGGCGTCGCGTGCCTGCTGGCGTGTTGGATTGCGCTGCTCGTGGAGGGTCGCGTCGGCTTCGAGCTGTTTCCGTTCGTGCTCGTCTGGGGTGGCCTCGTCGCCCCGACGTTCTTCGTTTGGGCCGCGTTCGTGTTCGCCGCGTATTCGGTGACGCGCAACCGGTTTTCCGCCTACGGCGTCTCGCTCGCCGCATTCGGCCTGACGGCATACCTCGCGCTGACGAACAAGCTGAATTGGCTCGGTAACTGGCCGCTCTGGAACTCGGTGCGGTGGAGCGACATGAGCACGCTCGAGATCGACCGGCCCGCCCTCGTGCTGAGTCGACTGTTCGTGCTCGGGCTCGGCGCGTTTTTCCTGTGGATCGCGATTCGTCAGTACCCGAGGCAGGACAGTGACGCGATTCGCGTGATGCATCGGCTGCGGCCGTCGGCGCTGCGGACCTCGCTCCTTCGCGCGACGCCTGCGCTTCTCGTTCCCGTCATCGCTGGCGGGATGCTGTGGCGGCAGATCGAGAAAGGACCGGACGGCGGGCCGACGGACAAGAAGGCGCGCGACTACTGGAAGAAAAACCTCGCGACCTGGAAGGACGCCCCGGTGCCGGCACTGGCCAGCGTGGACATGGACCTCGGTCTCGAGCCTAACGAGAGGTCGTGGACCGTGGAGGGCACGTACGTGCTGGTGAACAAGCGCGATCGGAAGATGGAAAAGGTCCCGGTCACGGTGTCGCCGACGTGGCACGATCTCGCGTGGACGATGAACGGCGCACCGTACACGCCCGATACGACCTCACTGTTGTACGTCTTCACGCCGCCCCATGCGCTGATGCCGGGTGATACGATGCGCATCGGGTTCAGCTACAAGGGAAGGGAAACGGGCGCGACGAAAAACGGCGGCGGCGCGGGAGAATTCGTGCTGCCCTCGGGCGCGGTGATGACGAGCTTCTCGCCACGATACTTCCCGACGGTCGGTTACGTCGAGGAGATCGGACGCAAGCAAGGAAAGAACGACTACGAGCCGCGCCAGTACCCCGATGACTTCTACGAGGGGGTGACGGAGCCCGCGTTCGGCAGTCTGCTGCCGACCGTGACGCGGATCCGCATCACGACACCGGCTGGCTTTCTCGCGAACTCGGTGGGTGAGAAGATCTCGGACTCGACGGCGAATGGACGCCGCACGGTGGTGTGGAAGAGCGACCACCCGGTCATGGCGTTCAACGTCGTCGTCGGGCGCTGGGACGTGAAGCGCGGCAACGGGACGGCGCTGTACTACGACCATGACCACACCTACAACGTGAAGGAGATGAGCGAGGCGCTCGACGCCGCGCGCAAGTATTACGGCGAATGGTTCGGCGCATTCCCATGGAAGGAGCTCAAGATCAGCGAGTTTCCGGCGATCGCGATCTACGCGCAGGGCTTCCCGACAAACATCACGTTCTCGGAGGGCATCGGCTTTTTGACCAAGAGCGATCCCAAAACGAACCTCGCGTTCCTCGTCACCGCGCACGAGTCGGCGCATCAGTGGTGGGGCAACATGCTCCAGCCGGGGAAGGGGCCGAGCGGCGACATCCTCAGCGAAGGAATGGCGCACTTCTCCACCGAGCTGCTCATCGATCAGGTCAAGGGCGAGCGGGATGCGACGGAGTTCCGGAAGCGCATCGAATCACGCTACGGCGATCAGCGGCACGCGGATGCGGAGCGCAAGCTCCTTCGCCTCGACGGCTCAAAGGAGGGTGACGAGACCGTCACGTACGACAAGAGCGGCTGGGTTTTCTGGATGCTCATGCAGCGAATGGGGCGAGAGGCGACGCTGCGCGGGATGAAGGATCTCATCGCGGCGTACAGCGGCAACCCGGACCATCCGGTGCTGCACGACTTCGTGGTGCACATGCGGCGTTATGCGGCCGACACCGCCTCGTACGATGACTTCGTGAAACAGTGGTTCGATACGGTGGTCGTCCCCGAATACCGTGTGCACGACGCGAAGACCGTTGAGGCGCCCGGTGGTGGGTGGGTCACGACGGCCGAGATCGAGAACGTCGGCACCGGGCGCATGCCCATCGAGGTGGCGGCGGTGCAGGGTGAGCGGTTCCCGTCGGACTCGACGAAGAAGGCGACACCGGCGCAGCCGTATCAGGCCGTCACGGACTCTCTGACGTTAGGCAGCAAGGAGAAGCAACGCGTTTCGATCCGGACGCCGTTCAAGCCCGAGCGCGTGGTGGTGGACCCGAACGTGCACGTATTGCAGCTCAGACGGCAGTCGGCGGAGGCCAAGCTCTAGGCTTGTTGTTGCGAAACGGCGTCGCGCGAAAGTGCGGTGGCGCACTCAGGTACACCGGTCGCAACCGCCGGACACGATAGTTGTGCTGCGTCGCCAGCGCTCGGCGAGTTGGCGAGCGCTGCGTCGCCGCAGCACCTCGACGATGACGAAACTCACGGCGCACCGGGCCCGTACATGAGGACTCTCCTTGACATTCTACAGGAGCAGATGCCATCGCTCTTGTAGACATTCTACAGGGAGTGCCGGGCCGCCGCGGTGTACCCATGGCGGTGGAGGGGAGCATGCTCTGGATACAACGCATCGTGTTGCGCCTGCGGGCGCTGTTGTTTCGAAATCATATGACTCGCGATTTCGACGACGAGCTGCAGTTCCACGTCGAGCGGCAAACGGCCGAGAACGTCAGGCGCGGCATGAGTGCGGCAGACGCCCGCACCGCCGCGTTACGCGCGTTCGGCGGCGTACAGCGGTACAAGGAAGAGATAGGGGATGCGCACGGATTCCATCTCCTCGACCAGCTCCGACAGGATCTCGCCTATGCCGCGCGGGCCGCACGGCGCAGTCCGGGATTCACCGTCGTCGTCGTCCTGACGCTCGCGTTGGGTGTCGGCGCGACCACCGCGATCTTCAGCGTCGTGAGCGGCGTCCTGCTCCGCGAGCTGCCGTTCGGGTCGCCGGACCGCCTCGTTAGGCTCTGGCTCGCCAATCCTGTCCGCAACGAAGCGAGGAGTCCCATCTCCATTCCGGACCTCGACGACTGGCGGCGGCTCGGCCACTCGTTCGACCACGTGTCGGCCTACAGCACGCTTCCCACCGGCCTCGCGCTGGTGGATGGCGGGGAACCGCTCCGGCTCAAGACCGCGTTCGTCGCGGCCGACTTCTTCGAGACGTTAGGTGTGAGCGCGCTCGTGGGCCGGACCATCCTGCCGAGCGAGCACGTTGACGGACGCGATCGCGTCGTGGTGCTCTCGCATCGGTTCTGGAGTGCGCGGTACGGGTCTGCGCGCGACATCGTCGGGCGATCGCTCCGCCTGAACGATGAGCCGTACACGGTCGTTGGCGTCATGCCGGCGACATTCCGGTTTCCGGATCGCGATACGGACGTCTGGGTCCCAATCTCGGTGGTGCCCGCAAGCGGTATTCCGCGGACGCGTGCCGTGCGCTGGCTCGAGCCGATCGCACGCCTCGCGCCCGGCGTAACCCCGGCGGGCGCGCAGTCGGAGCTATCCGTCATCACGGACCGACTCGCGAGCGAGTACGGCGACACCAACGCGGGCTGGACTCGAGCGACGCTCATCCCGCTGCGCGATGCGATCCTCGGCAGCTCACGCTCACGCGTCTGGATCCTGTTCGGGGCCGTGGTGCTCACGCTCGTGCTGGCGTGCGTGAACGTCGCGAACCTCGTGCTGGCGCGCGCGTCCAGACGGTCGAGAGAGCTCGCGCTGCGCACGGCGTTGGGTGCCGGACGGGCCCGGCTCGCTCGCCAGCTGTTCACGGAGAGCGTCGCACTCTCGCTCGCCGGTGGAGTCCTGGGTGTCGTGCTCGCGACGTGGGGCGTGCGCGCGCTGGTCACGCTCATTGGCCCATGGCTCCCTGCCGTCGGCGATGTCCAGGTGGACGGAACGGTGTTGGCATTCGCGCTCGGCGTCTCCGCGCTCACTGGGCTCGTCTTCGGATTGATCCCGGTCATGGGCGATCGGCGCAACGTCGCGAGCACTCTCCGCGAGAGTGGCCGCGGCAACACGGGCGCTGCTGGCGCGCACGCACTCCGTCGCGCGCTCGTCGCCCTGGAGGTCGGGCTCGCGATGATGTTGGTCGTCGGGGCGGGTCTGCTCGTGAAGAGCTTCTCGCGACTGAGCAGCGTGTCGCTGGGCTTCGACGCGGACCGGACGGTCTACGCTCGCGTCACGATTGCCGCGTCGCGTTATGCAACGCCGTCGGAATACCTGCCGGTTGCCGATCGCATGCTGGCACAGGTGCGCGAACTCCCCGGAGTCACGGCCGCCGCGCTCGCCAAGGACGGGCCCATGCGCGCCGGAGGCGAGCCTAGTACGTTCGCCATCCCGGCGCAGACGGCGAGTGCCTCCTCAGCCGAGCCACGCGCGAATTTCCTGCCGTCGTCGGATGGGATCGTTCGGGCGTTGGGCGTGCGCCTGCTCGCCGGACGAGATCTCATCGAACAGGATGGCGATTCGGGGGCCATCGGCGTGGTCGTAAGTGCCGGGCTCGCGCACAAGTACTGGCCCGAGCGCTCACCGGTTGGTGAAGAGATCGAGTACGCGGGGCGACGGATGCGCATCGTCGGCGTGGCGGGTGACGCGCGCTATACCAGCGTGCAGGGCGACCCGACTCCGATGGTGTACGTGCCTAACAAGGTCGTGACACGCCGCATTTTCACCGTCATTGCGAAAACGACTGGCGACCCGGCGCTGTTGCTGCCGGCCATCCGTGAGGCGATCCGCACGGTGGAGCGGGATCAACCGATTACGGAGATTGGCACGGTGCGGGACGCGGTAGGCGGCGCCCTCGCGGCGCCTCGCGTGCTGACGCTGCTCGTCGGCGCATTCGGCGTGGTGGCGCTGCTGCTCGCCGCGATCGGCGTGTATGGCGTCGTCGCCTATGTCGTCGGCCAGCGGACGAACGAGATCGGCATCCGGATCGCGCTCGGAGCGAAGTCGGCCGATATCGTCCAATGGACCCTCAAGACCGGTCTCACGCCCGCGCTCGTTGGGCTCGCCGCCGGTACCGTGGCTGCGCTGGCACTGTCGCGCTGGTTAGGCGCTCAGCTTTACGAGGTCAGTCCGACGGACCCGGTGGTGTTCGCAGGGGTGGGGATCGTGCTGGTCGTGGTCGCCATTCTGGCGTCCGGCGTTCCGGCTCGGCGCGCGGCGCGGGTGGATCCGGCGATCGCGCTCAGGTCGGATTGACAACGATTTGGCTGATGAAGCGGAAGCGACCGGATCCGGCTTTGCATTGACGCTGGCTCGTGCGACAAGCCCGGTTAGGGATTGAATGACCGCCGGACACAGGAGCTTCCCGGGCAGTGACCAAGGTCCCGCTTGCGCGAACGGAGCGTACTCGTTAGGCCGTATCCGGGAGGTTCCGTCACATCCGCCTCATCGTTGTAGTTTTCCGAAAAGGCTTTGCGAGGAACTGAAGCCGGGGGCTCGCGATGATGGCAAGGGGGTCGCCAAATTCCGACGTCCGCTTTCACTCACCGCCGCCCCGGACGTGACGCATGCGCATGCGCACCCCCCTCGTCGTAGCTGTCACGATTTTCCTCCCATTCGCCTGGCAACAGGCGGACGCCCAGTCGAAAACGACTCGGCCACCCGACCGGCGCGAACGAGAGCGACAGGAAGAGCGGGAGCGCGAGGGCAAGCGCTCGGTCATGTCCGCGCGCTCAGGGCCGGACGAGCCGGAGGAGATGGAGGACCTCACGCGCGAGTTGTGGAAGTTCGCGCGCGGGAAGGGGTACGACCGCGCCGTGCGCCGAGCAAACGCGTCGGCGGCGAAGTTCGCGGCACAGGCCCCGCAAATGCGCCTCCCGACCGGCTGGGTCCTGGCACCTGCCGGTGCTCAGGTCGAGCTCGGGCGCATGCCGTACGAAGCCGTGTCGTTCGCTGGCCGAGTGGTGGTGCTCAACAACGGGTACTACCTGCAGGGGCTGGAGGATCCGGAGATCTCGATCGTCGATGCGGCGAGACCGAGCGTCACGCGGACCCTTCGCGTCGCGTCATTGTATCCGAGCGCGACCGCGTCGCCTAACGGCAACCTCTATGTCAGCGGCGGCTCGAGCGACAGCGTCTTCCAGATCGACCGGCAGTTCCAGGTCACCCGCTCCTTCGACGTTGGCGAATACGCCGGTCCAGTGGCTGCGATCGATGCCGAGCACGTTGCGGTTGCGCTGCTGACCGCGCCGGACAGCGTCGGGGCCTCGGGCCCGGGGAAAGTCGCGATCCTCAACGTGACGACCGGACGCATCGAGTCCACGGTCAACGCCGGTTACTTCCCGTCAGCGATGCGACTGGTTGGAAAAACGCTGTACCTGTCGCTCGTCGGCGAGCACAAGCTGCTCGCGTACGATCTGTCCGGCGGTCAGCTACGACTGCGGCGCACGATCGCGACCGGGCGCGCTCCGCAGAGTCTCTGCGCGGACGACGCACGCGTGTACGTCGTGAATTCCGGCTCCGACGACGTCTCGGCCGTGTCGCTCACATCCGACTCCGTTGCGACGTACCGCGTCAGATTCCCGGGCCCGCAGGGGGCCAGCGCGAGATTTGGCGGTGCTCCGACGTCATGCGCGGTGTCGAACGGGAAGCTGTACGTCAGCGCTGCCGGTCTCAACGCGGTTGCAGTGTTCGACCTCGGTGCTGCCTCCAACGCCACCAGCGCGGAGCCTGTTGGTTTTTTCCCGACAGCGTGGTATCCGACCAAAGTCCTCGCGGACAGTGGCCGGATCGTGGTGCTGAGCGCGAAGGGCATCCGCGCGCGGCGGCCGAATCCCCAGGGGCCGCAGGCCATCGCCGACACGCGTACGAGCGGACCTGACTACGTCCTCACGCTCCTTCGTGGCTCGGTTGCGGTGCTGCCTGAGTCGGTGATACCGAGCCGGCTCGCCGGCTGGACGACGCAGGTCGCGCAGGGCACTCCACTCTACAGCGCGGGCGAGGGTCTTCGGCTTCCCATCCGCCACGTGTTCTACATCGTCCGCGAGAATCGCTCGTGGGATCAGGTGATGGGTGACCTGGGCCGCGGGGAAGGGGATTCGAGCCTAACGCTGTTCGGCGAGCGCATAACTCCGGTCGCGCATCAGATCGCGCGGGAGTTCGTCGCGCTCGACCATTTCTACGCCGACGGGGAGATCAGCGTCCTCGGGCACAGTTTCACCACCAGCGGATACGCCAGCCCGTTTCTCGAGTGGCTGGGGAACACGACGTACGCCGCGCGCTACCGCGGATACCCGTTCGGCACCGTGCCGGGCGCCTACTCGCCGACGTACCTGTGGGATGCGCTCGAGGCGAAGAACGTGAGCTACCGCATTTACGGCGAGCCGTACTACCTGTTCACGCGCATGTACCGCCTGATCACCGAGCGCTTTGGCGCGGACCACGCTCTCGCGAAGCGGTTCTACGCGCACTCAATGGCGCTCGCGGACTCCGTCGACCGCGGGACGCGATTCACGGCGTTGTCGACGCGGTTCATGGGTCGCGGAACCAACCGTGCCGACGCGCTCAAGCTACTCGCCGACGCGAGGTTTTCCGCCGGCTTGTCGACGATGTTCACCGGGGACAACAGCCTCGCCCGCGCAATCAGCTCGGATGCGACGTTCAAGACCGGCGTCGCCGACTTCCTCACGCACTACACGCTCGGGTACCCGACGTGGAACCTCGCGTTCTCGGACCTCGACCGGACGGCGATCTGGCGCCGCGACTTCGAGACGGCCATCAAGGAGAATCGGGTGCCGGCGTTCTCGTACCTCTGGCTGCCTAACGATCACACGGCCGGCGTCAGCCCGGATTTCCTCAACCCGTATCAGCTCGTTGCGCAGAACGACGCGGCGCTGGGCCAGATCGTCCAGACGATCTCGAACAGCCCGATCTGGAACGAGAGCCTCATCATCGTGATGGAGGATGACGCCCAGAACGGGCCCGATCACGTCGACGCTACGCGCGAGGTGGCGCTGCTCATCGGTCCGTCGGTCAAGCGTGGCGTCGTGGTCTCGGATCGCTTCGATCAGCTGAGCGCACTCCGCACGGTGGAGTTGATCCTCGGCCTGGATCCCATGAACCTCGGGGATGCGGTGGCCGCTCCCATGTTCAACGCGTTCACGACGACGCCTGACGCGAGGCCCTTCACGCCCGTCGCGCCATCATCCTACCTCGTGCGAGAGGACAAGGCGAAGTTCGATTCACTTGCCGCACGACGCCGTTGACGTCATCTCGAGCCGTCAGCCTCGGTTGTCATCCCGAGCCGGCAGGCGAGGGATCTTCATCGTCCCGATAGAGTCCTCTTCCGGGGTCCTGAGGATCCCTCGCTGCGCTCGGGATGACAGGCTACTTCACCGAATCGAGGACGGCCTTCCGCTCGAGCCACGTCACACCTTCGGTCATCCATTTCGGCGCAGGCTCACCCTTGAGCCAGTGACCGAACCATTGGTTGATCCGGCGGTGGTAGTCGATCTGGTTCTCCTTCTTCCGGAGCCCGTGGTCCTCACCGGGATACACGAGCATCACGAAGTCATCGCGGCCGGCGCGGCGGGCGAAGTTGTAGAACTCGACGCCCTGATGCCAATCGACTGTCCCGTCCGCGTCGCCGAACTCCATCAACATCGGCGTCTTGAGCTCGTTCACCTTCGCCGCGGGTGAATTGCGAAGGTACGCCTCCATGTCCTCCCAGAAGGGCACGTCCATCCGCGCCTGTCCCGTCTCCCAGTGATCGAACTCGGCGATGCCAGGCGTCCAGTGGATCGCGCCGGCGAAGCTCAGGAAGTTCGTGATGGGCGCACCGGCAATCGACGTGGCGAACATGTTCGTGCGTGTCGGAACGAACGTCGCCTCATAACCGCCCCACGAGTGCCCCACGAGACCGACCTTGGTCGAGTCCACGAGCCCGCGTGCGGTGACACTCCGAACCGCCGCCTGCAGCGCCTCGAGCACGGCGATGCCCGGGTCGCGACCGCGGAACACGATGTCGGGCTTGAGCACGAAGTACCCGTTCTGACTCCACACCGTCGCGTCGTAATAGTTGCGCTCCGTGGGCACGATGAACTGATGGAGCGTCTGCGACAGCATCTCGTACGGGTTCACGATCATCGGGTACTTTTTGGACGCGTCGTAGTTGGCCGGATAGATCAGCACACCCTGGAGGTCACGGCCGGCGACCGTCTTGTAGCTGACGAGCTCCGCGCGCCCCCAGGCGTAGTCCGTTTGGAAGGGATTTGTGGCAGAGACCTGCCGAGTGCCGCGGAGGCCGCCAGGCCCGACGAACCAGTCGGGCGAGTCATCGTAGCGTTCGCGCGTGTACGCGAACGTGTCCGTGGAATCCGCGCGCGCCAGACGAAGGAAAGCCGCGTTGTCGAACACGAGTCGCTCGACGCTCCCAGACCGCACGCGTCCGTACCCGTACTGTTTCGTGCGCTTGCCGAACAGCGACACGTACATGTTGGCGAGATCGATGCCGTCTTCGTCGCGGCGAGACGTGTGCGCGTATCGGTAGACGATCCGGTCGGTCGCACCGGTCGTTAGGCGCCGGCCGCCAGAGCCATCCGCATTCAGGCTCCAGAGGTCATACTCATCGGCCACGATGACGGCACGGTCATCCTTCGCCCAGCCTTCAAAATCCGCCGGCGGCTTCATGTCGCCGGGGTAGTCGTAGTCGTGATCGCTGAAGTCCGTCTGAAGCTTGGCCGTGAGGTTCGTCCGTGCGCCCGTCGCCACGTCCATCGCCCAATAGTCCTTGCCGTCGTACCAGGCCAGCCTGCGACCGGTTGCGCTGGCGCCGTAGAAGAAGCGCACCTTCTCCAGCGCTTTGCGACGATCGCCGCTCTTCACGTCGACGACGTAGACGTCGCTGTACGGGCGCCCGAACTTCGCGCCGAAGGGGTAGGGCTTCCGGTCGGTCTCCGTCGCGAAGCGGTCGCCGCGGAGCACGGTGGTCGTCTCGAGCAGATCCGTGCCGATCTGCACGACGTGACCGTCACCTAGGTGCCAGGCCGTGAGCAGCGTGCGCTGGAGGTCCTGCTGCTCCTGTACCTTCTGCATCGGGATGATGCGGACGTCCTTCGCGTGCCATACCTGAACGTCTGACGGCTTCACGTCGGTCTTCGCGCGAGTAGAGTCGCCCCGGCCGGGCGCACCGCCATCGCTGTTGTCGTTGCCTGACGCGGCGACGGTGGAATCGGCACCGCGGGGCGCGCGCTCGCGAGGCCGCAGGCCCACGAACACGATCGATCCATCCTTCGCCCATTGCGGACGCCGGTGCTCCGCGATGCGCATCGCGGCAGGGAAGCCATTCGCCTTCGCGGGATCGAGCTCTCGGCGCTCGGGCGTCGCACCGTTCACGCGGATCCACGCGATCGCTACGTGCGTCGTGTCGCGGAACTCTTTCTCCACACGTGAGCGCAGCACGGCGAGATCTTCCCCCTTCTCTCGCCATGCGAGCATGCGGTAGAGGGATGGTGAGGAGTCGAGCACGCGTGTCGTTCCGGTGTTCGCGTCGTAGAGCTGGACGCCATTGCCGGAGCCGCCTTCGGTCTCGACGGCGAAGGCGAGCAACGCGCGTGCGTCCGACCACGCGAACTCGGTGACGTTGCCGAACGTGATCTTCGTCCCGTGCTCGAGGTCCTGCACGATGAGGTCGGCGGGTCGCTTTCCCTCCGCGGGATAGCGGCGCATCGCGAGGAACCGGCCGTCACCGCTGAACTTGAACTGCGTGACGTCCTTGACGACCTCGTTCGCGCCAGTCGCGAGATTTCGGAACCCGGCTGAGTTATGAATGGGCTTCTTGTCTTTGGTGAGCCGATCGCGCTCTGCCGGCGGAAGTCCGATGGCATAGGCGATCCACTTCGAGTCGGCGGTGAAGGCAGGCGCTGACCCGTAGCGCACGGAGACAGTGCTGTCGTGCGCAGTGGCGCCGATCCGAAGCTCGTTCTCTTCGTCGACCCGGTTGACGACGTACGCGAGCCATCGCCCGTTAGGCGCTAGCGTCCCGGGTCCGAGGGTTTCCCACTTGCCATAATCGATTGGGCGAACGGTGGGGTGCGCCTGCGCGCTGCCGAGCGATGGGATGAGCGCGAGGATCGCGATGGAGCGAATGAGCGGCCGATGCATTGGGACGAAGCGATGGCGGGTGGGAGATGCCGGAAGCTCGGCGACGAGCCTCCAGAACTTGGGCCGCGGTCGCCGGACGTTCAAGCGAGGTAAATGAGGTCTGGGTCATCCCGAGCTCGGGTTGTCATCCCGAGCGCAGCGAGGGATCCTCATCGTCCCGACAGAGAGCCCTCTACCGGGACCCTGAGGATCCCTCGCCTGACGGCTCGGGATGACAAGCGCTGACGGCTCGGGATGACAAGCGCCTGACGGCTCGGGATGACCTATTTCAGGCGCGGCTCGGTCTTTCGCGGCGCCTTCTCGCACTCCGGCCAGGTCGTGGAGCCGAACCCGCGCCCGCCGCCGCCGCCCGCGCGCGCCGCCTGCGCCGCGAGATCCACGCGGTCGAGCGGAATGCGCATCGGGTCCTCCGACGCGAGATAGACGAGCATGGCGGTGAGTGTCGCGTTGTACTTCAGGTCATCGAACACGACCTTATCGTACGTGTCGCGCTCCGTGTGCCAGGTAACGGTTCCGTAGTCCCACGGCGTGGCGCCAAGCCCGAACGCGGGAAGGCCGGAGCAGCCGAACGAGAAATCGTCGCTCCCCCCGCCCGCGGGTCGTCCAGACTGCACGGGGTTCCCGCCATTGATCTGCGCGCTGAATTCCTTGGGAATCTTGCCTAACCAGTCGTTGATGTGCTCCGGCGAATGGACGAGCCCACCGCCATTGATGCCGCGGATTCGTCCGGTGCCATTGTCCTGGTTGAACAGGGCCTGAAGGCCTTTCGTGACCTCCGGGTGGTCTTCCGAGAACGCCTTCGAGCCGACTTCGCCCTCCTCTTCGCCGCTCCAGTGCCCCACGAGGATGGTGCGCTTCGGCTTCGGGTACGCCTCGCGCAGGATCCGCATGGCCTCGAGCATGGTCAGCGTGCCGGTGCCGTTGTCCGTCGCGCCGGAGGAGCCGTCCCACGAGTCGAAGTGAGCGGACAGCATCACGTACTCGTCGGGATGCTCGGTGCCCTTGATGCTGCCAACGACGTTGTACACGGGCTGTTCGCCGAGCAGCTTGCCGTCGAGGTTGAGCGTGAGCTTCGGCTTGTCGCCTGATTCGGTGAGACGGAAGACGAGGCCGTAGTCCTCGCAGTCGAGCGCGATCGCCGGCGTCTTCACGTTGTATGTCTCGAAGATCTCCATGGCGCCCCAGCCGGTGTTGAGCGCTCCGCCAAAGCCGAACCCGCGACCGGGCGCGTTCGGGTTCTGCATCTGCTCGACGACCTGCTCGGGCGTGCGGCCGCCGCCCATGGTCCACTGGAGCTTGGGACGCGACGTGATGATACCGGCGGCGCCGCCGTCCTCGAGACGCACGCCGAGCTCGCCGCCGCCTAACGCGGGGAAATATCCAGTGCCCCGCACGCCGGCGCTTGCCCCGGTCACGGACGGGTTGTTCGGGTTGACGCGCACGGGCGCCCATTCACGCTGGGTGGTGACCATGAGGGAGTCCATGCGAGCCTTCGACTCCGGCGTCGCGTTCGCGGCCCAGTCGTCCTGCGGCCGGCAGGTCGGCAACCCGGCGGAGATCATGACGAGCTTCCCCTTGGCCTTCGGTAGCCAGGCGACGAACTCAGTGGAGTCCTTGAAGCGCGGGAGGATGATCGTCTCGAGCGTCACGTCCTTTCCGCCCGTGCCGGGGCTGTATCCGACCATCTGGCCCTGCAGCGTGCGCTTCCGGGGCGACACGAGATCGATGTGCGAGTGGCCGCGTTCCCACCCACGCCAGGTGCCGTAGCGCTCCTCTTTCGCGTCCACGCCCCACGACTTGTACGTGGCGACGAGCCAGTCGTCGGCCCGCTTGAGGTTGGGCGTCCCCATGAGGCGTGGCCCGAGGGAGTCGAACAGGACGTGCGCCTCGGTCTGGAGATGGGAACTGTCCATGCCGACGGCGTAAATCCGTTTGATGACGGGGTCGTCGGTCGGGAAGGTCTGAGCGGCGAGCGGCGATGCCGCGCCGAGGATCAGGATCGAGAGGACTCGACGTGAGATACGGGGCATTGGGTGTGTCGCGGAATGAGAGATTCTTGAGCTCGATCGTACTCTCAAGTGTACGCTCAAGGCGTCGCGTTCGTTCTCCGTGTTCGTCCGCTGTGCCTGAGCATCCAGAACGGAGGGGTCATACGCATGAGCGGCATGAGCAGCATACCGAGGATCCATCCCGAAGGGGACAACGCCTCGCGCACCGAGTCGATTGCAACGGGAACGGTTTACGGGACAGTAGCGTCCCCTAGCCGCAGTCGGATCAACGCGTTAGGCTGCCCGCCTGGCAGGCGCCACGACCTGTACGCTCAAAAAACGAGCAGACGCAGATAACGCAGACCGGCGCTTCGCGCCGGACGCGGAGTGACGCAGTCGGTTCCTCTCACATCCAGAGTTCCTCGCACCAGAGCCTTTTCAAAGGGGAACGGCCTCGGGCGGCTATTAGTATCAACCGACCGACGCAGTTCCCATGAAAAAAAGGCTCGTTGCGAGGGGAGCTTTCTACGGACGCGGAGCCCTTCTGTGTCTCTCTGCGGCCGGCCGCGGCAGCGGGCGGTCTGCGTCAATCTGCGTCTCCTGGTGTGTAACGTCCGCCCTAACGCGATGTCAGCCCAGGCGAGTGGGGCCGGACCTGACTGGGTCCGCCGCCGAGCGGCCTTAGTCCAACCTCAGTGCCCGCACTGGATCCATGGCCGCGGCCTTCCACGCCGGCAGCAGGCTCGCCGCCACCGACACGATTGCCAGCACGAGAGGCCCGAACACGAACGTCAGCGGGTCACGGGAGTCGACGGCATACAGCAACGAGGCCATGAGCTGCGTGACCGCCAACGCGGCCACCACGCCCAGCACGACGCCCGCCAACGCCAGCGTTAGGCCCTGCCGTACGACGAGGCCAATGACGTCGCGCATGGATGCTCCGACCGCTATCCGAATACCGATTTCGCGCGTACGGTTGCTGACGCTGTACGACACCAACCCGTAAAGGCCGACCGTCGCGAGTCCGAGCGCGAGCAGCGCGAAGGAACCGCCGAACATCGCGCCGATTCGGATGGCGAACATCGCGCGTCCGTTTCTGAGATGGTCCGTCATGCTGCGGACCTCGAACAGCGGCACGTTGGGATCGAGGTCTCGCACGACCCTTCGGATCGCGGGAGCAATAGCTTCGGGCGACGCGCTCGTGGCGACCTCGAGAAACGGACTCATGTTGCGGTGTTGCGCACGGGCAGTCCAGAAGAACTTCCGCGGAGACTCGCCCAGCATCATGTACGTCGCATTCCGGGCGATGCCAACCACCCGCAGCTCCTCGTGTTCGCTCGGCGCCCGAATGACTTTTCCGATCGGATCCTGGTTCGGCCAGAACTCTCGCGCCATCACCTCGTTGACGACGGCCACGTGCGGCGATGTCGCGTCATCGCTTTCAGTGAACTCGCGTCCACGAAGGATCGACGGTCCTGCCGTCGCGAAGTACTGGGGGGAGACGGTGTTCTGGAAGACGAGCTCCCCGTCGGGATTGTCGCGCTGCACGCTTTCCGTGAGAACGCGTTGCGCATCGTTGTTGTAGCCGAGCGGGACTCGTGATGCGAGGGCCGCGCGTTCTACACCCGGCAGTGCGCGCACGCGAATCAACAGCTCTCGCTCGAATGCACGCGCGCGCGTGGTGTCATAGCCATTGAGGCCCAGGTCGAACTGGGCCATGAGCAGCTTCTCGGTCCTGAACCCGAGGTCCATCTTCTGCGCGGCCTGCATGCTTCTGCCGAAGAGTCCAGCCGCGATCACGACGATCGCCGAGACCGCGATCTGCCCGACGACGATGATCGATCGAAGCCGCTGCTGCGCGCGATCCGTCGCCGACCGGCCGCCGGCGACGAGCGCCGTCTGCGGATCGGCGCTCGCATTGCGAAGCGCTGGGGCGAGACCCGCCAGCACCGTCGTCGCGAGCGCAGTAACAAGCGTAAAGGCGAACACGCGCCAGTCCGGCGTCAAATCGAAGTACAGCGGCATGTCCGTCGCGAGGCGAATGTGTCCGAGGGCGGTCGTCGACCAGTAGGCGAGTCCCGCCGCGCCGAGCGCGCCCGCGAGCGACAGGATCCCGGTCTCGAGCAATGCCTGGCGAGTGAGTCGCCACCGACTGGCCCCGAGGGCAGCGCGGACGGCATGCTCGCGGTGCTTGGTGGTCCCCCGCGCGAGCAGCAGGCTCGCCACATTCGCGCAGGCGACGACGAGCACCATCAGCGTCAGGCTCAGCACCACGATTGCCATGAGTGGTACCGGGCTGGCGACCGTGATCACCGGTCGGGCGCGCGTCTCCGGCACGACGACGGGTTCGACGTTCTTGTTGGTCGACGGATACTGCTGCTGGAGCTGCCGCGCGCGGTCGCGGACGGCCGCGCGTGCCTGCGCGAGGGATACGCCCGAGCGCAGGATGCCGTACGTGTTGAACCAGTCGCCGTCACCATCAGCCATGAGCTGGCGTCGACCCGCCGGCGATTCGTCCATGGGTGACCACCCGTCGGAACGAAGCATCGGCGCGAACCCGTGGAACCCGCGCGCCGTTACGCCAATCACCGTGCGTGGGCTGCCGCTGATACGGAGCGTGCGGCCGACGATCGACGAGTCGCCGCCCAGACGTCGCGACCAGAAGTCGTAGCTCACGACCATGACGCCTTCTGCGCGAGCGCTCGACTCGTCGGTGTACGTGCGGCCGAGCGCCATCGGGGGCCGAAGCGCCGTGAAGTAGTTCCCGAGCGTGTGCTCTACCCAGATGCGTTCGGTGCGATCGCCCTTGTCGAAGCTCTCGGTGTACGACACGGTCCCCGTCAGGTTCTCGAAGACGTTTCCGAGCTCGCGATAGGCTTGCAGATCTCGGTACGGCACCTCGTGCGGCTCCTGCATCAGCGGGCTGGTGTTGCCTATGACGACCAACCGGTCGGCGCCCGGGATGTTCAGCGGTCGAAAGAGGTAGGCGTTGACCAGGCTGAACATGGTGCTGTTGAGCCCAATCCCCATCGACAGCGTCAGCACAATGACGATCGACAGGCCCGGCGAGCGGGTCAGCGAGCGCAGTGCATAACGAGTGTCGCGCGCGAGGTCGCGGAGCCGCTCGGTGATGGCGCGGCGTCGTTCAAAGGTTTGCTCGAGCATCTGGACCTCCCGTCGGACGGATCCGTAGTCTCCGAACTCTCGAAGTGCCGCGCGCCGTGCGTCGTTTTCACTCCAACCCTGCTGCACCAGCTCTTCGATGCGTGAGTCGAGATGGAACTCCAGCTCGGCATCGACGTCCGCGACCGGGTCGGACCGCCAGAACCGGAGATAGCGACGCCAGACGGGCGGCGTACGCGGCATCTTATGCACGGCTGCGCGTTGGCTTGCGACTGGATGCGGTGATGATCTGCTGCACCGCGCCGACGTAGTCGTTCCAGGCCGTGGTCTGGGCGCCGAGCGCTTCGCGCCCGAGCGGCGTGAGCTCGTAGTAGCGCGCGCGGCGGCCACTTTCGGTCACGTCCCACTCGGCCGCGACGAGCTTTTTCAGCGCCATGCGGTGGAGGGCAGGGTAGAGCGCGCCGTCCTCGATCTGAAGGCGGCCGTCGGTGACCGTCTTGATCCACTTCGCGATGCCGAAGCCGTGCTGCGGCCCCCACGCGAGGGTCCGGAGGATCAGGAATTCCAGCGTACCCTGAAGGACGTCGATCATTGGCGCACCCCTTGGTGGCTTACCCTAATCTCCTTAGGGTGCGATCCCAGGGCATGGTTGTCAAGACGGCGGTCGACGAACGGCGCAACTGCCCGAACAGCGCAACTGGCCGACCAGCGCCGATCCCTATTTCGCGCCGCTCGGAATCGCGCGCCCTTCAGCTGTTCGCGCCGTTTGAGGCCTAACGATTGGCTGTCATGCCAGAGTTGATGCACGGCAGGTACCGATCGCGCAGCAGCACGCGGTGGTGCACTTCGTGTCCGGCGGTGAGGTACAGAATCGCCCGCACCGACATCTGGCCGCTCCCGAGATTGCCGATGCGGGCCGCGAACTCGTCGGTCAGGCCGTCCACGAGCCCGATCGTCGCGGCCCGGACGCCCAGAAACTCGTCGAGCACCGACCCGAGCGTGCGCCGCTCGAATTGACCGGCCGGTACGTACGCGTTCTCGTCGAAGCCCGGCAACACCGTCATGTCGCCACGCGCGATTCGCAGTGCCCGGTACCCGAACACGCGCTCGCAGTCGCTCAGGTGGCCGATGACCTCACGCGCGGTCCATTTGTCCGGGCCGTATCGAACGGCCGCGTGGTCCTCGCCGAACTCCGTGGCCATGAACTCGACGGTCGAGTTCGCCTGGTCGCGAATGAGGCTCGCGAAGTCGTCGGTGTCGGGAACGCTCGTGATCTCGGCGGAGAAGCGAGGATTGTACTCGCTCGGATCAGGACGCTGCAGCCGAAACGGTGACATGGCTCCTCCCTGCAACGGAAAACGACGAAAATTCGACAGTAGATAGCACCCACAACGTTATCCGCCTCGAGCTCACGCTCGCTACCGTATCACCGCCCGACCAGACATCTGTCCTCTGACTCTCACGGAAACGATCACCAATCGCGAGACCGACGCCGAGCTCGTGGCCCGAGCGCGAACGGGCGCGAACTCGGCCAGCGACGCGTTCGGGGAGCTCGTCCGTCGATATCAGCGGATGGTGTATGCGCTCACCCTCTCGCTCGTTCGCCCCGCGGATGCCGATGACGTCGCCCAGGAAGCCTTCCTTCGCGCGTTCCGAAATCTCGACCTGGTTGCCGACCCGGCGCGGTTCGGCGTTTGGCTCCGGCGCATCACCTTCGGTGTCGCGATCGATCACGCACGAGCCGATCGCGCGAAGGGTGCGTCCCTCGTGCCGTTGGACGATGAGCATTCAGCGGATCCGGTTGCGGCAGTGGTGGACCCGGATCCATCACCGCTCCGGCGGTTGGAGCGCGGGGAAGTCGTGGGTCGCGTGCTTGCGGCGCTCGAGCGGCTGCCGGCGCGGTACCGGGTTCCACTCACCCTTTATCACATCGACGGGCTCACCCACGCCAAGGTCGCCCGCACGCTCGGCGTGCCGGAATCGACCGTACGCTCGCTCGTCGCGCGCGCGCGCCGGAAGCTCGCGCGTCTCCTCGCCAGCGCGCCCGAGGCGCGAGACATGACCGACAGAACCTCATCTCTTGGGAGCGCTGCCGACGTGCTGGACGACGCGGCGACGTCCGCCCCGCGATTCCTGCACGTGTTGAACGGCGACAGTGTGCGCGTCACCCTCGAGCAGTCAGACGTACCGGGAGCGTTGGCCGTCTATCCCGAGGTTCTTCATGAGGGGCCGGTGTCAGCGGATACCGGCACGCGCTCATGGCGCGAACGACGATCGCGATACCTCTCGGCGCGCGGTTACCTGCCATACGCGGACGCCATGCGAAATCTCGACGAGTGGGACGCGAAGCTCGAGGCGTTTGCCGACTACGACGAAGTCGTCCTCTGGTTCGAGCACGACCTGTTCGACCAGCTCCTGCTCATCAGGCATCTCGATTGGTTCTCTCGTCGGGACCTTGGCCGGACTGTCCTCGGTCTCATCTGCATCGGCGAGTTTCCGGGATTCCAGCCGTTCCACGGGCTTGGACAACTGAACGCGGAGCAGCTCACGTCGCTCCTCGGGACGCGCGAGCCCGTGTCGCCGGAGCAGCTCGCGTTAGGCGCTCGCGCCTGGCGGGCGTTCACCGCCGGCGATCCGACGAAGCTCGACGCGCTCGTCCGGACGAACGATACCCGTGCGCTTCCGTTCCTGGCCGGAGCGCTGCAGCGATTCCTCGAGGAGTACCCGGCGGTCGACACCGGGCTCCCGCGAACGGAGCGTCAGATCCTCGAGTTGCTGTCGGCGGAGACGCGCACCCCGGAACGCCTCTTCGTCATGCAGGCGCGGTTGGAGGAGCGCGTGTTCATGGGCGACACGACGTTCTGGAGACGCGTGATGGATCTTGCCGCGGGTGCCACGCCGCTCGTCACGGTCGACGTGGAACCGCCGGGAGAGCGCGTGCTGCCCGTCGGGACGGTGGCGATCACGGAGGCCGGGCGCGCCGTCCTCGCAGGCGCCAGCGACTGGGTGCGGCTCAACGGGTTCGATCGCTGGCTGGGTGGCGTTCATCTGTCCACGGCGCCGGGCGCCGAGGTCGCGTGGCGGTACGACCGGAACGCGCGGGCGCTCGTGAACGCCTAGCCTAACGAGCGTACGGGTCAGCCCACGCGCTCGAAGAGCACAAACCCAGAAATGCGCCGGAACTCCTCCTGCTTCTCCTTCGGCGAGAGCCGGCTGAGGAGTCGCCACAGCCACATCATGGGCATCTCGCGGCCGATCCGGTGCGCCTCCTCGAGCGCCGACCGGTACGACACCTCACGCCAGCCAAGCTGACGGAAGAATTCAGTCCCGTTGGGCGGCGCGAAGCGAAATGGTGCGTTGCCCTGAGCCAGCGTGCGACCCCAGTCCTTCGCCAGGATCTGCAGCAGTCGCGGGCTCGCGAGGTCGATGAGCCACCACTTGAAGCTTGCTTGACGGTGCAGCTCCGTCGCCAGGCCGGCGACTTGTTCGTCGGTCAGGTAGATCAGTAGCCCTTCCGCCACGACGAGTGCTCTCGACGCCCCACGTCCAAGCTGTGTAAACAGTGCCTCGCGCACCTTCGCGTCCACGAGGTCCGCGGCAATGGCCTCGTAGTGGCACGACGGTTCCACGTCCCGCATAACGCTGGTCTTGTACTCGAGCATTGGCGGAAGGTCGACGTCGACCCAGCGCAGGGCGGGTGGGAAGGGGAGCCGCCACGGTCGCGCGTCGAGTCCAGCGGCAAGGTTGAGCACGAGGTCCGCGTTGCGACCACGAACGACGTCGAGGATGATGTCGTCGAAGACCGCGGTGCGCGTGATCATCGCCCACGCGGTCGCCTTGCCGCGCGGGATCTCGTCGACGATGCGTTTGCCTTCGGGGCCCGCGAGCCGCCGGGCATACGGGTCGCGAAAGACCGCGTCGCGACGGTCGGTTTCCATCGCGCGGTAGTAGGCGACCCATCGGGCAGTGTCCGAAACGTGTTCGATCGGCATGGGTGCCTCGAATGTACGGCTTAGTCGTCCGTGGGAACACGGAGACGGCAGACCGCAGCGCACTGAAGACGGCAGACAGCAGCTGGCAGATGGCAGACCGTTGTCAGCCTGCCGCCTGCCGCCT
>Ga0207674_10002998_pt1 | contig 20947 bp, 21 predicted proteins | sample KBSCornC72_FD_184303 | JGI IMG/M metagenome (GOLD analysis project Ga0207674, IMG submission 184303) | Corn rhizosphere microbial communities from Kellogg Biological Station, Michigan, USA - KBS Corn C7-2 (SPAdes) (version 2) | ecosystem: Host-associated > Plants > Roots > Rhizosphere > Soil ...
GTTGATCGATTCGCTCCAGGCCATGAACGCCGCGGTATCGTCGCTGAACTGAGAATTGTTGGCGAAGCCCAGAGCCGCATAAAAAGCTTTGGACGCTTTCAGATCGGCGACGGGCAGGCTTACGGTAATCGTTCGGGGCATTAGTGGCTCCTGTTGGTTGGATCCAGGTGGACGGCTCAGTGAGCGGCAATCTGCGCGCGCAGGCGCTCTTCCTGCTCGCGCAATTCGGGCGTGAATTCGGCACCGAAATCCTCGGCCTCGAAGACCTGGCGGATTTCCAGTTCCGACTCGCCGTTCTCGAACGGATTCGGCGCGCGCCTGGCCCATTCAATCGCCTCTTCGAGCGATTTGCACTGCCACAGCCAGAAACCGGCGACGAGTTCCTTCGTCTCGGTAAATGGGCCGTCGACGACCGTGCGTTTGGCACCGTTGAATTTCACGCGCACGCCTTTTTTACTCGGGTGCAGGCCTTCGCCGGCCAGCATCACGCCGGCCTTGACCAGTTCTTCATTGAAGCGGCCCATGTCGGCGAGCAGCTTCTCGCTCGGCATCACGCCGGCTTCGCTTTCATTGGTTGCCTTGACCATCACGCAGAATCGCATCGCAGTTCTCCTTCGGGTGTATTCATCGGATACGTCGAACGGGAATCCTTGAAATCGACAGCTCAAACAAGCTCGAATTCCCCCTCTTGCAACTACGTCGAACCAGAAAGGCGAAAATCGACAGCCATTCTCCACGCGCCGGATTACAATCGCCGCATGAACCATGAGCATGAAACGTGGTGGGTGGCTTCGCTCGGCGACACGATCGTCTGGGCGCGCCTGCAAGTGCTGAAATCCGGCGTCGCCGAGGTTCTCGATGCCGCCGGGGAAATCCTGCGCTACGACGGAGAGGACAGCGCGCGCACCGCGCTGCTCGACGCCGAATTTCGCGAATGGGATGGCCTCGACGAAGACGATGCGGCGCTCATGGGCTTTGATCTGGATTCCACCGCGCCGCCGGAAGCGGAAACCGACGAGGAGTTGTTGCCGCTGATGACGGAAAAGCTGTTGCGCATGATGTAGCGGTTCCAAAAGGAGTTGACGATGGATCTGAACCTTTCCGGCAAACACGCGCTTGTCTGCGGCGCCTCGCAAGGCATCGGTCGTGCCGCGGCGATCGAACTCGCGCAGCTTGGCGCAAACGTCACGTTGCTCGCGCGCTCGCGCGACGGGCTCGAAGCCGTGCTCGCGGAGCTGCCGAAATCCGGCGCGCAGACGCATGCGTGGATCGCCGTCGACATGAACGATCATGATGCGCTGCGCACGAAAATCGAAGCGCTCACGCACACGAAGCCCGTGCAGATCCTGATCAACAACACAGGCGGACCACCGGCCGGACCCGCTCACACGGCCACGCTCGATGATTTCCGAATCGCGTTCAATCAACATCTGATCGCCGCGCAAATCGTGCTGCAGGCAGTGCTGCCGGGCATGCGCGGCGCGGGTTACGGGCGCATCGTCAACGTGATCTCCACATCCGTGAAGGAACCGCTCGCCAATCTAGGCGTCTCGAACACCGTGCGCGCGGCGATGGCGAGCTGGGCGAAGACGCTCTCCGGCGAACTCGCCGCGTCGGGCATCACCGTGAACAACGTGTTGCCCGGTTACACGAAGACGCAGCGTCTGAGCGGCCTGATCGCCGGCTCGGCGAAATCCTCCGGCAAGTCCGAAGACGACATCGCACGCGGGATGCTGTCCGGCGTTCCTGCCGGCCGCTTCGGTGAGGCGAATGAAATCGGCGCGGTAATCGCGTTCCTGTGCACGCCGGCGGCAGCCTACGTCAACGGCGTCAGCATCGCGGTCGATGGCGGACGCACGCGCGCGTTAAGTTGAGCTGCGAGCGCGCCGGGCGCTAAGCTGCACGCATGTCCGCTCATCTCGTGCTCACGAACTACATCGACGGGCGCCTGTGCGCCCCGCGCACGGCGCGCTACCTCGATGTGTACGAACCGGCCACGGCCCAGGTCTACGCCGACTGTCCGGATTCCGGAAAGGATGACGTCGATGCGGCAATTGCCGCCGCGCAACGTGCGTTTCCGGTTTGGGCGGCCACCCCGGTCGCGCAGCGCGCATTGCTGCTGAACCACATCGCCGATCGGCTCGAAGACAGGCTCGACGAATTCGCCCAGGCCGAATCGCGCGACAGCGGCAAGCCGGTGCAGCTCGCGCGCAGCGTCGACATCCCGCGCGCGGTGTCGAACCTGCGTTTCTTCGCGGCGGCGGCAACGCAGTTCGCTTCCGAAGCGCATGTCATGGGCGACGAGGCGATCAACTACACGTTGCGCGCGCCGCTCGGCGTCGTCGCCTGCATTTCGCCGTGGAACCTGCCGCTGTACCTGTTCACATGGAAAATCGCGCCGGCGCTGGCCGCGGGCAACACAGTCGTCGGCAAGCCATCGGAAATCACGCCAGTCAGCGCGTGGATGTTTGCGCAGTTGTGCATCGAGGCCGGGCTGCCGCCGGGCGTGCTCAACATCGTGCACGGCACCGGGCCCGGCGTCGGTCAGCCCCTCGTCGAACACCGCGGCGTCAAGGCGGTTTCGTTCACCGGCAGCACACGCACGGGTGCGTCGATTGCCGCCGCGACAGCGCCGCAGTTCAAGAAAGTGTCGCTGGAAATGGGCGGCAAGAATCCCACGCTGATCTTCGCCGATTGGGACGCCACGCCGGAAAACCTCGATACAATCGTGCGTTCGGCCTTCTCCAATCAAGGCCAGATCTGCCTGTGCGGATCGCGCATTCTCGTCGAGCGCGGCATCTTCGAAAAATTCAAGACTGCATTTGTCGACAAAGTGCGCGCGCTGCGTGTCGGCGATCCCCAGGATAGCGAAAGCAATCTCGGCGCGCTGGTTTCGCAGGCGCATTTCGACAAGGTCATTGGCCACATCACGTTGGCGCGCGAGGAAGGCGGCAAGCTGTTGTGTGGCGGCAATCCGGTCAAGTTCGATGGCCGCTGCGCCGACGGCTGGTTCGTGGCGCCGACCGTGTTCGAGAATCTGGGCCCGCAATCGCGGACGAATCAGGAGGAAATCTTCGGCCCGGTGGTCACGCTGCTGCCGTTTGACAACGAGATGCAAGCGCTGGAGCTGGCGAATGCGACGGCCTATGGCCTGGCTGCGTCGGTTTGGACGACGAACCTGAAACGCGCGCATCGCGTCGCTTCGCGGCTGGAATCCGGCATCGTCTGGATCAACTGCTGGATGCGCCGCGACCTGCGCACGCCGTTCGGGGGCGTCAAGCAAAGCGGCGTTGGCCGCGAAGGCGGCGTCGAAGCATTGCGCTTCTTCACCGAACCGAAGAACGTGTGCATCGAATTGGGGGAGGCATGAATCTTCGAAAACTGTTCGCCGTCGGCCTGCTGGTGAGCGCCGGCATCTGCACCGCCGAGACGATCAACGTCAGCCCGACCGAGAGGGAAATGTCGCCCGGCGAGTGGCGCCAGCGCCAGCTCGCCGCGGCGGACAAATCCGACGAGATCATGCGCGCGGCGAACAAACAGCCGGGGCTGCTCGGCAAGTACCTGCACATGCAGGCGCAATACGACGCCAATCACGACCGCGCGTTCCAGGTGATCTTCGGCCAATACCTGTCGTGGTTCCAGACGTTCATCGGCGACTATGCCGGCGCCGCCGCGAGTTTCTCGATCACGCAGCCGGCGCAAAGCGACGACGGCCCCTCGCCGCTCGGTGACGGTTACCTGGCGCGACCGGCGGCCGACGTCATTCTGGAGATGACGAAAAACCGCAAGGCCGTGTTCTTCAATGAGGCGCACAGCGCCCCGATCACGCGCACGTTGACGATCGAACTGCTGGCGAAACTGCGTGAACAAGGTTTCACCCATTTCGCAGCCGAAACGCTCTACCGCACCGACAAAGACTTGCAGCAGCGCGGCTATCCGACGCCCGACAGCGGTTTCTACGTCAACGAGCCGTTGTACGGAGAGATGGTGCGTACGGCGCTCAAACTCGGTTTCAAGATCGTCGCCTACGACGTGGAGAACGCCGGCGCCGGCGACGCGCGCGAGCTGGCCGGCGCACAGAATCTGTATCACATCTTCAAGCAGGATCCGCAGGCGCGGCTCGTCGTCAATGCCGGGTTTGCGCACATCCAGAAATCCGGCAAATATCTCGGCGGCAGCAGCATGGCCGAGTTCTTCCAGAAGATGTCCGGCATCGATCCCCTGTGCGTGGAACAGACGATGCTCGTGGCGCACGCGCTGAGCAATCGCAATCATCCCTACTACAGCGCCGTGACGCAGTCGCGCACCCTGAGCCAGCCCACTGCTTTCGTCAATGGCGACAAGGCCTGGACGCTCAAGCCAAAACAGTACGACATCAGCGTTTTCTTCCCGCCTGGTTCGACCTATCAGCAGCGTCCGGATTGGGCCGCCCTCGGCGGGCTGCGCGTCGAACATTCAGTGAGTGCCGATCTGTGCCGCGGCCAGTTGCCGTGTCTGATCGAGGCTCGTTATGCGAATGAGCACGACGACGCCGTCGCGGCCGACCGCGCTTTGCTTGCCGTGCCGAGGGAAAGCAGTTCGATCGAACAGCAGGCGACATCGCACGAGGTACCGCCGAGTCGGTTGTTCCTGCGCCCGGGCAAATACCGGCTGACGGCCACGGACCGCAACAATCGCCTGCTTGGCGCAGCCGAAATCGAGGTGGAAAACAAACGCCCTATCGCGGAAATCGACAATCGGCTGCCGCCCTACAGCAAGGTCGAGCACGCCGGGCAACTCGGCGCACCGATACGATGAACGACGTCGTCCACGCCGAGCGCGCGCCAAAACCCGTGGGCGCCTACCCGCATGCGCGACGCGTTGGCAACCTGCTGTTCCTGTCCGGCGTCGGTCCACGCAATCCGCTCGACAACGAGATTCCCGGCAACGTCTACGACGCGAACGGCAAGCTCGTTTCCTACGACATCGCCCAGCAATGCCACACGGTGTTCGCCAACGTGCGCGCCGTGCTCGCTGCCTCGGGCGCGCGCTGGGAAGATCTCGTCGATGTCACCGTGTTTCTCACCGACATGGCCCGCGACTTCGCGGCTTACAACAAGATCTACGCCGAATACTTCACGGCTGCGCAACCGTGTCGCACCACGCTGGGTATCAGTGCACTGCCGACGCCGATCGCAATTGAATTGAAATGCATCGCTGCGATTCCGGAAGGCCGCTGAAATGCTTGCGCCACCGTTCAACCTGCAGAAATGGATCGACGAACATCGGCATCTGCTCAAGCCGCCGGTCGGCAACAAATGCGTGGTCGATGGCGATTTCATCGTCATGATCGTCGGCGGCCCCAACGCGCGCACCGATTACCACTGGGACGAAGGTCCGGAATTCTTCTACCAGCTCGAAGGCGAGATGGTGCTGAAAGTGCAGGAGGATGGCCGCGCGCGCGACATCCCGATCCGCGCCGGAGAGATCTTCTACCTGCCGCCGCGCGTGCCGCATTCACCGCAGCGCATGGCTGATTCAATCGGTCTCGTCATCGAACGCAAACGCGTGGCCGGAGAAAAAGACGGCCTGCTGTGGTTCTGCGCAAGTTGCAACCACAAACTCTACGAAGAGTTTTTCGTGCTCAACAACATCGAAACCGATTTTCCCGCCGTGTTCGAGCATTTCTATCGCTCGCTCGACAAGCGCACGTGCAAGGCGTGCGGGCATGTCAATCCAGCACCTGAACGGTATCAGTCCGACTGAGGCGCTTGTCCATGCTGTGCGCGTCAACGCACGGAGTGATCTTGCGAGGTCCGGCTCAATGGCCGCATGGACAGACAATCAAAACAAGGAATGCGCTGGATGCGCAGCCAGGAAGGCAAGATGGGTTACGTAATCGCGTGGCTGATCGGCATTCCGCTGCCGATCCTGATCATCGTCTTTCTGCTGCGCGGCTGCCAGTAGTCCCTAGGCAACACGCTTGCCGCCGGACTGCGCCGGAGACGCTGGTGTCGCGACGGGCGCATCGACCGGCGCTTTCGCATACATCGTGGCGCGCACTCCAGCAGCAACGATCGTCAGTACCGCAGTAGCGTAGTGCGCTTCGGTGTTATGCGGGGCCTTGCTCGATTCCTCGCCGAACTTGCGGATTGCCGGCAACGCCGCTTCGGCCATGGCGATCTGGGCGGCCTTGAATTGCTCGGTCGTTGGCGTGCCAGGATAGATGCGGCGGAAGATATCCTGGGCTGCCGCACCGGCACTGCGTGTCAACACGGCGATGGCGGTTGGATTCATCACGACTCTACAGCCTCGATTCTGTCGCAATACTACGCGGCGAGTATGCCAGATTCAGTGACCCACATAACGTTCGTGAGGGTTTCTCCGCCGCTCCTCGCGAAAATTCAGCCGCTCGCGAAATAGCTGTGGATCATCAGCGACCCGTTATCATCGTCGGGTGCTGAAAGCTCTGCTGCAACTCAAGCCGCGCGACGTACCCATCGTAGTCGCGCTGCGCAACACCGCGGCCGTGACGCTGCCACTCGCGCTCGGCGTGGCAAGCGATCACGTGGGCGTCGGCCTGGGCATCTCGGCCGGCGCCCTGAACACGATGTTTTCCGATCAGCCCGGGCCTTATCGGCTGCGCATGCGCCGTATGTTGAGCGTCGCCGCGGCGGCGGCCATCTCTGCATTCGCCGGCTACACACTTGGCCACAGTAACGCGCTGACGACGCTCGCTGCCCTGGTCTGGGGATTCAGCGGCGGCATGCTCGTCGCATTCGGTCCTGAAGCCGCCCGCATCGGACTGACGAGCATGATCCTGCTCGTCGTTACGGCCGCCGAGCCCCGTAGCCCGGCCGACGCGGTCGGCCCGGCCGTGTTGATCTTCGCCGGCGGTGTCCTGCTCACGCTGTTCGCCATCGCGGCATGGCCGCTGCAACGCTACATTCCCGAGCGCACGGCTTTGGCCAACCTGTGCCGCGGCCTGGCGGCGAGCGCGCGGCAACCGGACGATGCCGCCCAGGCGCCGCCGGCAACGCAGGCGCTCAGCGACGTCGAGTATTTCCTGCACGGCAGCTATCGCGCGCACGGCGTGGCAATGGATGCGTTTCGTGTGCTCGCCGAGCTGATCGAGCGCATTCGCCTGGAGTTGCTCGCGCTGGGCGCCAGCGGCGATGACACCACGATTGCGCGCTTGCGCGAATACGCCGCGCGCGCGCTCGACGCGATTGCCGCCGCACTCGATGCCGGGGCGCCCGCGTTCGCGGCCAGTGCCGCGCTGGAAGGTTTCGATGCGGCCGTCGATGCGCTGGCCAAATCGGCCGAGGCGGGCGACGAACCGCGCCTGATCGTTGCCCTCGCGCATGCACGCGCACTCGGAGGCCAGCTGCGCGCCGCTGCGCGCAATACCGACTTTGCCGGCGAACAGGGTGAGTTGCGCCTCGACGCAGTCGAAGCGCGCCTGCCGCGCGAACTGCGCCTGCGCAACGCGTTGGCGATACTGCGCGCGAACCTGCGCCTGTCGTCGATCGCTTGTCGACACGCGATCCGCTGCGGCGTGTGCCTCGCGCTGGCGGTCGCCGCCGAACGTCTGAGCGGCCTGTCGCACGGCTACTGGATTCCGATGACGACGGCGATCGTGCTCAAACCGGATTTCGCCGGCACCTTCAGTTTCGGCCTGCTGCGCGTGATCGGCACGCTCGCCGGCCTCGTGCTTACCACGGCACTCGTGCATTTCGCGTTCGACAGCGAATGGTTGCGCATCGGCCTGCTCGCACTGTTCTGCTTCGGCTTCCGTCAAGTGACGACGATGCATTACGGCCTCGGCGTGATGCTGCTGACCGGCCTGATCGTCGTGCTATTGAGCTTCGCCGGCCTCTCGCCCGCGGACACGATGAGCGCACGTGCGACCGGCACGAGCCTCGGCAGCGCACTCGCCCTGCTCGCCTACCTGATCTGGCCGACCTGGGAACGTGGTCGCGTGCGCGGCGCACTCGCCGATCTGCTCGAAGCATACCGCCAGTATTTTGCCGCTGTGCTCGGCAACGACACGCGCGTGCGCGCCGACGTGCGCGCGGCCTCGCGCCGTGCACGCACGAATGCGCAAGCGTCGCTGGACCGGTTGCGCGGCGAGCCGCGCCGCGATCAGCAAGCCATCGCCATCGCAGAAGGCGTGTTCGCCAACGCCAACCGGTTCCTGCGCGCCGCGATGGCACTGGAAGCGATGCGCCAGAACGCGCCAACGGCACCACCCCATCCGGCACTCGTGCGGTTCGCCGCCGGCGTCGACGAGCGCTTGCGCGAATTGGCCGCTTCACTACGCAGCCGCCGCGCGCCCACGGGCGACGGCAACACCTTGCGCGCACTTCAGGGTGGGCTGCAACAGGCGCTCGGATCGACGGCGAGCGAAGACGAGCGTCTGCGCACGCTCGCCTGGATCGATGGCAGCGACCGCATGACGGACAGCGTGAATACGCTCGCGCATTTGCTGCGCTGAGAACACGCCAGCGCATTTGCTGCGCTGAACATCGACAATTCCGGCGCCTGTGCCTAAGCTTTGGCCCGCCGGTAACACCTCGACGTCGACGTCCATCGTCTCGCAACGGGGTGCCCGCCCATCGTTCCGATCGAGGGGTTCCCATGTCGAAATACGATTCATCTTTCCGAGCGCCGCGAGTCAAACTGCTCGCCGCCGCATTGTCTCTCGCCCTGCCAGCGGCGCATGCCGCCGGAGCAGGAAGCCCGCATGCCCATGGCAACGCTGCGCTGACTGCGTTGATGCCAGGACTGAGCCGCCTACATACGACTCTGGCCAATTACGTGATTCCGGCACCCAAGTCCAGTGCGCCGGCGCGCGCGCCGATGACGCGTGCGATCGCGAACCTCGCCGACAGCGGCACGGGTTCGCTGCGCGAAGCGTTGAGCAGTGCAGTCGACGGCGATGTCATCGATTTGGGCAAGCTCCACGGTCGCATCGTGCTGTCGAGCCCGCTCGAGACGACCGCTGCAGTCACCATCAAAGGACCTGGCCGCGATCTGCTTACGCTCGATGGTGGTGGCCATGGCCGTGTGCTGCAATCCGCGCATAGCCTGACGCTTTCGCGTGTGACCATCGCCAATGGTTCAGTAAGCCCTTCTTCCGCGCTACCCGCAGGTGGCTGCCTGTTGGCGTCGGGAACGCTCTACTTGAGCAACGCCACCGTAACCAATTGCCACGTAGTCGGAAGCCCGGTCGCCATAGGCGGCGCCATTGCCGTTCTGGATGGGCCGTATGTCCCTCCTCCCGGCACTTCCACGCCCAGCACTGCCTTGCTCAGCTACGACACCATCACGAATAGCACGGCTACCGCGACAGATTCAGCGATAGCAGGTGGTGTGTACGCGCGATATGCGTATGTCTATAACAGCACGATCTCGGGCAATGGCCTGTCGCAGGCCAACGGCACTTCTGCTCAGCAGATCGCGGCGGGCGGGGGCATCGCGGCGCTCGCCAACCCCTCAACCGGTTACTCGTTGAACATTTTCAATTCGACGATCAGCGGAAACACACTATCGGCTTCCGGCGGCACGTACTACGATCCAGTGGCGATGACGACCAATACCGTTTACGGTATCGCTGCTGGCGGCTCCGTGTTCGGGCAATATGCGTTCCTCAGCGGCGCTACGCTGGCTGGTAATTCGCTGACTGCCAACGGCGCTGCGCTCGGCGGCGGCGGCATCATTGGCGGCTACTCACAAGTCATTCTTTCCTCGATCTCGCAAAATACCGTGTCGGCAGGGCAAACCGCGGCATCAGCGAACACCCCTTCGGGCGGCGGAGGCCTGATCAATGCGGGCAAACTCACGCTGGCTAACAGCGCGATCACCGGCAACCATATCAGTTCAGCGTGCTTCGCCTGCACCCTCCCCGGCGGCGGCATGGCAAGTGTCAGCGCGTATCCAGTGAACGTCGTCGGCAGCACGATCAGCGGCAACTCCGCGACCACGACTGGCCCGTCTGCGCATCCCGCCGGTGGTGGCATTGGCGCCATGTACAGGTTCAGCCCCAGCGCACCTGTGACCAACGTGACCGTGACCAACAGCACGATCAGCGGCAACACGTTGACTGGAGCCAATGCAGGTCACTCGACCGGCGCGGGAGTGTGGGTCGGCGGCGACCTCGCGCTCAACAACAGCACGGTCGCATTCAACACCTCAGATGGCGTCGGTGGCGGCATCACTACGGGTTATTCGGCGACGACAACATACACGACCTCGTTCTACAGCTCGATCGTGTCCAATAATACGGCAGCCAGCAATCCCAGCGACGTATTCTCGAAAGCATTGGCTTTCACGATCACCGGCAGCAACGACCTCGTGATGACGACACCGAGCGCCAATATCACTCTGCCCGGCGGCACGCTCCCCGGCGACCCGCTGCTGCAGCCGCTCGCATTCAACGGCGGCCCGACGAAGACGCACGCGTTGAGTACGGGCAGCACCGCCATAGACGCGGGCGCGGCGCCTGCTTTGCTGACCACGGATCAGCGCGGCTATGCACGCGTAGTCGGCACCGCTGCGGATATCGGCGCGTACGAACTCGACACCGATCGCATCTTCACCGACACGTTCGGCCCACTGCTGCAATAATCATCCGGTTAGAATGTGCGCATGCTCAAGATCGACACGCATGCGCACATTCTCCCGCCGGAATGGCCCAATCTCGCCGACAAATACGGCGACGACCGCTTTCCGGTGATGGTGCGCACGCAAGGCCGTCATCGCATCTACAAGGATGGCAAGTTTTTCCGTGAAGTCTGGGCGAACGCGTTCGACGCCGAACACCGCATCGCCGACTACGCGAAGTTTGGCGTGCAGGCGCAGGTGATCTCCACAGTGCCAGTGCTGTTCTCGTACTGGGCAAAACCGAGTCAGGCGCTGGAGCTGCACCGCTTCCTCAACGATCACACCGCGGAAATCTGCCGCACGCATCAGCGTCACTACGCCGGCATCGGCACCGTGCCGCTGCAATCGCCGACGCTGGCGATCCAGGAAATGGAACGCTGTATCGAACAGCTCGGCTTGTGCGGCGTGCAGATCGGTTCACATGTGGATTTGTGGAATCTGGACGCCCCGGAGCTGTTTCCGTTCTTCGAGGCCGCGGCGGATCTGGGCGCGGCGATCCTCGTGCACCCGTGGGACATGATGGGCCGCGAGAGCATGCCGAAGTATTGGCTGCCATGGCTGGTCGGGATGCCGGCCGAGCAATCACGCGCGGCGTGCTGCCTGATTTTCGGCGGCGTGCTCGAGCGCTTGCCGAAGCTGCGCGTGTGTTTCGCCCACGGCGGCGGCGCGTTTCCGTACACGATCGGCCGCATCGAGCACGGCTTCCGCATGCGTCCGGACCTCGTGGCCACGGATAATTCGCGCAATCCCCGCGAATATTTCGATCGCATCTATTTCGATTCCTGTGTGCACGATCCGCGCGCGCTGCAATACCTGCTAGACGTCTCCGGTGCCGATCACGTCATGCTCGGCACCGACTATCCTTTTCCGCTCGGCGAGCAGGAACCCGGCGCCGGCATCGCCGCGCTGAACCTCACGCAAAAAGAGCAGACGCGCCTGTATCATGGCGCGGCGTTGGACTGGCTTGGTCTGCCACGCGCGCGTTTCGATTGATCCGAGTTTTATTGAGCCAGCGTTTCACTGATCGGAGATCCCATGTTGCCATCGCGACTTGCCTTTTTCGCCGCAGCTGTCCTGCTCGCCTCCTCGGCCGCTGCCGAAGCTCCCGGTGAATATTCCCTCAATTCCGGGTTGGTCAAATTCACCGCGCCAGCCGCGTGGCCGGTAATCATGCAGAAGACCGAAGGCAATCCGCAGGCCATCGCGTTCCAGGTCAAGGATCCCGCCGAGGAAGGCAGCGGCGAAGCCACGCGTGTGACCGTCACCACCAAGCTGCTCGACGATCCGAGCAACTTCCAGATGCTCGTCAACGCCGATGTGTACAAGGGCAAGCAGATGCCGGATTACGAGAAGCGCGACGATGGCGTCGACCCGACCGTGTTGCGCTTCTTCGCTCGCAACGGCAATACGCGTTATGAATACCGCGAGACCTGGTACTTGAACGCGCGTGTGCTCGTGCACATCCGCTGCGCCCGGCCGATGCTGGAGAAAACGACCGCGCAGTGGACGACCGATTACGAGAAAGGCTGCGCGCAGATCATGGCTTCCGCGAAGCCGCACTGATGGCGGATTTCGCAGCCGAATCGTTTGCGCTCGCCCGCGATGCCGCTGACCCGCTTGCCGGCTTTCGCGATGAATTTCTGATACCGCCGCATGGCGACGGCGAGCAAGTCTATCTGTGCGGAAATTCGCTTGGGCTGCAACCGCGCGCCACGCGCGCGGCGCTGCTCGATGAACTCGACGCCTGGTCGCAACTGGGTGTCGAAGCGCACTTCCAGGGCAAGCATCCGTGGATGCCGTACCACAAAGAGGTGAGCGAGCATCTGGCGGAACTCGTCGGGGCGCAGCCGTCCGAAGTCGTGGCGATGAATTCGCTGACCGCGAACCTGCATCTGATGATGGCGAGTTTTTACCGGCCCATGTCCGAGCGCTGCGCAATCCTGATCGAGAAGAGTCCGTTTCCGTCTGACCGCTACGCCGTCGAATCGCAAATTCGTTTTCATGGCCTTGACCCGGCGACTGCGCTGATCGAACTCGACGCCGACGAAGGCAGCGGCTGCATCTCGAATGCCGCAATAGAACGCGTGCTCGGCGAGCACGGCGCCCGCATCGCTCTCGTGTTGCTGCCGGGCGTGCAATACCGCACCGGCCAGGTATTCGATCTCAAGCGCATCACCACCAGCGCGCAGGCGCATGGTTGCGTGGTCGGCTTCGATCTCGCGCATTCCGTCGGCAACGTGCCGGTGAACCTGCACGACAGCGGCTGCGATTTCGCCGTGTGGTGCAGCTACAAATATCTGAACTCCGGGCCCGGCGCCGTCGCCGGCTGCTTTGTGCACGAGCGCCACGCGCGCTCGACGCGTCCGCGCCTGGCCGGTTGGTGGGGACACGACCAGGGCACGCGCTTCAAAATGGGCCCGGATTTCTCGCCGACGCCCGGCGCCGAGGGTTGGCAGCTGTCGAATCCGCCGATCCTGGCCCTCGCACCGCTGCGCGTGTCGCTGGAGATTTTCCATCGCGCCGGCGTGGCGCGGCTGCGCGAGAAATCAGTCGCGCTGACCGGATATCTCGCGCGGCTAATCGAAGCGCGACTTTCGCATATTGTCGAAATCGTCACACCAGGTGAGCCGGAGCGCCGCGGTTGCCAGCTTTCGCTGCGCGTGAAAGCCGGGCGCGACGCCGGCCGCGCCCTGTTCGAGCATTTGTCGTCGAACGGCATCGTCGGCGACTGGCGCGAACCCGACACGATTCGCGTCGCACCGACACCGCTGTACAACCGCCATATGGATTGCTTGCGCTTTGCGACGGCGGTCGAACGCTGGAAGCACGGTCACTGAGTAGCTGCGTCGCATTGTCGCGGTGCGATTCTGTGCGCGAGCCAACAGGAAATGTCTGTGCGTGCGCGTACGCTGCCGCGTCATCAGGGAATCCGGGAGCCGTTCTTGTGAAAGGAGCTTCCAATGCGCGCCACTCGACGACTTTACGGATTTCTGATCGCAGCCAGCGTGCTCGCGGCCAGCCCGCTCGCCTTTGCCAAACATGGCGGCGGCGATGATGGCGCCGCCTCCCACGGTGAATCGGGCAACGGTCACGGCAACAGCGGCAATGCCGGACCCCCAACGACCCAGCCCGGAAACGGCAACCACGGCGGCGTCACGGCTCACCCGCCGCAAGGCACCTGCACGAACGACAGCGCTGCAGTGGATTTGCAAGGTCCCGACGGCCAATCCGGCAACTCGCACGTTGCGCATACGAACTTCGGCCTGATGGACATCACCACGGGCAACAGCGTGCCGTCGAACGAATCGGCGACCATGATGTATTTCTGGTACGGCTCCACGTTCGATTACGTGCTCAACGCGCACCAGCTTCCTGCTGCCACCGATTGGACCCTGACTTATCAGCCCGAGCCGCTGCCTTCAACGGGAGTGATGTGCCTGGGCGCCGCAACAGTGAACGGCGGTGGGCAGTTGCACCTGGCGAACTCCCTCGAATTGAATTCGAACCTGCCGACCGGGCTTGATCCGACGGCCGATCCCTCGACGCAACCGCCGGATGCGCTGCTCGCCCTTGTGCCGTCGGCCGACGTCGACTGCAGCGGCGGTACGATGACGAACTTCGAACCGAATGTGTATCTGTGGTCGAATCCACGCGTGCGCTTCATCGACACAGACTTGCTGCCGGCGGTGCAATAGCTGTTTGACCGCCGCTCCGTCAACAGGACGGAGCGGCGCTGTCAGATGACATGGGTTCGGGTTATTGCCTTCAAATACTAAACTGATTAGTATTGCGATAGTTGAAATATGAACTATCGCGTATGCAAGCGTCGCCAGTCTGTCCCAGCTTCGCCGTAATCGAATCCAGCATCGACCGCGTTGCGCGGCGCATTCGCGGTGCGCCGGTGCAGGATCTCGTGCTGATCCGCCTGATCAAGCACCTGACGGCGAGGTTCAACATCAACCTCGCCCGCATGGTGCGGCCGGCCGGCCTCAATGAGGTCTCGTTCCGCACGCTGATGATGTTGTACGCGAACGCCGAGCACGGCGTGCACGCGTCGATGCTCAGCGATACGACCGGCGAAACACGTGCGAACATCACGCGCATCTGCGACGAACTCGCACGCAAGGGCCTGCTGCGGCGTCACCCGGGTATCGAGGACCGCCGCCGCGTGGTAGTCGAACTCACACGCAAAGGCGAAGCGCTGATCGAAGGTTTGCTGCCCAAGGTCTGGAGCGAACTCGAGCACGGCATGCGTGCACTAAAGCAGAGCGAGAAACGCGATCTTGAACGCCTGCTCAAGAAACTCGTTGCGGTATTTGACGATTTCGAGGTCAAGGATTGATCATGACTCTTTTTAGAACTTCCATTTTTGCCGCCGTGGCGCTGCTGGCCGGCTGCGCGATCCCGCCGCGTCCGCAAGCTCCCAACCTGACGGCGACGGCACCGCTCGCCGGCGTACCGGCGCAGCCGAGCGAGTGGCCGCAAGCGCAATGGTGGCAGCGCTATCACGACGACCAGCTCGATGCGCTGGAAACGCGTGCTCTCAGCGGCGCGCCGACGCTCGCGGTCGCGCGCGCACGCTTTGATCAGGCCGTGCGCGCCGTCGACGTCGCCAGGGCCGAAGGCGGCCTCAGCACGACGGCGAACGCGCAGGTTACGCGCCAGCGCCTGAGCGAGAACGGTCTGATCCCGCCGAAATTCCTCGGCTTCACCTGGTACGGCGAAGGCGATCTCGGCGTGTCGTTCAAATACGACTTCGACTTCTGGGGTCGCCACGGCCACGAGATCGCTGCCGCAACCGACCGCGCTCGCGCCGCTGCAGCCGAACGCGAATCCGCTGCGATCATGGTGACGAGCGCCGTCGCCGACACGTATTTCAATTGGCAAGCCACGCAGGCGCGCCTGACCGTGGCGCGCGAGCTCGCGTCGTTGCAGGAACGTGCGCGCGCGATCGCCGCGGCGCGTGCGCGCCAGGAAATCGATCCGCTCGACGTGGTCCTGCAAAGCGACGCGCAGCTTGCCGGCGCGCGCGAACAGGTCGCCGCACTTTCCGGCACGGCGGAAATCCAGCGCGCCGCACTCGCTGCCTTGCTTGGCGTGGCGCCGGCCGATCTGCAACTCAACGCGCGCGAGGTTCCGCAAGCCGCGACGGATCTGCCCGCCGACGCGGGACTCGATCTCGTCGCGCGTCGCGCCGACATCGGCGCGAGCCGTTGGCGCGTCGAAGCGGCGCTGCGCGACGCCGATGTCGCGCGCGACGCGTTCTATCCGGACATCTCCCTTTCCGCGATGCTCGGCCTGCAATCGATCGATCTTGGCAAAATGCTCAGCCCCGGCAGTCGCGTCATGTCGATCGGACCTGCGCTGCACCTGCCGCTGTTCGACAAAGGTCTGCATGCGCGCTTCGGTGTATCGCAGGCAGCCTTGCAAGCAGCGGTCGCCGACTATGACGCCGCGGTGGTCGATGCGGCACGGGACGTCGCCGCGCAGGCATTGACGCTGCATCAGATACAGGCACGTCAGCACGAACACGCCGCGGCGCTCGTCGCCGCCGAAAACTTCCGCAAGAGCGCGCAAGCGCGCGAGACGCGCGGCGTCACCGATGCGCGTCCGGCGCTGGCCGCGAGCGCGGAACTGCAGCGTCAACGCGACGCCGAAATCCAGCTCGATGTCGCCGCTCTCTCGGCGGAAATCGCCCTCACCAAGGCGCTCGGCGGCGGCTACCGTTTCGAAGCAACCCCGAATTCCAACGCAACATCCGGAGCCACATCGCAATGAATGCCAAACCTGACTCCACCGGCAATGGTAACGGTAACGGCAACGGCAAACGCCGCGTCGTCCTGCTGACACTCGCCGGTATCTTTCTCGTCGCCGGCATCGTCTGGTTCCTGCTGTACTGGTTCGTGTTTTCGTGGCGCGAGATCACCGACGACGCCTACGTCAACGGCAACCAGGTCACGCTGTCTTCACAGGTCACCGGCACGGTCATCTCGGTACTGGCCGACGATACACAGCGCGTCGAAGCCGGCCAGGTGCTCGTCAAGCTCGATCCGACCGACACCGATCTCGCGCTCGCCAAGGCACAGAGCGCGCTCGCGCAAGCCGTGCGTCAGGTACGCCAGCAGACACAGACGGCCGCACAGTACGAAAGCTCGATCGCACCGAAGCGCGAGGAACTCGCGCGCGCGCAAGCCGACCTCGCGCGTCGCGAACCGCTGCTCGCCGAACACGCGATCGCACCGGAAGAAATCGCGCACGCGCGCCAGGCCGTGGCCGATGCGCGCTCGGCGCTCGAAACCGCAGAACGCCAGTCCAATGCCGCGCATGCCTTGATCGACGGCAGCGATGTCGCCGGCAATCCGCTCGTGCAGCAGGCGCGTACCGCGTATCGCGAGGCTTGGGTCGCCGCGCATCGCAACGCGATCGTCGCGCCCGTTAGCGGCTACGTTGCCCAACGCAGCGTGCAGGTCGGCAGCCGCGTGCAGCCAGGCCAGGCGCTGCTGACGATCCTGCCGCTGCACGATCTGTGGGTCGATGCGAACTTCAAGGAGGTGCAGCTCAAGCACATCCGCATCGGCCAGCCGGCCGAAGTGCGCACCGATGTCTACGGCAGCGACATGGTCTATCACGGCAGGGTCGAAGGCCTCGCCGCGGGCACCGGCGGCGCGTTTGCGCTGCTGCCGGCGCAGAATGCGTCGGGCAACTGGATCAAGGTCGTGCAGCGCGTTCCCGTGCGCATCACGTTTGACGCGAAGGAACTCGAGAAGTACCCGCTGCGCGTCGGTCTGTCGACCGAAGTGAAAGTCGACACGCACGATCGCAACGGCGCGGTACTCGCGCAAGCAGCGGCGAGCAAGGCGATCGCCAAAACGGACGTCTATACGACCGACGGCGCCGCGGCCGAAGCCGCCGCCGATGCGATCGTGCAAGCGAATATGGGCAAGTGAGATGGACATCCAGAATAGTCCGTTCGGGCTGAGCGTAGCGCCGCAGGCGCGGAGTCGAAGCCCTCAACGGCGGCACTTCGACTTCGCCGCTGCGCGGCTACGCTCAGTGCGAACGGAGGCGAGACAATGAGCGTTCCCGCACCAAACGCAAAACCCGCACTGCCGCCGCTGCACGGCGCGCCATTGGCGCTGCTCACCGTGGCGGTCGCGTTTTCGACGTTCATGGAGGTGCTCGACCTCACGATCGTCAATGTCTCGGTGCCGCACATCGCCGGCAGCCTCGGCGTGAGTCCGAACGAAGGCACCTGGGCGATCAGCTCGTATTCGCTTGCCAGCGCAGTGATGCAGCCATTGACCGGCTGGATCGCGCGCCGCTTTGGCGAAGTACGCGCGTTCTGCATCGCGGTGCTGCTGTTCGTGCTGATGTCGATGCTGTGCGGACTCGCCACGAGCATGCCGATGCTCGTCGTCGCGCGCCTGCTGCAGGGCGCGGGCTCCGGCCCGATGGTCGCGTTGTCGCAAGCGCTACTGCTCAACAATTATCCCGCCGACAAGAAAGGCCTGGCGCTCGCGCTGTGGGCGATGACGGTCGTGATCGCGCCGATCTTCGGACCGATTCTCGGCGGCTGGATCACCGACAACTACTCCTGGCCGTGGATCTTTTACATCAACGTGCCAGTCGGCCTGCTCGCGGCGTTCGTCACCTGGACGCTGCTGCGCGGCCGCGAGTCGAAGATCACGCACGCACCGATCGACTTCATCGGCCTGGGACTGCTCATCGTCGGCGTCGGCTGCCTGCAGTTCATGCTCGACAACGGCAACGACATGGATTGGTTCTCTTCGCCGCTGGTCGTGGCCCTTGGCGTCATCGCGATGCTCGGCATCGTTTTCTTCGTCGCCTGGGAACTGACCGAGAAACATCCAGTCGTCGATCTGTTCTTGTTCGGCCGACGCAATTTCTCGATCGGCGTACTCGCGTTGTCGATGGGCATGATGGCGTTCTTCGCGATCAACGTCGCATTCCCGCTGTGGCTGCAGCTCGATCTGAACTACACGGCGACCTGGGCCGGCCTCGCGACCGCGCCGGTCGGCATCCTCGCCTTCCTGATCTCGCCGATCATCGGCAAGAACATCCAGAAGCTCGAATTGCGCAGCGTAGCGACGCTCGCGTTTCTGATCTTTGCCGGCTGCGCGCTTTGGTTTGCGCGCTTTCCGAGCAATGCCGAGTTCAGTCAGCTGGTCTGGCCGCGATTTTTGATGGGGGCAGGCATCGCCTGCTTCTTCGTGCCGATGAACCAGATCATCCTGTCGGGCGTGAAACCCGAGCAGATCGCCTCCGCGGCCGGCATTTCGAACTTCTGCCGCACGATCTCGGCGAGTTTCTCCACGGCCGTGACCGTGACGATCTGGCAACACCGCGGCGATTTCCACCACGCCGTGCTCGCCGAGCGCATGAACGCCGCGAACCCGGCGGCAACCGGCTACCTCGATACCCTGCACGCGCTCGGCGCCAGCGCCGGCAACGCGTGGTCGCTGGTCAACGGCGTGGTCACGCGCGAAGCGCTCACGCTCGCCGTCAACGACGTGTTCCTGCTGTGCGCGATCATGTTCTTCGCGATGATCCCGATCATCTGGATTGCGAAGCCGCCATTCGGAAATGCGGCTGCCGCCGCGGCGCATTAGGGCCAAAGCAATTCGATCTGCTGGCCACGCACCACGGCCATGTCTGCGTCAGTCAACATCGTGCGTCGCAACTCGCCCTCGTCATAACCGATGACGCCAGTGGCGATGACGTATTGGCCGCCATCGACGGCGCGGAACGTGATGTACACAATATCGCCGCCGTTGAATCCGCCGGCGCAGTCCAACACATCGCGCGCATGTACATCCGCGATTGTGCGACGCAGTGCGCGTCCCGCCGAGTTGTTGAGAACGATCGAGCCTTTCATGGCTAGAACATGTGTTTCTCGATGCCTTTCTGCGCCAGTATCTTGCTGGCGATTTCCTCGATCGAGGTGTGCGTCGTGTTCTGCACCGGAATGTTCTCGCGACGGAAAATCTTGTCCGCTTGCGCGAGCTCGTGTCGGCACTGTTCGATCTTTGCGTAGCGGCTGCCCGGCTTGCGTGCCTCGCGCACCTGCGCAAGCCGCTGCGGTTCAATCGTCAATCCGTACAGGCGCTGTCGAAACGGGGTCAAGCGCTTGGGCAATTCGAGCTTGTCGAGATCGTCTTCGGTCAGCGGATAGTTGGCGGCCTTGACGCCGTAGTGCAGCGCCATGTACAGGCACGTTGGCGTTTTGCCGACGCGCGATACGCCAACGAGAATCACCTCCGCATCAGCGTAGTTCACGTCGATGCCATCGTCGTGTGTCAGCGCGTAATTCGTCGCGTTGATGCGTGCTTCGTATTCGGCGAAGTCGGTCATGCCGTGCGCGCGGCCGACGCGCGGCGAACGCTTCATGCCGAGCTCGGCTTCGAGCGGGCCGATGAACGGGGCGAATACGTCAATCATCAGTGCGCCGCAGGTGGCCAGAACTTCACTCAAAACCGGATCGACCACCGTGTTGACGACAATCGGCCGCGCACCACTGGTGGCGTAGACGTTGCGAATACGCGCCGCGGCGCCGTGCGCCTTCTCTTCGTTGTCAACGAATGGAATGCGGAAGGTGTCGAAGTCGGTGCCGTCGAACTGGGTCAGCACCGAATGGCCGATGGTCTCGGCGGTGATGCCGGTGCCGTCGGAGACGTAAAATATGGTTCTGCGCATGGGGAAAGTGTACGCGAACTCCTCCCTTCTCCCGCTGGCGGGAGAAGGTGCCCGAAGGGCGGATGAGGGTGGCACGGCAGCGGAGAAAAGCATTCCTTCGCGGCGCCACCCTCACCCGGCGCCGCGCGCCGACCTCTCCCGCCCGCGGGAGAGGTGGATTGCCCTTGTGTCGCGGCGCACAAAGCCCGAAAATTGGCGTTTTCCCGGGCTTTTCGGCCCGCCCGAATCCGTCTTCCTGGAGAATCCCCTTGAGCGATCTGGTGCTTTGGCTCGACCAACTGCGCCTGTCCGACCTCGGCAAGGTCGGCGGCAAGAACTCATCGCTCGGCGAGATGATCGGCAATCTGGCCAAACTCGGCGTGTCCGTACCGGGCGGGTTTGCGACGACGGCGTCGGCGTTCCAGCAGTTCATCGCGCAAAGCGGCCTCGCCGATCGCATCCAGAAAAAGCTGGCCACGCTCGATGTCGACGACGTCGACGCGCTGACGAAAGCCGGCGCGGAAATCCGCAGCTGGGTCATCGACACCCCGCTGATTCCCGAATTCGATACCGCCGTGCGAGCCGCGTACGCGAAGCTGTGCAAGGACGC
>Ga0207674_10003001_pt1 | contig 20933 bp, 14 predicted proteins | sample KBSCornC72_FD_184303 | JGI IMG/M metagenome (GOLD analysis project Ga0207674, IMG submission 184303) | Corn rhizosphere microbial communities from Kellogg Biological Station, Michigan, USA - KBS Corn C7-2 (SPAdes) (version 2) | ecosystem: Host-associated > Plants > Roots > Rhizosphere > Soil ...
CTTCCTCGCGACGTACATGATGCCCGGCGAGGCGACGCTCATCCCCAACTTCGTGATGATGAGCAAGGCGCCGCCCGGCGTGAATCCGTTCTTCCCTATCCCGCGCCTCAACCTGTACGACACCTATGCCGCGCAGATCCTTCCGTTCCTTGCAAGCGCCTTCTCGGTGTTCCTGCTGCGCCAGCAGTTCCTCGCCATACCCAAGGAGCTGCGCGACGCCGCGGTCATCGATGGCGCCGGACATCTGCGCTTCCTCTGGTCGGTCGTGCTTCCGATCTCCGTGCCGGCGCTCGTTACCGTCGCGATCCTGTCCTTCTATGCGTCGTGGAACGCCTTCCAGTGGCCCTTCATCGTCACGTCGAGCGAGGCGATCCGACCCATCCAGGTCGGTCTGAACGCGTTCCGGACGGAAGCGGGCTCGCAGTACCATCTGCTCATGGCGGCGGCGTCGTTCGTCGTTGCACCGATCGTCCTGCTCTATCTCGTCGGGCAGCGCTTCCTGGTGCAGGGCGTCGCACGGACGGGCATCCGCGGCTAGCGTTCACGCGTATCTCACTCGGGGAACACCCGGCGCTGCTCGAATGGTGGAGGAGGTAGGAAGACACACATGACCAGGATCCGGATCCCAGCTCTGCTTGCGACCTTGGCGCTCCTGATCGGTGCATGCGGCGGTGGCCCCACAGCGGTCCCGACGGCCGCTCCGACGACAGAGGCCGACATCGAGATCACCGGCCCAGTCACCCTGACCCTGTGGCACGCGCTCACGAGCGACCCGCAGAAGGCGGCGCTCGAGGCGGCGGTCAAGAAGTTCAACGAGACGAACGGCAAGGGCATCACGGTCACGCCGGTCGTGCAGGGCAACTACACGCAGCTCTATCAGAAAACGCTCGGCGCGATCCAGGCCGGCGCGCTCCCGGAGATCGTGCACGCGTACGAGAGCCAGGTGGCCGATTACCAGAAGGCCGCCGTCGTCATCAATCTCGACCCGTACATGAACAGCAAGACGAACGGGCTCGACAAGGCCAGCCAGGACGACATCTACAAGCCGTACTTCGACACGAACCGATTCCCTCAGTACAACAACGAGCTGCTCTCCTTCCCCTTCACGAAGTCGCTGTTCGTGATGTACACGAATGAGGACGTCCTGACGGCCTCCGGCGTCACCGGGACCCCGAAGACGTGGGCCGAGTTCGAGCAGGCCGTGATGAAGACCACGATCAAGGACGCGTCGGGCAAGACGACCCGCTACGGCTGGGCGCAGCCGCTCGACGCATCCAACTTCAACGCTCAGGTCATGTCGATGGGCGGCAACATCATGTCCGCCGACAACAAGACCGTGGCCTGGGACGGCAAGGAAGGCCTCGCCGTACTTCAGATGTACGACCGCCTCTGGAAGGGCGGCTACGCGTACACGCCGACCGGCTTCGACTGGCAGAACGACTTCGCCGCCAGCAAGCTCGCGTTCACGATGGGCTCCACCTCCTCCCGTCCGTTCATCGCCGGTGCGATGAAGACCGCGGTGAAGTGGAACGTCGGAGTACCGCCGCAGACCGATCCGGCAAAGCCGCGCACCGTGATGTACGGCGCGAACGTCGCCGTGCTCAAGAGCACCCCGCAGAAGCAGCTCGCGAGCTGGCTGTTCGTGAAGTGGTTCAGCGAGCAGGCCCAGACCGCGGACTGGGGCACCAAGTCGTTCTACATGCCGGTCCGCAAGGCCGCCGCGAACGACGAGGCGCTCAAGAGCTACTGGAGCTCGAAGGACCCGCAGGGGAAGCAAGCCTTCGATGTGATCGGCAGCTCGATCCCCGAGCCGAACGTCCGTGGGCAGCAGGAGATCCGCGACGTGATCTTCGACATGCTGACCAAGGTCACCACCGGCAAGGCGACGCCTGAAGCGGCGATCAAGGACGCCGGCGCGAAGGCGAACGACATCCTGAAGTCGAACCAGTAGTCAGCGCGAAGTCCGTGATATCGAGAGGGCCCCGGGTAACCGGGGCCCTCTTCTTTTGATCCACCTCGCGACTCTTCACCAGGCGACGAGCTTCCACACCTCCGGCTCGCTCGTGCCAGCCTGGCCGATCTCCGAGAACAACCGGACCGCCCGTTTCAGGTGGCGCATCGACTCTTCTTTGCGGCCCAGCGCGCGGAAGATGTCGGCGAGGTTGTTATGCAGCGCGGCAGCCCGGTGACGATCGCCGAGGGCAGCGCAGTCGGCCAGAGCCTGCTCGGTGAGCTCGCGCGCCCGATCGAGCTCGCCGGATTCTTTCAGTGCGAGGGCCAGATTGTTCAAGGCTGCGGCGTGTGCGGCTCGATCGCCGAGCTCGCGCGCGATCTCGACGCTTGTCTCGAGGTGTTCCCGTGCGTCCTTAGCGCCAAGCACACCAAGGATGTTGTGGGCCTGCGCGAGGGCGCGTCTGTCCCTTGATCGTTCGGCGAGGCCAAGGGCTTCCGTCGCGAGGCGCTTCGCTCGCGCCCCGTCGCCGGACCGGTGGGTGGCCAGGCTCCAGTCCGCGAGAATTCGCGCCTTCGTTCCGCCCTCGCTCGCCTTGTGCGCGGCGGCGTAGTGACGCTCGGCTTTCGTCCAATCGCCGCGGCGGTGGTGCACCTGGGCGAGCTTGTGCTCTATTCCCGCTCGCGCATTCGCGGGCGCGCGTGCCGCTGCCGTCTCATAGCTCTCGATCGCCTGGCGGTAGTCGCCGTGCAGCGTGTGCAGGTCACCGACGGCTTCCGCTGTGGTCACGCCAGTACTGGCGTCGGCAACGGGGAGGGTCCCGGCCTCGATCGCGTCGTTCAGCGCGCGCGTCTCCGCGACTGGCGCGACGCCGAGCTCCTTATCGAGCAGCCGCGTCGCCTCCCGATATTGACGCAGCGCCGCGGTCCGATCCCCGGATCGCGCATGAAGACGCATGAGATCCCGGTGCGCCGGCTCGTGGAGCGGGTCGAGTGCCAGTCGACGCTTCGCGTGCGCGATCGCTGCTGGCAGGTCGCCTGAGCGCTCCGCCTCAGCGGTCAGTCGCGAGAGCGCGTCCGCGTAGTCGGCGCGGAGCGCGTCGCTCTGCGTGGCCTGCCAATCGTCGAACTCAGGGCTGTCGCGTAGCGAGAAGCCCTGCAGGAAGTCGGCCCGGTACAGGTTCACCGCGTCGGCCAGTCGGCCCTCGCGTAACGCACGACGAAACTCCACGACGTCCACTCGCACCCCCGTGGGCTGCAGCTCGATCGTCTCGCCCCTCGTGTCGAGCCATCGATCGTTGAGGGCAGTGCGGAGCACTGAGAGCGTGCGACGGAGCGCACCGCGCGATTTCTGCTCATCGGCATCTGGCCAGAGGAGCGCAGCGAGGGTCGCGCGGCGCTGCGGCTGCTCGGAGACGGCGAGCAGAGCAAGGAGCGCGGTCGCCTTGCGCGTGTCCGTCCGAACTGGCGCGCCGCCGATCACAGCCCGTGGCGCGCCAAGCAGCCAGATGTCCAGGCGCGGATCGCTGAGCCGCGAGCGCGGACGCTCAGCACGCGTCGGGCGCGCAGGCTTAGCGCGCTTCGAGCTTTGCGGCGTACTTCTCGAGACCCGCGACGACACCGCGCAACGCTATCCCGTCTCGCTCGATGCGTGCCGCGAGCGCGGCCGCCTGCCGCAGGCGCTCGGCGATCAGCGTCCACGCCGCGTCGCGGTGCGGCAGCAAGTAGCCGCCGATATAGAAGAGCTCGAACGTCGGCCCGGCGGTGCGGCCGGGCGCGCTCGGGCCGAAGGGCAGCGTCGTGAGGAGCTGCCCGATCGGCTTCATGGCGGCGAACATCAGACCGACGCCGATGCTCTCGAGCGTGCGCAGCTGCTCGGGCGTCTCGTCGGTGTGTGCGAAGAAGCGCGTGAGCGCGAGCAGCATCACCTCGTTCGCGACGTTGAAGAGGTCCGCCACGCGGCGCGTGAGCGGATCGTCGATGAGGGGCACCGCGTCGCCGTAGCGGTGCGCGCGCACGTGACCGGGCAGCACCGGGCGCGCGGGCTCGAACGACGGATCGGCCACGCGCATCGCGAGATATTCGTCATAGATCTCGAGGAACTTCCCGAAGTGCGCGGCGCGCCAATCGCCCGTCGCGCCCTCGCCCTGCTCGACGATTACGTCGATGGCCGCGTGTGCAGACGCGAGGTCGGTGACCGCGACGAGACCGTCCCACTTCATGAGCTCGGGCCCGGTCTGCGCCGGCGCGGGTCCGATGAAGAGCCGCTCGGGGCCAAGCGTGCTCGTGAGCCACGCAAGACCGACGTCGATCGCGCGGTAGAGGTGGCCGACGGTGCCGTACTCCTGCGGCGCGGGCACGATGTCGTCGTCAGTTATGAGCGGCCGCGCGCGCTCGATCGCGACCTGCGCCTCGGGATCGTCCAGCGCGAGGCCCTCGGGACGCTCGAGGAAGAGGAAGTGCCGCAGCGCCTTCTCGCCGAAGGGTACGAGGGCGATCTGAACGCCCCCCGGGAAGTGCTTGGCGGCGGTCGGGAGGTTAGGACGGGAGAGATGCGGCGCGGCGCCGATCGCGGTGAGCAGGTTCTGCACGAGCGTGAGGTGGAGCATCTCCTGCTTCGCGACGGTGAGAATGACGTTGCGCCAGCGGTCGACCGCCTCGAGCTGCCCGGCGGTGAGGCCCTCATCGACTCGCTGCTTCATGGTGAACGCGGCGAAGAGGTACTCGCACAGGATCGTGTGCTCGAGCTCCGCCGCTTCTCGCAGCAGGTAGATGAGCTCCTCGCGGTGCTCGACGACGATCGGCGGCTCGATCTGCGCAGGCTGCGCCCTCACCACGCTCACGCCGCTGGTCTACCCGGCGCGCGTCCGAAAGGCGTTACGGGCTAGCGAGGACGAGAGACGGACCCGCAGGTCCGTCGTGAGGACGAGCGACCCCCGAACCGGCGAAGCCGGTTACGGCCGTAACGCTTGTGGGACGGGCTGGCGCGCACACTTCGGCCCGTGACGGACCGCACCGCACGTCGGCTCGCCTGGGGTCTGTGGCTGATCACGATCACGTTGTCCCTCGTAGCCATCGCGTTCATCGCTGTGTCGTTCGGCGCGCCCCTCCCCGACAACTGGGGCTTCCGCGGCTACGGCACGCTCGCAGGCACGGCCTTCGTAACGGCCGGCGCGCTCATCGCATCGCGGATCCCCCGCAATGCCGTCGGCTGGCTGCTGTGCGGGTTCGGCATGACCGGGGCGCTGATCGCGCTCGGTCAGGAATACGCGAGCGCCGCGGTGCTGATCCGCCCGGGAAGCCTCCCGGCCGGCGAGGTCGTCGCGTGGATCGGCTCGTGGATCTGGCTGATCAACCAGGGATTCCTTCTCTACGCGCTGCTGCTGTTCCCCGACGGCCGGCTTCCGAGCCGAGGGTGGCGTCCGCTCATGATCATGCCCGCCGCCGCGATCGTGATCGGCGCCTTCGTGTTCGGACTGCGGCCGGGCCCGCTCGAGAACTTCAGCGGCCTCGCGAATCCGTTCCCGGCCACCGGCACCCTCGAGACCCTTCGATCGTCGGTCGAGGGGCTCGCCCCGGTGCTCTTCTTGAGCGCGATCGCGGGCGCAGGGTCCGCGCCGCTCTTCCGGCGCCGGCGCGGCGGATTGGCCGAGCGGCAGCAGCTCAAGTGGCTCGCATTCGCGGGCGTCGTCGCCGTCGTCGCGCTCTTCGCCGTGATCATCGCCCCGGTCCTCGCCGGACGGTCCCTGCTGAGTCCGCCCGATCCGGCCGGTGTTCCCCCGGTCGTGAAGGCGTCCGAGGCGTTCGTCGTCGTCGCGTTCCTGTTGATCCCCACGGCGATCGCGATCGCGATCCTGCGGTACCGCCTGTACGACATCGACATACTGATCAATCGCGCGCTCGTCTACGGGGCGACGACGGCGAGCATCGCGGTGGCGTTCCTCGCGGGCATCGTCCTGCTCCAAGCACTGCTTCGCCCGATCACGAGCGGGTCGGAGCTTGCGGTCGCGGCGTCGACGCTGGGCAGCCTCGCGCTCTTCCAGCCGCTGCGCCGACGAGTGCAGAACACTGTCGATCGCCGTTTCTACCGCTCGCGCTATGACGCGACGCGCACGCTCGACGAGTTCAGCGAGCGCCTCCGCGACCAGGTCGCGCTCGAGTCGGTTCGCGCCGACCTGCTCGACGCGGTGCGCGACACGGTGCAGCCGGCGCATGCGTCGCTGTGGCTGCGGGGACATCCGTGATGCTGGGGCTCCGATGACGAGCCGCGTTCCGCTCGGCGTGTGGCTTCTCACGATGGCGATGATCGCGGTCGGGCTCACGCTGATCGCCGTCGTGCCGGGAGGGCGTACTCCCGAAGGCGCGAACCTCGGTGACGCTTTGCCCGTCCTTCCGCAGCCGCTCACGGCGGCAGCTGTTGGCGCGCTGATCTGCTGGCAGCGCCCCGGCAATCGCGTCGGGATGCTGCTCTCGCTCATCGGCCTCATCACCGCGACGCAGTACCTGGCGGCGGGTTATTCGATCTTCGGCTCGTTCAGCGATCACCGGCTGCCCTTCACGGACATCGCCGCGTGGTTCTTCTCGTGGGGCGGCGCGGCCGTGGGATTCTGCGCGGATCTGATCCTGTTCACATTTCCCGAGAGGCCGCTCGATCTGCGAAGCACGCGGCTCGGGATCGCCTGCGCGGTCGGCGGCTCGCTGGCGTTCCTGATCGCGCTCGCGATCGTACCGGGCAGGCTGTTCAACATCGCCTGGGTCCAGAACCCCTTCGGCTGGACGGGCGCAGAGCCGGCGATCCTCGTGCTGCTTGGGTCCACGGCTGCCCTCTTCATTGCGGCGGTCTTCTTCGCCGCCCGCAGCCTCATGGTCCGCTACCAGACGGCGGACCGGCGCGAACGCCTTCAGCTGAAATGGTTCTTCGTCGGGCTGATCTTCACCCTCGTCGGTATGATCGTTTCGGTACCTCTCGGGCTCGTGAATTTCGCGATCGCGAAGGTCGGTGTGGCTCTGGCGGTCTCGGCGATCCCGATCGCGATCGCGATCGCGATCCTGAGGGAGCACCTCTACGACATCGACATCGTCATCAACCGAGCGCTGGTATACGGCGCGACGACGGCCGGTATCGCGGTCGCGTTCTTCGCCGGCATCGTCGTTCTGCAAGCCGTCCTCCGCCCATTCACCAACGGATCGGAGATCGCCGTGGCCGCGTCGACCCTCACGTCGGTCGCACTTGCGCAACCTCTTCGGGCGCGGATGCAGGAGGCGGTCGATCGCCGGTTCTATCGCTCGCGCTACGACGCTGTGCGAACGCTCGATGCGTTCAGCGTGCGGTTGCGCGACGAGGTCGACCTCGACGCGGTGCGCGCCGAGCTCGTCGACGCGGTGCGCGACACGGTGCAGCCTGTGCACGCCTCGCTCTGGCTCCGGGGGCAGCCATGACGCGACCCGCGCTGCTCGCGTGGTCGTTGTGCGCGCTCGCCTTTGCGGTCGTGGCGGCGGGGGTCGTCGTACACGTGATGTCGTGGAACGTGACGCAGCCCGCGACCCTCACGCCGCGCGGTTTCGCGATCCTGCTCGCGGTCACGTTCGCCGTCGTCGGTGCGGTCGTCGCGCGCCGGGAACCGCGTAATGCCGTGGGTTGGATCTTCGCGGTGGCCGGGGTCTCGATGGCGGTCCAATACGCGGCCGAGCAGGTGGCGTACTTCGCTTCGGAGCCGCCATCACCCCTGTTGGGGCCTGCTGCCGTCGTCGTGTACATCCTTGGGGCGACCAATTCGCTCGCGACCGGCATCAGCTTGCTCTACCTCTTCCCGACGGGCCACTTCCTCGACCGGCGTGACCGCATCTTCGCGATCGCGGGAATCGCTTCGTCGGCGGTCGCCGTAATCGGAACGACCTTGATCACCGAGCGCCTCCCCGTGCCGTTCGCCGGGATCGCCAATCCGCTCGCGCTGCAGAGTGGGACCGGATTCGCGCTTGCGTTCCCAGGAGCGGGGCTGCTCGCGCTGATCGGCTCGACCGCCATGGGCATGCGCGCGCTCATCCGAAGATTCCGCCACTCGACCGGGGTCGAGCGTCAGCAGCTCAAGTGGTTCGTGTTCGTCGGGACGATCGTGGGTGTCACCCTCGCGCTCACCTACGTCGTTCTTGGTGTCGCCTTCTACACCGCCAATGGCGAGGACGTGTTGGCGGAACCGCCGCTGCTCGTACGGCTAACGGTGCTGGTGAATATCGCATCCTTCGTGCTCATCCCGCCTGCATTGGCGATCGCGATCCTTCGCTATCGCCTGTACGACGTCGACGTCATCATCAACCGCGCGCTGGTCTACGGCGCGACGACCACGGGAATCGCGATCGCCTTCTTCGCGGGAATCGTCGTATTGCAGACCATCCTCCGGCCGCTGACGAACGGATCGGAGATCGCCGTGGCCGCGTCGACGCTTGCGTCGGTGGCCCTTGCGCAGCCGTTGCGAACGCGGATGCAGGACGCCGTTGACCGTCGTTTCTATCGCTCGCGCTACGACGCGGTACGCACGCTCGACGCGTTCAGCGTGCGCCTGCGCGACCAGGTCGCGCTCGATGCGGTGCGGGCCGATCTCCTCGACGCCGTTCGCGACACGGTGCAGCCAGCGCACGCCGGCGTGTGGCTGCGGGACCGCTCGTGAACACGCGTGCGCTCGCGTGGACGCTCTGGGCGATCGGCATCGGATTCGCCGCGGCCGGCCTCGCGCTGCTCGCCGCAAGTTACGGCGTGCCGATCCCGGATTCGTGGGGCTTCCGCGGGTTCACCGCGATCTTCACGGTGATGTTCGGAACGGTCGGCGCGCTCATCGTCGCGTCGCGGCGGAACCTGGTCGGATGGCTGCTGCTCGCGGGCGGGGTGCTCTCGGGCATCCAGTGCTTCTGCGAGGAGTACGCGATCTACGGGGTCGTCGCCCGGCCCGGATCGCTCCCTGCGCCCGAGATCCTCGGTTGGATCAACTCCTGGATCTGGGTGAGCATCGTCGCCCTCGTCGCGATCTTCGTTCCGCTCCTCTTTCCGACGGGCCATTTCCTCTCGCCGCGCTGGCGCATCGCCGGCATCGCGACGGCCGGCATGACCGTGTATCTCACGACCGCCCTCATGTTCCAGGACGGGCCGCTCAACAACGCCCCGTTCGTGATCAACCCATTCGGCATCTTCGGCTTCAAGGTCATCGACGCCGCCACCGGATCAGCGTCGGCCCCATTCCTCATCGGCTATGGCGGGTTGGTCACCTGCGCGACCGCTGCGGCCGCATCGGTGGTCGCCCGCTTCCGTCGCGCGCGGGGGATCGAGCGACAGCAGATGAAGACGCTCGCGTTCGGCGGCTTCGTTCTCGCCCTCGGCGCGGCCGCCGGTGGCGGGCTTCAGGAGCAGGGCAAGTTCGGTCAGCTCTTCTTCATCGCCACGTTGCAGGTCGTCCCCATCGCGGTCGCCGTCGCAGTACTGCGCTACCGCCTCTACGACATCGACGTCCTCATCAACCGCGCGCTGGTCTATGGCGCGACCACCGCGGCGATCGCCATCGCGTTCTTCGCCGGCATCGTGATCCTCCAGACGGCGCTGCGGCCGATCACCGGTGGATCCGAGCTCGCGGTCGCAGCCTCAACGCTGGTGTGCTTCGCGCTCTTCCAGCCGATCCGCCGGCGCATGCAGTCGACGGTGGACCGGCGCTTCTACCGCTCGCGGTACGACGGCGCGCGCACCCTCGACCGCTTCAGCGCGGAGCTCGCGGGAGAGGTCGACCTCGCCGCCGTGCGGGGAAGCCTCATCGACGCGGTCGGTGAGACCGTGCAACCGACGCACGCATCGGTCTGGCTGCGATGAGCGAGCGCGTGCTGCGACTCCTGAGCGGCGCTGTCGTCACGCTCAACGTGATCTCCGCGGTGGCGGCCACCGTGCTCGCGTGGCTCAACCGCGACACGGCGATCCCGGCGAACTGGACACTGGGATCGCTCGCGCTCGACATGGCGTTCCCGATCGCAGCGCTGACGATGACCTTCGTCGCCGTGCTCATCGGACGTCGCGACCCGCGTCACATCGTCGCGTGGATGTTCCTGCTCCTCACCAGCGGCGCCGAGCTCCTGCTAGTCACGCAGACCTACGGCATCTACGGCACGCTGACCGCTCCCGGTTCGCTGCCGGCGGCCGGCGTCTGCCTTTGGCTCGCGACCTGGACCTGGTCGGTGCCGATCGGCGCGCTCGTCGTCGCGGTCCTCGTCTTTCCAAATGGCCGTCCGCTCGGGCCGCGCTGGTGGGCCGTGGCGTGGATCGCCGTGGTCGCGGGCGCGTTGCAGGGTTTCGCCGACGCCTTCCGCACACCGATCTACTTCTCGGATACCGGCCTGGTCTCGCCGTTCGGCACGCCATTCGCAGCCGACGTCCTCGATGCGATCTCGATCGCTGGCACGGTCGCCTGGGCTCTTGCCACGCTCGCCGCGGCCGCGAGCCTGGCCATCCGATTCCGGCGCGCGTCGGGCGTGGAACGGCTGCAGCTGAAATGGGTCGCGCTGGGCTTCGGCTCGGCCGCCGTCGCGATCGTCGTGGCGAGCGTGATCTATGCGATCCCTGGGCTCGCCGCAGTGTCCGGCGCTCTCGGCGCCCTTGGCATCCTGCTCATCCCGATCAGCGCGGCGGTGGCGATCCTGCGCTACCGCCTGTACGACATCGATGTGGTCATCGAGCGAACGCTCGTGTACGGAACGCTCACCGCATCCGTCGGCGCGATGTACTGGCTCTTCGTGATCTTGCTGCAGGGGTTGCTCCGACCCCTCACCGGTGGTGGCGAGATCGCGGTGGCCGGCTCGACGCTCGCGACGCTCGCGCTCGTGCAGCCGCTCCGAGCGCGCATCCAGACGGCCGTCGATCGGCGGTTCTACCGCGGCCGGTATGACGCGGCGCGCGCGGTCGACGCGTTCAGCGTGCGGCTACGCGACGAGGTCGCTCTCGAGGCGGTCCGCGGCGACCTGCTCGACGCTGTCGGCCAGACGGTCCAGCCCGCGACGGCCTCGCTCTGGCTCCGGGACCGTAACGATTCGCGGACGCTCGCGGGATAGAAAGGACTCGAAATGATGACGCTCACCAGGACCTTCCGGCGGGTCATCGGTCGCGGCGACACGACCGCGACGTCGACGCCTGCGCGTCCCGCGAGCCGCTCGCGCGTGCTGGAGACGGCGCCGATCGACATCGCGCCGAACGACCCGATCCTCGCGTACTTCCATGCGGGATCTGGCGCGGTCGCGATCGACGAGCTCCATCTCGACTCACCGGCAGTGACGGCCCTGCGGGCGGCGGGCGTGAAGCTCGTCGTACCGCTCATCAGCCAGGGTGAGCTCATCGGCCTGCTGAATCTCGGACGGCGTCTCTCGGATCAGGATTACTCGGCCGACGACCGCCGGCTCCTCGAGAAGCTCGCGGCGCAGGCATCGCCCGCCGTGCGCGTCGCGCAGCTCGTGCGGGAGCAGGAGGCCGAGGTCCGCGCGCGCGAGCGCATCAATCAGGAGCTCCGTGTCGCGCAACTCATCCAGCAGCAGTTCCTCCCGAAGACGCTCCCCGACCTCCCGGGCTGGCAGGTCGCGGCCTTCTACCGCGCGGCCGCGGAGGTCGGCGGCGACTTCTACGACTTCATCGACCTGCCGGACGGCAAGCTCGGGCTCGTCATCGGCGACGTCAGCGGGCACGGCGTGCCCGCGGCCCTCGTGATGGCGACGACGCGCAGCGTGCTGCGCACCGAAGCGCCACGGCTCGTCGCGCCGGGCCGCGTCCTCGAGCGCGTGAACGAGTTCCTCGACGCGGACATCCCGCAGAACATGTTCGTCACCTGCCTCTACGCGGTCCTCGACCCGCGGACCGGTGCGCTCCGCTACGCGAACGCCGGCCACGACCTGCCGTTCGTCCGCCGCGGTGCCGCTGTGGAAGAGCTGCGCGCGACGGGCATGCCGCTCGGGGCGATGCCCGGCATGCGGTACGACGAGCGCGAGACGACGCTCGGACCCGGTGACGTGATCCTGCTCCACAGCGACGGCCTGGCCGAGGCCCACGACACGACCCGCGCCATGTTCGGGTTCCCGCGGATGCGCGGCCTCATGGGGCGGCTGGGGATCGGCGTCGATCTGATCGACGGCCTGATGGACGATCTCGCGCGCTTCACCGGTCCGGCATGGGAGCAGGAGGACGACATCACGCTCGTGACACTCGCGCGCTCCGCAGGTGTGAGTGGCGAGCATGTGCTGCTCGAGTTCCGTGAGCCGAGCGTCCCCGGGAGCGAGCGAAAGGTGATGGAGCGCGTCGCGGCGGTCGTCGCGAACGTCGGGCTGGATGCCAAGCGCTACGAGCGCCTGAAGACCGCGGTCTCCGAGGCGGCGATGAACGCGATCGAGCACGGGAACCACAGCGATCCGGAATTGCCGGTGCACGTGCGGGTGAGCGTCACGGGCGATGAGCTCATGGTGCGCATCGTCGACAACGGCGGCGGCAAGGAGATCCCCGAGGCCGAGACGCCCGATCTCGAGGCGAAGCTCGCGGGGCTGCAGAAGCCGCGGGGCTGGGGGCTCTTCCTCATCAAGAACATGGTCGACGACCTGCGCACGCACACGACCGAGACGCATCACACCGTCGAGCTCGTCATGCGACTCGGCGAGAAGGGAGCGGACCGATGACCACTGAGATGAACGCGGTGCGCTACGTGGACGGCACGGCTGTGGTGGACCTGCCACCGCAGATCGATTCCACGGCGGAGCACGCGCTGAACAGCGCATATGCCGCCGCGGCCGAGCATGGATCGAAGACGGTCCTGCTCAACTTCGCGGGCGTCGACTTCCTCTCGAGCACAGGGATCGCGCTTATCGTCGGGATCCTGGCGCGCGCGCGGAAGGACGGGCGGACGATCACCGCGGCGGCCCTCAGCGACCACTACCGGGAGATCTTCGAGATCACGCGCCTTTCGGACTTCATGACGATCTACGGGGACGAGAGCGCAGCTTTGAAGGGTGGCAAGAAATGACCGCAGCAGCGACGAACACCATCGCGGACCGCATCGACGAACGGACGATCGTGATCCGCGTGCGCGGGGATGTGACCGCGGCCTCGGAGCAGCCACTCATGGCCGCGTACCTTCAGGCGGGCGATAAGACCCGCTCGATCGTGCTCGACTTCACCGGTCTCGACTACATGAACAGTGGCGGGATCGGGCTGCTCGTGACGCTCTTGGTCCGCGCCAATCGGCAGAAACAGAGGCTTCTCGCCTGTGGTCTCAACGAGCACTACAAGCAGATCTTCGAGCTCACCCGCCTCGACGAGGCGATCGCGATCCACGACGACGAGGCCTCCGCGCTCGCGGCGCTGAAGACGTAAGGGAGGACGACGATGACGCGCGATGACAGCAATTGGGCCAAGCCGGTCAGGACCCTCGAATCGAGTGATCGTGACGGTGCGATCAATGCCAACGTGCGCGGTCGGCGTTTGAACGCTGCGAACGGCGGCTTCGGCCGACTGTTCCAGAAGACGTTCTCGGTCCACGTCGGCGCGGATGTGACCCCGCAGGAGGTCATCGCGATCTGGAAGACGCGCTTCGGCGACTTCTGGCCGAAGGGGCAGCGCATGTTCCTGGCCGCGAGCGGCATCGCGCCAGGCGAGGTCGGGCTGATCAACGCTTCGATCCCCGGCACGCCGACGCTGGCGACGGGCATCCTTGTCATCTACGCGGACGACGTGTCGTTCAGCTTCATGACGCCCGAGGGGCATCCGTTCGCCGGTCCACTCACGTTCAGTGCACACACCGACGAGTCCGGCGTCACCGTGGCGCAGGTCCAGGAGCTCACTCGGGCGAGCGATCCGTTCTGGGAGCTTGCGATGATGATGCCGGTCCTCGGCGATCGCATGCAGAACGACATCTGGCGCGCGACGCTCCGGAACCTTGCAACGCACTTCGGCGGCGACGCGCCGGTCCAGTCCAAGATCGTCATCGTCGACGGACGCCGCCAGTGGCGCAACGCGAAGAACATCTGGCAGAACGCCGCGATCCGCTCCGGTCTGAGCGCCCCACTGCGACTCGTTCGGCGCAGCTAAGGCGGCGATCGGCTAGAGGTCGACCTCCGCGCCGATCCACTTCAGGTATCGGCGCGCCGAGCGCTCGACCGCGTCCTGTCCGCCGGTGCTCGTGACGCGGTCCCACCAGCCGCCGTAGATCCGGTCGAACGAATACGGCTCCACGGCGCCGACGATCCGCCGGATCTTGTCCGCCGGGAGCGGAATCAGATTCGGATACGAGCGCATGAAGCTAACGGCCCGCACGTCGGCGACGACGCCGATGGAATCACCGACAAACAGCGCGCCCTTTCCGCCCGCACCTTCGGCCCAGTGGAGCACCGCGCTTCCCTCGAAGTGACCGCCGGTCTGGATCAGCGTGACGCCCGGCAGGACTTCGCGTGTGCCGCGCCATTCGACGATGGCCGGATCGTCGCGCTGCACCCACATCCGATCGTCCGCGGAGATCCAGATCGGACATCCGCCGAACGCCTGGCTCCACTCGACCATCACGCCGTAGAAATGCGGATGCGACATTGCCATCCCAGCGATGCCGCCCAGCGCCTTGATCGCCGCAACGCCCGTGTCATCGATGAAGCCGAAGCAGTCCCACAGGAAATTCCCACCCGCAGTGCGCACGAGCAGCGCACGCTGACTGATGCCGACTCCGGGCTGGGCTCCGACCCCGGTCAGACCCGGCTCGAGCTCACGCAGCTCGATCCGATGACCCTGCGCGGTGAGCTCCGCCAGCGTCGTCCACGCCTGGCCGCCCTGACGCACGTACTGGCGCTCGTCCTCGCAGATCCGGCAGCGCGCCGGCTTCGACTGGCTCGGCGGCTGCTGCACACCGCAAGTGACACAGATGTACGCGGTCGTGCTCACGCGGCCCGCCGCAGCTCCTCTTCGAGCAGCCGGACGCGCTCCTCGCGTTCCGCGAGCTTGGCCTTCTCGTTGGCGACGACGTTCGCGGGCGCCCTATCCGCGAAGCCGGGTTTTGCGAGGAGATCGCGCGAGCGGCGAAGCGACTCCTTCGCCTCGGTGAGCTCCTTCTCGAGCCGCGCGCGATGCTCGACCGGATCGCGGTCGACCGCGACGCGCACCTCGATCGCTCGCACGACGGCGGCGTGACCGCTTCCGGTGCCGAAGGCGACCTCGGTCTGCGCCAGATGTGAGATCAGGTCGGCGAGGTCATGGATCGCCGTGGTGTCGCCGCCGAGCGTCGTCTTCACGCGCTCGCCGGGCTTCGTGCCGGCCTCCTGGCGGAGATTCCGGATCGCACGCACGAGGTCGAGCGCGATCTCCATTCGCTCTTCGAGCGCGACGGAGCGCGTTCCCGGCTTCGGCCACTTCGCGATCACGAGCGACGGCGAACGGTCCGTGTCCGGCAGCCGCTGCCACAGCTGGAGCGCGATAGTTTCGCTGACGAACGGGACGATCGGGTGCGCGAGACGCAGGATCCGGTCGAGCACGTATGCGAGCGTTCGCACCGTGCCGAGCGCGCGCGTCTCGTCGCGCACGCCCGCCTTCGCGAGCTCGAGGTAGACGTCGGCGAACTCGCCCCATACGAACTGCTGCAGCGCGGAGGCGTACTCGCCGAAGAGGTAGTGCTCGAGGAGCCGCGTGAGCTCGGCGGCCATCGCCTCGGTGCGCGACAGGATCCAGCGTTCGGCGTGCCCGAGCGACGGGTCGGGCGATCCCGCGCCGGCTCTCGGCGCGGGCGTGCGATCCGAACGCCACTCGCGGAGCGCCTCGGCATGCTCGTCGACGTGATGCAGCACGAAGCGGCTGATGTTCCAGAGCTTGTTCGCGAACTCTCTCGCGTTCTGGAGCTTCGCCTCGGACAGCGTCTGGTCCGCGCCCGCGGCCACGCCATTCACGAGCGCGAAGCGGAGCGCGTCGGCGCCGAATTGCTCGATGAAGCCGATCGGGCTGATCACGTTGCCCGTCGATTTGCTCATCTTCGCTCCATCGACGAGGACGAGGCCGTGGAGGTACACCGTGTGGAACGGGATGTCCCCCATCTCCTCGATCCCCATCATGATCATGCGGGCCACCCAGAAGAAAATGATGTCGTAGCCCGTCTCCAGCACGCTGCCCGGGTAATACCGCTTGAGATCGGGGGTCTGGTCGGGCCAGCCGAGGGTCGTGAACGGCCAGAGCGCGCTCGAGAACCAGGTATCGAGCACGTCGGGATCCTGTTTGATGTCGTCGCTCCGGCAGCGCGTACAGCGCGTCGGATCCGGCGAGTCTTCGTCCGGGACGACGACCGCATCGCAGTTGCCGCAGTACCACACCGGGATGGAGTGGCCCCACCAGATCTGACGCGACACCGGCCAGTCGCGGATGTTCTCCATCCAGTTGAAGAAGATCTTCTCTTGATAGCGCGGATGGATCGTGACGCGACCCTCACGCACCGCGGAGATCGCCGGTGCCGCCAGTGGCGCCATCTTCACCCACCACTGCTTCATCACCAGGGGCTCGTCCACCGTCTTGCAGCGGTCGTGCACGGCGACGGCGTGCGTAAGCGGCTCCTCCTTCACCAGAAGGCCGCGGTCCTTCAGCATCTCGACCGCCATCCGACGGCCCGTGTCGCGGTCGGGTCCCGCGAGCGGTCCGGCGGCCGGCGTCATCGCGCCACGTGTATCGATGACGGTGATCACCGGCAGGCCGTGGCGTTGCCCGATCTCGAAGTCGGTCGCGTCGTGGCCGGGTGTGATCTTGAGGGCGCCGGTCCCGAACTTCGGGTCGACGGCCTCATCCGCGATGACCTTCACGCGCCGCTCGATGATCGGCACGAGCACCTCGCGTCCGATAAATGGTTTCCAGCGCTCGTCGTCGGGATGCACGGCCACCGCGACGTCGGCGACTATCGTCTCGGGACGCGTTGTGGCGATAACGAGCGGCGGGTCACCCGGCTTCGCGTCCGCCCACGGATAGCGCACGTAATAGAGCGAGTCGGTGCGCTCGATGTGCTCGACCTCGAGATCGGAATACGTCGTCTGACAGCGAAGGCACCAGTGCACGATGCGATCGGCGCGATAGAGATGACCGCGCTTGAAGAGCCGGATGAAGTGCGTGCGGACCGCGCGCTGCTTCGACGGCTCCATCGTGAAGTTGCGACGCGACCAGTCGAGTGAGCACCCGAGAAGCCGCAACTGCTTCTCGATGCGCGGCCGGTAGTGGTCCATCCACTTCCACATCTCGGCCAGGAACTTCTCGCGACCCAGGTCGGCGCGACCGATCTCGTTCTTGGCGAGCTCGTCCTCGACCACTTTCTGCGCGATGATCCCGGCGTGGTCGGTGCCCGACATGTAGAGCGTCGGTTCGCCGAGCATGCGGTGCCAGCGCGCCATCAGGTCTTCATAACCGCCGAAGCCCAGCGCGTGACCGAGGTGGAGGTCGCCCGTGACGTTCGGCAGCGGCAGCATCATCACGAACGGCTTGCCGGTGTTGCTCTCGTCGGGCGTGAAGAAGCCCGAGCGCTCCCACCAGCTGTAGAGGTCCTGCTCGACGGCGGACGGTCGGTAGTGCTTCTCGCCGAAGGACACGACGGACTGCGGTGGACCCTGGTGTTCCTTCGTCATCGCCATCTCAGACCTCCTTCGCCTCAAATCAAAAGCCCCGTCTCGTCTGCGGACGAAGCGGGGCCTCGTGGTACCACTGCAGTTCGCCGTCACGTTGTCATGACGACCTCAGTAGGCCGATAACGGGTGCCTCCGATCCGACTCGCGGGCGACTTCCCGTCCCTGTTCACCGCGGCGCGCTTCCAGCCAGTGACGCGCCTTCTCTATCGGTACTGGTCCGGTCTTCTTTCCGGTCGCTGCCGGTATGCGGAGATGTTAGCCGAGGTCAGGCCGTCGAGGCGCGCGAGCCTCGCGTCAGTTGCTTGTGCCGGTACATCGCGCGGTCGGCCGCATCGACCAGCGCGTCGACGGTGATCGGGCGCTGCGACGCGTCGGCGACGCCCCAGGCAATGGTCGGGAGGCGCTTCCCGTCCGTGAGCGTGCCCTCGGCGATGTTGCTCGCGACGCGGCGCATGACGCGCTCGGCTGCAAGGAGCGGTGCGCCGGGGAAGAGGATCGCGAATTCGTCTCCACCGATGCGCGCCACGGTGTCGCGGTCGCGCACGCCGGCGGACAGCATCTCGCTGATGCGGACGAGTGCCTCGTCACCCGCGCCGTGACCGAACTCGTCGTTGAGCTGCTTCAGCCCGTTGACGTCGAGCACCGCGACCGTGACCGACTCGGACGGATCGCCACCGAGCTCCGCACCCAGCCGCGCGAAGAACGTTCGCCGGTTCGGAAGGCCGGTGAGCGGATCGGTCGCCGCGGCGGTCTTGGCTGCCTGGTGCAACCGCGCAACGCGCAGCGCGGCCGCGACCTGGTGGGAGACCGCCGTGAGCAGCTCCTCGTCCTCGCGCCCGAACGCCTGACTACGCGGGCTCTCGATGCCGAGGATCCCGACACGCTCGTCGCCGAGCTGCAGCGGCACGCATAGGACGGACTGGATGTTCGGCGGACCGTAAAAGCGCGGATCGGTCTGCGCATCGGTGACGTTCTGGAGCTGGCCGTGATCGATGACCCACCAGCTGATCCCGACGCCGCGCGTGAGGAGCTGACCGACGTACGGCTCCGATGGCCCGACCGCGGCACGCACGATCAGGCTTGCGTGCTTGTCGTCGATCGTGAGGAGGAACCCGTTCTCGTAACCCATCGACTCGCAAACGATGCGGAGGAGCCGCTGCGCGAGCGTGTCGATGTCCAGCACCGCGCTGATCTCCGAAGCGAGACGCTGCAGGATCGCGAGCTGCCGTCCGTGCGCGTGCGCCGACGCTGCGAACTGCTCGAGCACGCCGCCCGGACCGGGAACATTCTCCATGTCCGCCTGTTCCATCGCGCCGACGTGACGCAGGTACGCCGCGCCGTGCTGGCGGTCGCGATCGATGACCCGAAGGAACGCATCGACGACGTCGGGATGGAACTGGGTCCCGCGGCAGCGCACCAGCTCGGCGCACGCGAACTCGACGCTCTGCGCCTGCTTGTACGCGCGCCGGCTCACGATCACCTCGAACGCGTCGGCGGCCGCCACGACATAGGCCTCGATCGGAACGGAGTCGCCCGCCCGCTTCTCGGGATAGCCGGCGCCGTCGAATCGCTCGTGGTGCGCGGTGACGATCGGCACGAGATCACGCAGCGGCTCGACCGCCGCGAGGATCGAGCCGCCGACTGCGGGATGAGTACGCATGAGCACCCATTCGTCCGCGGTCAGTGGACCCGGCTTGTTGAGGATCGCGTCGGGCACGCCGATCTTGCCGATGTCGTGGAGCAGCGCGCCGAGCTGAACCCGTCGCAGCTGATCCCCGGTCATCCGCATCTCGTCGGCGATCGTCCGCGCAAGTGCCGCGACGCGGGCGGAATGGCTGCGCGTATACGGATCACGCGCGTCGACCGCGGCGGCGAGCGCCTTCACGGAAGCGAGGTAGAGCTCGCGCATCTGCGCGAGGTGCTCCGCGTTCTCGAACGCCGTCGCGACGAGGTTGGCGAGCGACTGGAGCACGGCGATGTCCTCGTCGTCGAACGCGCCGGGCTTGTACGCCTGGCTGGAGAGCACGCCGACCAGACGTCCTTGGCTCTTTAGCGGAACGTGGACGGCTGAGCCTGACGGCCGCGAGGTATCGCCGAACGTCTCGCCACGCCGCTGTACGGGATCGTTGGCGCCCCGCACGAGGTAGGTCTCGCCGGTGAGGACGACCTGGCTCGTCGGTCCGGTGCCGAGCGGATAACGCTCGCCGCTCCAGAGATCCGCGCCGTCGGCTTGCAGGACGAATTCGAACTCCTTCTTATTGGCGTCGTAGCGCGCCACATAGAAGGAGTCTCGCGCGACGAGCGCCCCAGCGGCCTCGTACGCAAGGCGCGCGATGCCGAACGGCTCGTGAACGCTGGCGAGCTTCCAGGCAAGGTCGTTGAGCGCAGAAAGACGTCGGATCCGCTGCTCGCGCTCAGCCCTGACCCGCGCCGAGCGCATCGCCGCGGCGGCGAGCTGTGCGAACGCGAAGAGCCCCTGGCGGTCGATCGCGTCGAAGGTGCGATCGGGGTCGGTGGTCGCGATGCCGACCGTCCCGACCACCTCGCTGCCCATCATCACCGGCGCGGACATCGCCGCGTGGATGCCGGCTTCGCGCAGGAACTCCGACTGACCGGCCGTCTCGCCGTGCATCTCGATCGTGTAATCGCGGACGCTGACCACTTCGCGCCGCTTGATCACGCGCCGCACGAGCGGCCCGACCTCCTGTGGTGCTGTGAGCGGAGCGGCGAGCCCGATGCCGGCAAGGTCCACGGCTGTCTCGCCGTTGAGCTCCGTGACGAGCACGAACTCCGTGTCGTACGCCTCGTGCATCTCCCGCGCGATGCGACGGATCACGTCCGAGGTGGCGCCGGTCTCCGCGGCCAGCTCGCGCGACACGGTCTCGACGCGGCGCGCCTGCTCGATGATCCGCGCGTTGCGCAGAGCGATCGACGCGTGCGAAGCGAGGCCCTCGAGCGCTGAGAGGTCATTCTCGTCGAACGGCCGCACCTGAAGCCGGCCGACGGTGAGCGTTGCCGCGATCTCACCCTGCACGACGATCGGCACGCCGACGATCGAACGTACTCCGATCTGTTTGATCGCCAGCACGCCCGTCGGATCGGCCGCGTAGTCGGCGAACGCGACCGCGCGCCGTGAGCGGAGGACGGCGCCGACAATGCCGGCACGGGCCGATGCGCGAACGCCGACCGCACGCTCTCCGGTGCCAGCGCCGGCGACGATCGTGAACTCGTCACCGCGCCGTCGGTTGATCGTCGCGTGGTGCGCGTCGACGAGCAGCAGCGCGTTGCGCGTGATCGACCGGAAGAGTCCTTCCGGCGTTGTCTCCTGACCGATGTCGGTCGCGACGCGTTGC
>Ga0207674_10003004_pt1 | contig 20922 bp, 14 predicted proteins | sample KBSCornC72_FD_184303 | JGI IMG/M metagenome (GOLD analysis project Ga0207674, IMG submission 184303) | Corn rhizosphere microbial communities from Kellogg Biological Station, Michigan, USA - KBS Corn C7-2 (SPAdes) (version 2) | ecosystem: Host-associated > Plants > Roots > Rhizosphere > Soil ...
GATCGGGTGGCGGTGCTGGCGGACGGCGTACTCGTGGAGTACGGGGCGGCGCGTGAGGTGCTCGCGAACCCGACGCATCCGGCGACGCGGGCGCTGCTTCAAGCGACTAATGTCTCGGCGCCGTAACCCCGCCCTCACAAGAACCACGAACGCTGGTAACGCTGGCGGCGTTTCACGCCGGCGCGGAACACGCTGAGTTTCTTTATCACAACAGCGCCCTCAGCGCCCGGCGAGGAGCGCTGTCAGCGTCTCCGGCGTTCGTGGTTCGCTTCCTCTGGCGAGCACCGATGGAGTACTGGCGAGCACCGATGGAGTAGCGGAAGGCGGCGCCGCGTGACACTTTCATGGCCGCCGGAAGGGATATGCCGTTGTCTCCGTTAGGCGACGCGCCGCGTGAACGACTCGTCGTCGCCACGGCTAGAAAATTGGGTTTCGTCAATTCCATTCACCCGCGGCATCAGGAGATCACCCGACGCTGGAGCGGCGCGGCGCGCCGTGTACGGTTCTCGCCATGCGAACACCGCGAGCTGGTTGCTGCCTAACGTCTATCGTCGTTCTGATGGCCGCCTGTGCCGACTCGTCGGCCCGAAGGGAGTTGGTGATCCCGATCAGCGGGTCCCCGACTCGACATGGCTGCTGGCTCGAGCCAATGAACTCATGCCGGACCTCATCGAGGTCTCGACCGGTAAGGTGCTGCCACTCGGCTACAGTGCATCGTTCCTGAGCGGCAGTCTGAAATAGCGCTAGTCAGACACACCGTGACCGATTCGAGCGCTCCCGCGCCTGACCGCACCGACGAAGGACTCGTTCGCGCCATTGGCGTCCGAGCCCTCGCGGCCAACGTCGTCAACCAGATCATCGGCTCGGGCATTTTCGTCCTGCCCGCGGCGGTCGCCGCGATCCTCGGCCCGGCATCGGTTGTCGCTTACCTCGTCTGCGCACTCGGCATCGGGCTCCTCGCACTCTGCTTCGCCGAGCTGGGGAGTCGCGTCGCGCGCTCGGGCGGGACGTACGCGTACATCGAGACCGCGTTCGGCCCGTTCGTCGGATTTATCGCGGGCATTCTCCTCTGGTTCGGCGGTGAAGTCATCTCGGTCGCAGCGATCAGTGTCGTCGTCGTCGACTCGGTCCTCACGGCGGTGGGCGTTGATGCGGGCGCTCTCGTGCGCGCCATCCTCCTCATCGCGCTCCTGGCAGGACTGGCCGCGGCGAACATTCGAGGCGTTCGGACGGGAGCCAGGTTGGTGGAGGTGGCGACCGCGGCGAAGCTCGTGCCGCTGATCGTTCTCGTCATCCTCGGTGTGTTTTTCGGACAGCGGCACAACCTCGCCTGGACCGGTGTGCCCGCCGTTCGCGATATCGGGCGCGCCACGCTGCTGCTCATTTTCGCGTTCACCGGGACGGAAGCAGCGCTCACGTCGAGCGGTGAGGTCGCGGCACCCGCGCGAACGATCCCGCGAGCGATCCTCCTCGGGCTCACCGTGGTGACGACGCTGTACATCGGCGTGCAGCTCGCCGCCCAGGGAATCCTCGGGGCCGCCCTTGCGACAGAGCAACGGGCGCCGTTGGCGGCCGCCGCCGGTCAAGCGATCGGCGCTAGTGGACGACAGGTGATCCTCGCCGGCACGCTCATCTCCGCGTTCGGGTATCTCACCGGCAACATTCTCGCGTCACCACGGATGCTGTTCGCGTTCGCGAACGATGGGCTGCTTCCGCGCGCGATCGCCGCGGTCCATCCGCGCTATCGAACGCCCCACGTCGCGATCGCGACACACGCGGGGCTCGCCTGTGCGTTCGCGCTCACCGGGACGTTTCGCGCGCTGGCGGTGCTCGCGGTCGTCCCTACGCTGCTTGTCTTCCTTGGCTGCTGCCTCGCGACGCTCATCCTGCGACGGCGTGATGTCCGGGCGGCCGGCGCGCCGTTTCGCGTGCCGGGTGGCCCTGTCGTCCCGCTCGTCACGACCGGCTTCATCCTCTGGCTGGTGGCGAGCGCCGGTAGATCCGAAGTGCTCGTCGTCGGAGCAATTCTCGCGGTCGCGTCGGTGCTCTATGTCGTGCGCGGCCGGTTCAATCCCGGACGCCAGCCGACCGAACAGGTTTCGTGACGGCGGGCGCGAGCGACGACCAGGTGACGGCTGCACCTCCCGGATGTGGATCTGATCCTGTTCGACAACGAGCGAGGCGAGGCGCACCTCAAGAAAGCGTTGAGCGTCGCTGCCGATGGGGCGGCGTGGCGTAAGTGGCCGTATCAGGTGATCCACTGCTGTCATTGCCGGTACGTCGCGCCGTCGTGACCGCCGCACCGGCGAGCCTAACGAGCCTAACGAGTCAGTCTTCGGCGTAGATCTCGCCGTAGAGCCACGCTTTCGCTTTCGTCCAATCCCGCCGAGCGGTGCGAACGCTCACCCCCAGCGCCGCGGCCGTCTCGTCCTCCGTCAGGCCGGCGAAGAACCGGCATTCCACGACCTGCGCCTGCCGCCCATCGAGCTCACGCAGACGATCGAGCGCCTCATCGAGCGCGATCAGGAGCTCCGCCCGGTCCTCGATGGCGATGTCGGCCGACTCGAGCGGAACACGCCGAAGCGCGCCGCCCCGCTTGAGCCTGCCTAACGTCCGCGCGTGATCGACGAGAATGTGGCGCATCGCGGTCGCGGCGACCGCCATGAAATGGTCTTTGCTATGCCACTGCGTGCCATCCTGGCCGGCGAGCTGCAGGTAGGCCTGATGGACGAGATCCGTCGTCGTTAGGGTGTGGCCTGGCGCTTCGCGCTGCAGGTGGCGGTGTGCGAGCCGTCGCAATTCCTCGTACACGAGCGGCACCAGCTTCCCGGCGTCCGCCGGAGTCGGGGCGCCAAGAAGTGGGTAAGCCGTGCCTGACCATTCCTGCGCCGACATATCGCCAATGTGCCACTCGGCGCCCGGCCCGGCAACGCCCGTTCGTCGCGCCGTCGTCACACTGAAGACGCCGTGGCGCGAGGTCGCCCACGCCGTCGTATTGCGTCCACCACGACCGCCGCCGCACATTCGCGATATGCCGCGCCATATGCGTGGGGCAACGCGAGACCGACTCCGTGAGATCGACCGCCTCTTCGACGCGGCGCTCGACCAGCCCCCCACATTGCGCAAGGAGCTGCTGGATCACGCCTGCGCCGACGACGCGGAGCTGCGCGGCGAGGTCGAACGGCTGCTCGAGGCGCACCACGCGGCGGCCGGATTTCTCGAGCTGCCCGCCGCGGGTTTTGCCGCCCCCTTGCTCGACAGGGCCGCCCGACTCAGCGCCGCCTCCGTACCGGCGCGCATCGGCCCGTTCCACGTCATTCGCGAGATCGGCCACGGCGGAATGGGGACGGTATTTCTCGCTGAGCGCGCCGACGGCCAGTTCGAGCAGCGCGTCGCCCTCAAGCTCATTCGACAGCGCGGCATCATCGACCTCGTGCCGCGGTTTCTCGAGGAGCGCCGAATCCTCGCGCTCCTCGAGCACCCGCGCATCGCGCGCCTGGTCGATGGCGGAGTCACCGATGACGGCACGCCGTGGTTCGCCATGGAATATGTCGACGGCGAGCCGATCGACCGCTACTGCGTGACGCACTCGCTCTCGACGGCCGAGCGCCTCGAGCTCGTGGCGGCAGTTTGCGACGCCGTGCAGTACGCGCACCAGCACTTCATCGTCCATCGCGACCTCAAGCCGTCGAACATTCTCGTCACGTCCGACGGTCGGCCGAAGCTGCTGGACTTCGGCGTGGCGAAGCTCGTCGGCCCGGTCGCGCATGGCGACGACGGCGCGACAACGCGGCCGCTTCTGTCGGCGATGACGCCGGAATACGCCGCACCCGAGCAAGTGCGTGGCGAGGCGGCGAGCGCGTCGACGGACGTGTACTCGCTTGGCGTTCTTCTGTACGTCCTGTTGACGGGCCAACACCCGTACCACGTGCGCGACCGCTCGCCCGCCGAGATGGAGCGGATCATCTGCGAAGTCGATCCAGCGCGTCCGTCGGTGAGAGTCGCCGACAGACGGCTCGCCCGGGCGATCACGGGTGATCTCGATTCGATCGTCCTGCGTGCACTCGCCAAAGAACGCGATGCCCGCTACGCATCCGCGCAGGAGTTGGCCGAGGACTTGAGGCGGCACCTCTCGGGTCACCCGGTGCGCGCGCGCCGCCAGACGAGAAGCTACCGGACGCGTCGCTTCGTGAAGCGCCATCGCATCGAGGTCCTCGCGACGCTCGCGGTCGTCCTCACCCTGATCGCCGGCTCTCTGTTGTCCGTCGCGCAAGCTCGGCGGGCGAACGTCGAGCGAGACCGCGCCGAGCTAGCATCACACGACGCCCAGGCGGTCAACACGTTTCTGCTGAAGCTCTTCGAGGCAAGTGACCCCGGTGAAGCGCGCGGTGACACGTTGACGGCGGAAGGTCTGGTGCACCGCGCCGCCGCCGGGCTCGAGAGATTTCAGGGACCGCCGACCGATCACGCACGTCTCCTCGAAGTCACGGCGCGACTGTATCAGAACCTCGGCCGATACGCCGAGGCCGATTCCGTGCTTCTCCGTGCGCTCGCCCTCCGACAGGGCGCCGCCAATCATCCGGGCGAGGACGGGTTGGAGGTGGCTGGCACGCTCAGAGCACTCGCGGATGCCCTCGTGAGCCTCGGGCGGTTCGCGGCGGCAGACTCGTTCGGACGCCAAGCCCTCGGCATCGAGACTCACGTTCTCGGCGCAACGCATCCGGGACTCGCCGTCACGCTACACCAGCTTGCGAGCATCGCCACCTATCGCGGCGATCTCGACGCCGCGGTGAGCTACCATCGTCAGGCGCTCGCACTGCGCCTGCACGCGCTCGGGCCAGCCGACTCGTTGACCGGATACAGCCGCCTGCTGCTTGGCGCTGCGCTCCAACGCCAGGGGCGGCTCGATGAGGCCGAGCGAGAGTTCCGTACGGGGCTCGCGGTGTCGGAGGCGGCGCTTGGCCCTGACGATCCGCAGGTCGCGATCGCCGTGCTGCTGGTGGCGTATCTCCTGGACGAGGATGAAGGGCGTTATGCGGAAGCGGAACCGCTCTATCGTCGGGCGCTGGCCATTCGACGCAAGGCGTTAGGCACCCTGCATCCGATGGTGGCGCAGGCGATGGGTGACCTGAGCGAGTTGCTGCTTCGACGCGGTGACACAACGCAGGCGCTCGCGCTCAACGAGCAACGGCTCGCGATACTGCGGCGCGCGTACGGCGAAGAGCATCCAGTCACCGCAAACACGACCGCACAGGTCGCCAGCCTGTTGTATCGAGCGGGCAAGCTCGATGCCGCGGAGCCGCTTTTCCGTCAGGCGCTCGCGATGAACCGTCGGCTGAGGGGAAACGACCATGAGAACGTTGCCGGCGTGGAGATTGGTCTTGCCAGAGTGTTGATCGATCGCCGGCAGTTTCAAGGCGCCCACGACCTGCTCGACGACGCGCTTCGCATCGACGAGCAGGTCGTTCGGTCGGACAGCATGGCCACTGCTCGGACCCTGGGCGTCATCGGTCTGCTGAATTCGCGTCAGGGCGAATACGCTGCCGCTGACTCGGTGTTGCGGCAGGCCATCACGCTCATGGAGCATCACGTCGGCCGCCGGCACCACGACGTCAGACAGTTGTACGAGTGGCTGAGCGACGTCGACCGAGCTCGCGGCCAGCGCGCCGATGCCGCGCGGGACCACGCGATCGCGACGGTGCATTGACTACGGATTGCCAACCGGGTTGAGATTCACGTTCTGCACGACGCGCTTGAACGAGCCGTCCGGGAAGATGAGGTCGTGCAGCTCGGCATTCAGCCGATACGACTGGCCGGCCGCATCCTGCACCACCCCCTGCAGGCGCATCCCGAAGCTGTTCGTCCGCGTGAGGCTCGTGAGGAGATCGTTGTCCGTCCGGATCGCGTGACCATTTCCGCTCGCGAACGGCGTGGAGGCGCAGATGCCAGAGAACCCCGCGATCTGGTAGACGAACACATTCAGGTCGGAGCCCATACGCAGGTCGTGCAGCACGCCGCTCAATTCGCCCTCCGTCATCTCCGATGACGTCTGGACGGGCATCGTGCCGCCGCAGATGGTCAAGGACTGCGGCGGCGTGGGCAGGCCCGCCATGACGATGTACCCCGTCGACGGATCCCGCATCGAGAAACCCGCGTTGGTGGCCGTGCGGAAGACGTTCGGCAGGTCATCCGGCCCGTTCAGGAAATCCAGGTGCGCCGGAGGAAGTTCGACGGCCGCCGTGGGTGGCTGGTCGCACGCGGCGACGGCGACCGTGAGCAGTGCGAGCCCTACGGCGTGAGCGGCGGACATGGGGCCTCCTCGTTGAGGGTCGTCGGTGTGACTCGGCGCCGGCCATCCCGGCCGCCGAGCGCCTTTCCCTCCAACAACGGATGCGCCAGCCCTGATTGCTGCTAACCCGACGACGACCTACCCCTCCGGACAGAGACCCAGAGTGCGCGCGCCGAGAGGATCGCCGAGAACGTGCCGATCACGCCACACGCGATGAGGGTCCAGACGAAGAAGAAGCCACCGTCTGACGCCGCGATGGTCGGATATCTCGCGCCTCGCATGTGAAGGACCGGCATGAGCGCCGCGATGAGCCCGCCGAGGAGCATGATGACATACCCTGATCGCCGTTCGGCGAGTACCAGTGGTCCGAACAGCCAAACGACGAAGATCGCGATGGCGCCCAGGTTGTCGGCAGCTGGTCGTGAGATCCCGCGCACGATGTCGTCCGTGACGTGAAGCGACACGAGCAGGATCGACAGCAGTGACGTGATCGTCAACGTCGCTTTGTGGTTCATCGGCTCCAGCCATTGAGGGTTCGGCCTCTCGTATGGCTATCCCATACGAACGGCCGATTGGCCTTGTTTCACCCACTCGTCGATCCACGGCCGTTGCGGAGTAGCCAAGACGTGTGGCGCGGCGCCACCTTCCTCTATCCGCAACCCAGCGCCGTCGAACGTAACCCATGCATCGCTTTTCACTAGCGCTCCGCGGTTTTCGCCGTTCGCCCGGCTTCTTCGTCGTCGCCGTGCTCATCATCGGGCTCGGCGTCGGGATGTCCGTCGCGATCTTCAGCGTGTTTCGCACGGTGCTCGTGCGCCGACTGCCGGTCGTCGACCAGGACCGCATCGTCGTGATGTGGACGTACGTGAGCGACCCGACCACCGAAGTCACGCTCGGCACCAAGGAACTGTCGGTCGTGCGTCAGGAAGCTCGGACGATGCGTGACGTCGCCGGTGTCGCCCACTGGCCCGCGGCGGCCCTTCCGTTCGAGTACGGTGACCGGCCCATCGAGCTCAATCGCGGGATGGCGACCGGCAACTTCTTCGACGTTCTCGGCGCACGGCCAGCACTTGGCCGACTGTTTCGCCCGAGTGACGACGAGGTCCCGGGCGCGCCCCTCAGAGACACGCGATCGCGGTCGCTCGCGCTCGTGCTCGGCTACCGCGCGTGGCAGGACAAGTTCGGCGGCGACTCCGCCGTCATCGGGCGCCACCTCATCGAGCCGCTGCTGCGCACCGACTACCAGATCATCGGCGTTGCGCCGCCGGGTCTGTCGTATCCCGCGGGCGTGGACTACTGGATCCCGATGTGGACCGGTTGGCAAGGGACAGTCTCCTCGTTTGCCGTCGCGCGCCTCGCGCCGGGCGCGACGGTCGCCGCCGCGCGCGACGAATACCTCGCGATCGAGCGGCGCCTAACGCCGAAGATGCAGTTCGGCGGCGCGCACGCCGCCACGTTCACCGAAACGATCCTCGGCGACGTGCGCCCGGTGCTCACGCTGCTCACGACCGCGGTCGCGCTGCTGCTTCTCATCGCGTGCCTGAACGTCGGCAACCTGCTGCTCCTCCGCGCCTCGACGCGCGCGCGCGAGCTCGCCATTCGCCGAGCGCTCGGCGCGAGCTTCGGCGATCTCGTGCGTGACCTCCTCGTCGAAGCGATCGGGATCGCTGCCGCGGGCGCTGCACTCGGCCTTGTCGTGGCGGTCGGTGCGCTACGGCTACTCGTCGCGTACGCGCCGGCGGGCCTTCCGCGTCTCGACGATGTCCAGCTCGCCGGTGCGCCGGTTGCGGTCGCCGTGGCAGTTGCGTCGGTGGCCGTGCTGCTTTTTGGCGTGGTGCCGGCGCTGCTCATAGCGGGTGGCCAGCTCGCTGCACCGCTCCGACTCGACGCACGGGTCGTGGGCGAAACATCACGACGACGTTTCGTGCGGCAGACCCTCGTGGCGTCGCAGATGGCGCTCGCGATGGTGATGCTTGGCGGCGCAGCGCTCCTGACGCGAAGCCTGACGCGGCTCCTGAGGCAGGACACGGGGTTCGTGAGTGACCATCTCTCCGTGTTCTGGTACTCCTGGAACGCGCGGAAGGACAGTACCGTCGCCCAGATGACCGCGTTAGGCGACCGCCTGAACCGCCGGGTTCGCGCAGTCCCGGGCGTGACGTCGTCAACGCCGCTCGTCGCGCCGCCGATGCTCGGAAACGGCGTCTGGCAGATTCGCTTCGAAGCTGACGGCCAGACGCCTGCCGATGCGGGAACTAACCCGCTCTTCGCGACCGACATGGTGGGGCCGGGATTCTTCAAGACGTTCGGCGTCAAGGTCGATCGCGGCCGCGCGTTCACCGATCTCGACGACGCCTCATCGCCGCTGGTGGCGATCGTGAGCGAGTCCGTCGCGCGCAAGCTCTGGCCGGGTCGCGATGCCATCGGCCAGCGGATTCGCGTCCCTGGCGCGTCCGCGGAGGGTATCGTTGGCGGAGACGGATGGCGCACCGTCGTTGGTGTGGCGCACGACACGCACCTGCGTCTCCTGCGCGAGGTGTCACCGATGGTATTCCTGCCGTCGGTTCAAGGCTACTGGCAGGGATCCATCGCGATCCGCAGCACGGTGCCTTTGCCCGCGCTGCTGCCGGCGCTGCGCAGGGCTGGCCGAGAGGTGGACCCGGACCTCGCGTTATGGAGTCCCCGGACGATGGATGACATTCTCGACGAACCGCTCGCGCAGCCGAGGCTCGGCGCGTTGTTGACGTCGACGTTCGGGATCGTGGCGCTGCTGCTCGCGGCGATCGGGTTGTTCGGCGTGATGGCGTCGCTCGTGCGGGAGCGGACGCGCGAGTTCGGGATCCGCATGGCGCTTGGCGCGTCGGCGGCACGTGTGCGGATGGCGGTGCTGCGGCGCGCGGCGGCCGTTGCGGGCTCCGGGGCGCTCGTGGGTCTCGTGGTTGCGCTGGCAACTTCGCGGCTGCTCACGGCGCTGCTCTTCGGCGTGAGCCCGACGGATCCGATTGCGCTCGGGGCGGCGTGTCTGGTGCTGCTCGCCGTTGCAGCCGCGGCCGCATATCTGCCCGCGCGCCGCGCGACGTCGATCGATCCGGTGCAGGCGTTGAGGTCTGACTAGGCGACTGGCGACTGGCGACTGGCGACTGGCGACTGCCGAGGACGGGGGACGGACGACGGGCGACGGACGGAAACGGCGCCGGCAAGAAGAGCGCGTCATTCCGAGCGCAGCGCCGAAGGCGCGGAGGCGAGGAATCGCGATCTGACCGATAGAGGGCCTAGCCCCTCTGCCGGGATGATCGCGATTCCTCGCCTCCGCCGCTTCGCGGCTCCGCTCGGAATGACATGGCTCTTCGACTCGCTGGTACTCGCTCGGAATGACACGCGCCTTTGCGCCTTCTGCCTGTTCGCTCTTTCCTCCGTCGCCAGTCGCGCGTCGCCCGTCGCCCGTCGCCCGTCGCCCGTCGCCGGTCGCCGGTCGCCCGTCGCCGGTCGCCGGTCGCCTACTTCCGCGTCAAGATGATCGGCGCAATCGCGGGCTCGAACGGAATCGCCACGCGATCGATCTTCCCGTCCGGATTCATGAAGAATTGCACGAGGCCCGTGAGCGGCACGGCCCTGGGCTGCGCCGGGTCCAGGTAGAAGACGTCGTAGTGGTAGTGAGTCATCGGCAAGGCAACGCCCTCGTAGACCAACGCCAGCCCGTCGTCCTTCGACTGTATCTCGAAGGTCCCATACCCCGGATGACTGTACTTCCCGGCATAGTCGCTGAGCGGATGCGACGGCGACGTGCCGGCGACGCGCTTCGACTGAAGCGCGCGCGTCGTCGAATCGGCGGCGTTCTTGGCCCGGTCCGCGTCGCGTTTGGCGCGCGCGTTCCAGTCCACCGGCGGTAGGCCCAGCAGGTCGTCGAAGACGCGCTTCACGACGACGTTAGGCACCGGGTTGGCAGGACCGGACATGTTGGTCAGCACCACCACGCCGATGCTGTCGTGCGGGAGCCACGCCATCTGGGAGATGAAGCCGTCGATGCCGCCGCCGTGCTGTACCCACTTGTGGCCGCGGTAGCTGCTCACCCACGTCGCGAGCCCGTAGGTCTCCGGGCCGAGCTCGGGATCGTCCATGCGCTCCGTCACGATCGACTGCGGACTCTGCATCTTGAGGTCGTTCTTCGCGGAGAGAATGCGCTTGCCGTTCCACTCGCCCATGTTGATGTGCATCTGGACGTAGTGGAGCATCTCCTCGACGCTCGAGTTGATCGAGCCGGCCGGGGCCGCGTTGTCGATGTTGCGGAACGGAACCCGCCCGATCTTTCCGTTGAAGACGACGTACGGATACGAGAAATCCCCTGAGGCGGGCATGTCGTTGGTCGACGTGTTCGTGCGCGTCATCTCGAGCGGCTTGAAGATGCGTTCGCGCACGACCTGGTCCCACGGTTGCCCTCTGAGCTGCTCGACCAGGAGCCCGGCCGTGATGAACATCAGGTTGTTGTACTGCCAGCGGCCTCTGAACGACGTCGACGGGTCGAGATACTTGAGGTGCTGAAAGATGTCCTTTCGGTTGTTGCTGCGGCCGTACCAGAGCGCGTCGTGTCGCGGCAGCCCCGAGATGTGCGTCACCAGGTCCTTCACGCGGAAGTTCTTGGTGGCGTATTCGTCTTTCAGCTGGAAGTCCGGCAGGTAATCGGTCACCGGCTTGTCCCAGTCGAGCTTTCCCTCGTCCACGAGCTCGCTCAGGAGAACGACGGTGAACGACTTCGAGTTCGAGCCGATGGCCATCAACGTCTGCGGCGTGACCGGCTGCTTGTCCTCGAGGTTCCGGTAACCGTAGCCCTTGAGCAGCACCACCTTGCCGCCCTTGATGGCGCCGACCGCCATCCCCGGGATGTTCCACTCCTTGATCATGCCTTCGGCCCACTGGTCGAACCCGTTAGGGTTCGCTGCCGCGAGGGGAGCGGAGGTAGTGGTGCGAGCACCGCTCTGCGCGAGCACCGGAACGTTCGCGGCCGCGAGCAGCAGGCCGGCCGACAGGATCGCGAGTCGTCGTGTCATAGCTCCGCTCCGGTCAATTGAGGTGCGACGAAGATACAGCCATTTTCCAGCGCTTCAACGCGACGACACCCCAGCCGACCTCTTATGGCATCGCATCCCGATCGCAGCATCTCGCGCCGCGCGGCCCTCGGCCGACTCGGAGTTGCCCTCGTTGGTGCGCCCGCGATTCTCCGCGGCCGCTACCGCGTGTTCACCGGCGCCGCCACGGAATACTCGGCCCGGTGCATCAAGCTCATGGAGGAGAGCATCGTCGTCGATCTCCTGAACCAGTTCCGCTTTCAGGACTTCGCCGAGAAGCCGCCGCGGATCGAGCGGTGGCTGAAGGAACCGGGTTCGCTCTCCGCCGCCGACGCCGACATCTACCGCGGGTCGCAGATGACCGCCCTCGCACTCGGCCACTCACCGAACGATTACGAGGACGGCATCCGATTTTTCGCGGACTGGAACGGGCTGCTCGCGGGGTACAGCGACTGGTTCACGCGCATTGACGACGCGTCCGACTTCGCGCGCGCCAAGGCGGCGAAGAAGCTCGGGATCATGATCACGTTCCAGAACTCGCAGCATTTCCGTCGCCCTGACGACGTGAACACGTTCTGGGGACTGGGCCAGCGGATCTCGCAGCTGACGTACAACATGAACAACGGCATCGGCAGCGGGTTTCTCGAGCAGCGCGATGGCGGGTTGTCGATGTTCGGCTTGTCGATCGTGGCGCGGATGAACCAGGTCGGCATGGCGGTGGACCTCTCGCACTGCGCCGATCAGACGACGATGGATGGGATCGCGGCGTCGAAGCGCCCGGTGGTGTTCACGCACGCGAACTGCCGGGCCCTGGCGCCGAGCCTAACGAGGCTCAAGACGGACGAGGCGATCAAGGCGATGGCGAAGACCGGTGGTGTCATGGGCGTCGCCTTCATCCGCTTCATGGTGCGCGAGCAGGAGCCGGTGACGATAGACCACGTGCTCGATCACGTGGACTACGCCGCGAAGCTGGTGGGTGTCGAGCATCTCGCCGTGGGCAGTGATCTCGACATGGTCGGGAACCCGAACCCGATCGGTGGCGGGATGGACCCCACGAAGCAGCCGAACTTTGCCCGCTATCGCTTTCACACGGATTCGGCGGGGAAGCTCACGATCGCGGGGCTCGATCATCCCAAGCGGATGTTCGATCTCACCGAGGGGCTCATCCGACGTCGATACAGCGACGCGGACATCTCGGCCATCCTCGGTGGAAATGCTGTGCGCGTTCTCACGCAGATCTGGAAGGGGTAACAACGCACAGGTAATTGGTTACTGGAATTGGTTATAGGTTATCGAACCCTCGGGAAGCCTCTCGCACGCGAGATGCGCATCCCGGGGTTCAAAATAACCAATAACCAGCTCCAGTAACCTGCAACCTGTTCTGTTGCGCCGTCGGCACCTAACGCGATGCTTCCGCGTCTGGCACCGCGAGTCGGGCACTGACTTGGGTCAGCGCGTCGTGATCGGTGAGGTCGAGCCGCAGCGGCGTGAGGGCGACGAGATTGTTCCGGACCGCCCACCGGTCGGTCCCCTCTTCCACCTCTTCGAGCGGCCGGATGCTGATCCAGTACAGCTTCCGGCCCATCGGGTCCTCGTCAGGCACCACGCGGCCGTCATAGTGCCGAACGGACTGCCGCGTCCACTGTAGCCCCGTGGGCGCCGGCGGGAAGTTGACGTTCACGAGCTGGAGTGCCTGCTCGGGAATGACCACGGACAACACCTGCGTCACGAACGGCTCGAGTCGCGCGAAATCCGGTTCATCCCCGCCGGTGCTGGCGCTGAGCGCAATGCCCCGACATCCGAGCAGCGACGCCTGCTTCGCGGCGGCCAGTGTGCCGGAGTGCCAGATCGAGTTCCCGAGATTGTAGCCGAGGTTGATTCCGGACAGCACGAGGTCCGCGCCACCCCATCCATCGACGCCGAGCGCGACACAGTCTGCCGGCGTTCCGTTCACGCGGTAGGCGTCGAAGTCGTCGATGGGGGTGCGTCGAATGCGAAGGGGCCGCGAGTGCGTGATGGCGTGACCCATCGACGACTGTTCGACGTCGGGCGCGACGATCCGCACGTCGCCGAACTCGCGAGCGGTCCGCGCCAAGGCACGCAGCCCGGGGCTGTAGATCCCGTCATCGTTGGCAACAAGAATGCGCACGGAGAAGTCGACCGGAGAGGACCGTCAAGATCGAGGCAACAAGCGGGCCCACCACATGCATCGGTCCCGCCTTTGCACCGGTCCCTTCTATGCGAGTTACCCTCGTTCACAATCCTGACGCCGGCTCGGGCGATCACCTTGGCAGTGAGCTGCTGGCGCGCCTCCGCGATGCCGGTCATGACCCGGCGTACGCGTCCACCGAGGCCGCGGCGCTCACCCGGGCGCTGAGGGCTGCGCCCGACGTGGTGCTCGCTGCCGGCGGCGACGGCACGGTCGGCGCGGTCGCACGTCTCATGGCCGCGACGACGCCGGACATTCCCATGGCGATTCTCCCGGTCGGCACGGCCAACAATCTCGCCCGCGCGCTGGGCGTGCACGGCTCGGCGGACGAGGTCATCGCCGGCCTCGAGTCGGGAGCAACGCGCCGCCTCGACATCGCGACGGTGCGTGCCCCGTGGGGGACCGCGAGGTTCGTCGAGTCGGCCGGCGTGGGCGCGTTCGGTGCCATGCTCCGCGACGCGGAGCGGGAAACCGCGGGACAGCAGCCCGCCTCGCCGGCGCCTAACGGCCGCGGGTCTCGCCTGCGACGGGTGCTGGAGCGCGCGCGTCCTCGTCACCGGCAGATCGACGCCGATGGCGAGGACTTGTCTGGCACGTACTTGCTGGCGCTCGCGCTGAACATCGCGTACGTAGGCCCCGGCCTCGCGCTGGCGGCGGCCGCCGACGCGGGCGACGGTCAGCTCGACCTGCTGCTGGTGGGCGAAGACGAGCGCGATACGTTAGGCCACTATCTCGCCGCGATCTCCGCCGGCGAGGAACGGACGCTCGCGATCCCAACGCGCCGCGTGACTCGGCTGCGCATGGAGTGGAGTGCGGCGTCCGGGCATGTCGACGACCATCTGTGGCCGGAACGCAGCGGCGATGCCGAATCGCTCCCAACCGCGGACACGAGGCCCGAAATAGACGCCATTGGATCATCAATCCAAATCCTCGTTCCAAAGGCATGAGGCCGAAACGACGCGAAATACGATACGACGCCGATCCCGGAGGGCGCGAAATCACAGAGAGCGCGAAATCACCGACGGCGCGCAAATCACAGACGGCGCGCAAATCACAGACGGCGCCAAGCGCGAGATCCCTAACGGCGCGGACTGGCGCGCCCTTGGCTTTGCGTCGTCTGGAATTTCGCGCCTGGCGCCGTTAAGTGATTTGCGCGCCCTTCGTGATTTCGCGCCGTCGGTGATCTCGCGCCTTTTGGAATCGCGCGCCGTTAAGTAGTTAGCGCCCTCGTCCAGAAAATTTTACATGTTGACTCGTTCTCGGCTTGTTGCGGATCTCGTCGCGTTAGGCATCGGGGCCAGTGACGTGGTGATGGTGCATGCATCCCTCAGGGCGATCGGTGAAGTCGCTGGTGGGCCTGACGAGGTCCACCTCGCAATCAAGGACGCCATCACCGAGCGGGGTACGATGTTCATGTACGCGAGCTGCCCCGCGTACGTCGACGAGGTCGGACGCGGCAACCTCACGCCGGACGAAGAGGCGGAAGTGCTCGACACGCTGCCGGCGTTCGACCCGTACACCGCGCGCTCGGCCCGCGACAACGGGGCGCTCGTCGAGATGTTCCGGACGTATCCCGGCTCGCGCGTGAACCCGCACGTGGCGCGCTTCGTCGTGTGGGGCGAGAACACCGATCGTCTGCTCGAGCCACAGCCCTGGGACTTCGCGTTCGGGCATGGCTCCCTCCTCGAACGATTCGTGGCGCTCGACGGGAAAATCCTTCTCCTCGGGTCCGACCACGACAACGTCACGTTCCTGCATTACGCGGAGCACATCGCGAACATTCCCGACAAGCGCATCGCGCGCTTCAAGGTCCCGGTGCTCGAAAATGGTGTTCGCGTATGGCGGGAGATGGCGGAAGTCGACACGTCGAGTCAGGGCGCGCACGCGAGCTGGCCCGATCGGCTCTTCGCAATCCTCGTAGACGGCTATCTCGCGAAGACGAGCAATCGCGGCGGGCGAGTCGGCGGAGCGGAGTCGTATTTACTGTCCGCCCGTGGGCTGCTCGATCACGCGCTCCCCGAGATGGAGGTGATTGCGAGGCGGAGTTGCTAAAACGCCGTTTCAACCGATGACCGAAACGAATGACCCAGTACCCATCACTCATGACTCGCCGCGACATCTCGTGATGCATGGCGAGTAATCGGTCTCGGGTCTCGGGTCTTGGGTCATCGGTTTTCGGTCATCGGTTGCTGCACGGCACCCTGCCTGGTAAGCTCAGGTAGCGCGCCAGGGGCGCCACCAGTCCGCGGAAAGGGCCATGCCCACCCCTCAGCACCCAATTCGAAGGTACGAACCTTCTTTCCTGCCCGACTGCGTGCGGACTCCGGGCGATCTCGCGAAAGGAGATTCGTATGCAACCGCGCGGCACCGATGCCCTCCCGCTCCCGCCCAGAGCGAACCTCGAGCAATACCGCAACCGGGCGAAGAGCCTCCTCGAAGCGTGCAGGTCCGCCGACGGCGCCGCCGTTCGCGCGTGGGCCAGACAATGGCTCGAGTCGCTGGCCACGTTGACCGACGGCGCGACGACCGACCTCCCCGGCAGGTCCGTGGAGCGAATCCGACGGCTCTATCGAAAGGAGATCGACCGCGAGGTCGACAAGATCGAGCGAGACGCGCGCGAGAGCGGCCTGCTCTCCGATAGCGACACGGCCACGTGTTCGCTCTCCGGCGCGCAGCTCTTCATCGCGCGGCTCCACGACTTCGTCAGCTGGCCGCGATTCTCGGCGCACATCGAGGCGCTTGCGCGGGCGGATTCGCCGGACGCCGAGTTCGAGTCCGCGGCGGACGCCGTCGTCGCGGGCGACATGGCGACGCTTCGTTCCTTGCTTCAAGCAAACCCCGGTCTCGTTAGGGCCCGCTCGGCTCGCGATCACGCGGCAACGCTGCTGCACTACATTGCGGCGAACGGGCACGAGGGCTGGCGACAGAAGACGCCGAAGAATGCCGTCGAGGTCGCGCGTCTCCTGCTTGATGCGGGCGCCGAGCCCGACGCGCTCGCCCACATGTACGGTGGCGACGCGACGACGATGGACATGCTCGTCTCGAGCGTCCATCCGCATGCGGCCGGCGTTCAGGTAGCGCTCGTCGACACCCTGGTCGACCACGGCGCTGCCGTGAACGGCGTCGAGGACAACGGGTCGCCGCTCATGACGGCCCTCCGCTTCCACTATCCACTCGCGGCCGAGGCGTTGGCGAAGCGCGGGGCGCGCGTGGAGAACGTGATCACGGCAGCGGCGTTAGGCATGGTCGATCTGGTAGACACGTTCGTCACTGATGAGGGCGAGCTCAGGGCCGATGTGCCACTGGCACAGGTGCGATGGCCTCGCCTTCCGCGCGACCCGAAGGTCCACCTCGCGTACGCGCTCACCTGGGCGGCAACGTGGGGACGTCGGGAGGTCGTCGAGCTCATGCTCCGCAAGGGCGTCGATCCTGGCGGCAAGGACGACGACGCGACTGCCCTGCATTTCGCGGCGGCGCACGGCCACATGGCGATCGCTCGCCTTCTCGTCGAGCACGGCGCATCGTTGGAGGCCCTGAACAGTTACGGCGGTACCGTTCTCAGTGGCACATTGTGGTACATGCACAACGCTGCCGTGCCCGGCGTCGACTATCAGGCCGTCATTCGCGAGCTCATTGCGCTTGGCGCTCGCGTCGACGCGTTCCCGGGGCTCGATCAATTTGTCAACGAAGCACTCGCACGAGGGTGAATGATCGTCCATCTCCTCGATGGGACGTACGAGCTGTTCCGTCACTTCTACGGTCTCCGCCGCGCCAAGCTGCCACAGGATCCGCCGCTCGGCGCCGTGTTAGGCATGCTGCGCACCGTTCTCCAGATGATCGAAGGCGGAGCGACGCACATCGGGGTCGCGACGGATCACGTCATCGAGTCGTTTCGCAACGAGCTGTACGCGGGATACAAGACCGGCGAGGGGATCGAGCCCGCGCTCTTTGCTCAGTTCCAGCCGCTCGAGGAAGCGCTCGCCGCGATGGGAGTCGCCGTGTGGCCGATGGTGGAGCTCGAGGCGGATGATGGGCTCGCCTCGGCCGCCCACCTCGCCGCGCTCGACCCGCGAGTCGAGAAGGTGAGCATCTGGACGCCGGACAAGGACCTCGCGCAGTGTGTGGTAGGCGAGCGTGTCGTTCAGGTGGATCGACGCAGTGGGCAGGTGCGAAACGCGGAGGCGATCCGGGCGAAGTACGGCGTGGATCCCGTGCACATTCCCGACTACCTCGCGCTGGTTGGTGACACGGCGGACGGGTACCCGGGCATCGCCGGTATTGGAACGAAAACGGCGGCGACGCTCGTGAACCGCTACGGTCGGCTCGAGGACTTTCCGCCCGACGTTCTCGGCCTGAACAGGGATGCAGCCTTGCTGTTCAAGACGCTGGCGACGCTGCGGATCGACGCGCCACTGTTCAGCAACGTGGACGAGCTTCGCTGGACTGGCGCGACGCCAGCGTTCGCCTTGTGGGCGGAGAGGCTGGGCGACGCGAAGTTGTCGAGTCGTGTCGAGGAGTTGGAGGCCAAGGTCAAAGCTACGACTTAGGTGTCATCCCGAGCCTGTTGTCATCCCGAGCCGGCAGGCGAGGGATCCTCAGGGTCCCGTGAGAGGGCCCTCGGTCGGGACGATGAGGATCCCTCGCTCCGCTCGGGATGACAAAGAGGCTCGGGATGACAAAGAGGCTCGGGATGACAAAAGGGTATGATATGGACAGACTCATTCGAAACGCCCGCACGGGGCTCCGCAGTCTCCGCCGCACGCCGGGGTTCGCGAGCGTCGCGATCCTCACCCTCGCGCTCGGGATCGGCCTCTCGACGGCAGTGTTCACGATCGCCAACGCGCTCCTCCTGCGACGCCTGCCGGTGCGCGATCAGGATCGCATCGTGCTCCTGTGGGGCGAGACGCGCGACAAGCGATTCAGGAACTTCCCGCTCGATCTCGACGACGCCCGCACGTTCATCCGCGAGAGCCGCTCGCTCGAGCGCGGCGCCTTCTACGGCTACGAAGGCGCGAGCAAGATCGCGGCCCGCGTAGGCGACCGAACCATCAATCTCGGCCAGACGGTCACCGGCGGCGACTTCTTCGGTGTCCTCGGCCCTCGTGTGACGTTAGGCAGGACCCTCGTTTCTACCGACGATCAGTTCGGCGCCGAGCCCGTCGCGGTGTTGAGCTACTCGGCGTGGCAACGTGAGTTCGGGGGTGACCCCGGTGTCCTGGGGCAACGCTTCAGTGTCCACGAGACCGCCAGGACTTACACGGTCGTTGGCGTGATGGGGGAAGGATTCGATTACCCGCGCGGTACCGACTTCTGGGTCTCCGTGTTTCCAGGGTATCCGCCGGACGCGCTCAAGCTTCGGTCGTTCGACATCATTGGCCGATTGGCACCCGGCGCCACACCGCAGGCAGCGCGTGCGGACCTCAGCGCCCATTTCGGCCGGTCGTCGGAAGCGTTCCTGCGCAACGTGCTCGGTGTGGTTCACACGTTGCCGGAGGTTGCCATCGGCGAAACACGGCCGGCGCTCATTGCATTTGGCGCGGCCGCCGGGTTGTTGCTCCTGCTCGCGTGCGCGAACGTGGCGAACCTGCTGCTCGTGCGCGGCATTGGCCGCGGCCGCGAGGTTGCCGTTCGATCCGCGCTCGGAGCATCGCGCGGGCAGTTGATCGCCCAGCTCATCACCGAGAATGCGCTGCTCGCGGTTGCCGGCGGGATCCTTGGCGCTGCGCTGTGTGCGAGCGCGGTACGCGTGTTCGTCGCGTTCGTGCCGGCTGGCTTTCCGCGGGCGAGCGAGATCCACGTCGATGGCGTGGCACTGCTCGCCGCCTTCGCGCTCACGCTGAGCGCAACGCTCCTGTTCGCGATCGTGCCCGCCGTCGTGACATCGCGGGGAGAGCTTCTGCAGACGTTAGGCACGGGCGCGCGCCACAGCGTCGGGCGGAGGTCACGGCTCGCGACGGAGCTGCTCGCGGCGGGGCAGCTGGCAATTGCGGTGATTGTCCTCGCGGCAGCGGCAGTCATCGCACGCAGTTTGATCGCGCTCGAGCGCGTGAACCTGGGCCTGGAAGCTCCTCGCCTGCTCGTGGCGCAGCTGGCGTTCGATCCTGACCGCTACGATGACGCGAAGCAGCAGGCCCGCGTGCTCGAGACGGTGATCGAGCGGCTGAGCGTCGTGCCGGGGATCGAAGGAGTCTCCACGTCGGTGTCCGTCCCGTTCACGCAGGGATGGGAAGGTCGCCCGACAGCCGAGGGTCAAACGGCGGAACAGATCGCGGCGGACCCGGTGCTCGCGATTGACGTGGTGGATGCCCGTCACTTTGCCACGTTAGGCGTCCGGATGCTGCGTGGACGAGCCTTCACGTCGGCGGACGGCCCCAGTCAGCCCAAGGTTGTGATCCTGAGCCAGTCGGCGGCCGAATACTACTGGCCTGGCCAGGACCCGATCGGCAAGCGAATGCTCGGGGCCGGCGACACGACGACGGTGGTGGGCATTGCGCCCGATTCCCGCTATCGCGATCTCCGTGAGCCACGACGTGCCATCTACTATCCGCTGGCGCAATCGGTCTTCCCATTCGCGCCGACGAACCTGATCGTGCGCGCCACCGGATCACCCGCGGCGCTGGTTCCGGCGGTGCGCCGGACGCTGGACGAGGTCGCGCCGGGCGTCATCCTCGCCAATGGGTCCACGTTCGAGAGCTACCTCGACGCGCCACTCGCGCAGCCGAGGCTCAATGCGCTGCTGCTGGCGGTGTTCGCGGTGGCGGCGACGGTCCTTGCCGCGATCGGGCTGTTCGGTGTGATGGCGACCATGGTCAGGCAGCGCACGCGCGAGCTGGGTGTTCGCATGGCCTTGGGCGCGACCGCGCGCGACATCCGGGATCTCGTCGTGGGTCGCGGCCTCACCATCGCGCTTGCGGGTGCCGCCACGGGTTTGGCGGGCGCCATCGCAGCGAATCGCCTGCTGTCGGCGATGTTGTTCGAGGTGAGCCCCGCCGATGCCGTGAGCCTCGCGGCGGTTGCGGCGTTCCTGCTCGGCGTGGCGTTGATTGCGACGCTGATTCCGGCGCGGTCGAGCACGAGAATCGATCCGGTCGTAGCCCTTCGCGCCGAGGGGTAGGCGGGAGACGGGAGACGGGAAAAGTTGTCATCCCGAGCCGTCAGGCGAGGGACCCTCATCATCCCGATGGAGAACTCTCTTTCGGGACGATGAGGATCCCTCGCTGCGCTACGCTGCGCTACGCTGCGCTACGCTGCGCTACGCTGCGCTACGCTGCGCTACGCTGCGCTCGGGATGACACGCTCTTTCGTCCGTCGCCGGTCGCCGGCCGCCGGCCGCCGGTCTACCGTTCGTAGAACGCCGGCGGTTC
>Ga0207674_10003005_pt1 | contig 20913 bp, 17 predicted proteins | sample KBSCornC72_FD_184303 | JGI IMG/M metagenome (GOLD analysis project Ga0207674, IMG submission 184303) | Corn rhizosphere microbial communities from Kellogg Biological Station, Michigan, USA - KBS Corn C7-2 (SPAdes) (version 2) | ecosystem: Host-associated > Plants > Roots > Rhizosphere > Soil ...
AGGCCCGCATGCGCGACGCGTCCGAGGTCGAGCCGAACGCGGAGACGGCGCGCGCGCTGCTCGAGGAAGGGGAGGTCGAACCCGTGCAGGTTGTGATTCTCGACGACGTCGGGGTCTTCGTCGTGAATCAGCGCGACCAAACGGCGAATGAGGTCGGCTTCGCCTTCGTCGCCCTCGCTCGAGATCTCGAGCGTGTGGCTGGCGCCGGACGGCCGACGCACCGCGATCATGAAGACGCGGTCGCGGCCGGCGTCGAGGCCCGTCGTCTCGAGGTCGAATTGTAGTCGATGCAAGTCGTCGAATGCGAGATCTCGAAAGTAGTTGCGGCCGGTGGCGACGAGGTATTGCTCCTCCGGAGGCAATACCAGAACCGGTTCGCCACGTTCCTCGAGGGCGCGAACGTGGGCGAAGTGCTCGCCAAGCCGACGCGTCGCCCCGCGAAGCACCTCGGTCGTGATCGTCGCGAGGTCGCGCGCCGAGACGCGGTAGCGGAGCGCGCCCGGACCATCGAGCTCACGCCACGTGATGAGCGCCGCGTCGTCGCCCTCACAGCGAAGTCGGTCGCCGAGGTGCTCGAGGTCGTCGAGGCGCGACAACAGGAGCCACGGTCGGAAGCGGTCCTGCTCGCAGACGAGCTGCCGAGTGTCGGGCGGGCGGCGCCAGACCAGGACTCGCCCGTTGTTTTCGGCCCACAGCGAAACGATGCCGGGTGTGGGATCCCACCCCCAGAGCCACTCGTCCTCTCGGAATTGTTTGGTGACGACTTCGGTGTGCTCAGTCATCTGGCCCGCGGCGCGCGCGGGTTACGTGCCGGACTGCTTCGACTCGCCCGGCTTGAACACTTCCACCGAAAACGTGAAGTTGCGTCCCTCGCCCGGGTGGATCGCGCCGACGCCGACAACTTGGCGCGACACTTCCTCGCCCTTGTCATTGCGAACGGTCACGAGGACGGAGTACTCCCACGACTGCCCGTTATCCGGGTGTTTGAGCGCGCCCTCGAGCCGAAGCGCAGAAAAGCTGGGAGCGGCGCGCGCCGCTGCGCCCGGCTCGAAGCGGAGATGCTTCTTACAAGCCGGGCAGCTGGTGGCGCTCTGGAGAATTACCGCGCGGCAGTGGGGGCAGAGTCGCGTCGCCCCCGCTGCCGACGATCGAACTGTGCTCACGACGCGAGGCTAGTCGTCCCCAGCGTGAGTCCGGGGCGCGATTGGCCTTCGTCGCCCCATCCGAATTCGGCGCGGCCGCGCATGCGTGAGCCTGCCGCGAAGCTGACGGTGCCCGCCTTGAGATCGCCGGTGAGCACGCCCGAGTCGAGCAACTCGACGCGTTGGGCGCTCTCGATGTTTCCCTCGATCTCGCCGCTGATGATCACCGTGTTGGCGCGCACGCTGCCCGTCAGCTTGGCACCGGGATCGATCGTCAGGTCGCCCTGAATGTGAACGTCGCCCTTGAAGCGGCCGGCGAGACGAATGTGTCCCGAGCCTTCGATCTTGCCTTCAATCGTGATGTCCGAGGCGATGATCGACTCGGCCGGCTCGCCACGGTGCACGTTCCGTCGGGTCGAGCTCGAGATCGGCGACGGAGTCGGGATGGAGTCGAGCGAGCTCTCGGTGTGCTTGAAGGCCGGCTCGGAGGACGGCGCGGGGGGAGGGGGACTCATCGGGGCTGCTTCCTTTTTGGGGGACGTTGCTTCCTTCCAGATCGCCATTGCTCGGTGCTCCTTTGGAGTGCGGTACCTCGTACCGACCAACACCAATAGTGGTGTGTGAACACGCCCGCTGTCAGGTGGGTCACGCAATTTTCCCGGCCGAGTCCGGTCGGCCGCGTCACCACGTGACCCGCCGTCGGCATCGTGCGGTGCCTGAGGGACGAGCGAGCGGTCAATAACATCACTAGAATGTTCAGCGTTCTATGTGATTTCACCGCGGACGTTGGTCCAACGACTGCGCGAACTGCCGGTCTCGTCACGACCGACCCGGTTCTTGCTCGTCCCGGCGCCAACGCCGGTTCGTCCCACTGCGTTGTATCGATAGGCGATCCCCGCCCGTATCATCCTTCAACCCCACATGCCACTTCCTATTCCACGACTCGCCGTCGCCGCGGCGCTTATTCCACTTTGCATCTCCTGCGGCGCGGCCAAGGACCAGCCGTCGTCCGGGGCCGAAAAGAGTGAGCCGGCCGCCCACTCGATGGCGATGACGCCGGTCAAGATTCCGGCTGGTGCCGTCTTCACCGAGGCGGACGTTCGCTTCATGCAGGGCATGATCGCCCACCACGCGCAGGCCATTTACATGTCTCGAATGGCCGCTGCGCACGGCGCGAACGCCCACCTGCTCAAGTTCGCTGAGAAGATCGATCAGTCCCAGATCGTTGAAATCCGGCTGATGCAGGGTTGGCTTCGCGCCAACGGCCAGGATGCTCCCGACACGTCGTCCTGGCGATCCATGCAAATGCCGGGGATGCTGACGGCCGACCAGCTCAAGACGCTCGAAGGGTCGAAGGGAACGGAGTTCGACCGCCAGTTCCTTGTACTGATGATCCAGCACCACAACGGCGCGCTCAAGATGGTGTCCGATCTCTTCGCGACGCCGCTCGCGGGTCAGGACGTGGACGTGTCGGTCTTCGCGAACGACGTCCAATCCGTGCAGACCGCCGAGATTGGAACGATGCAGCAAATGCTTTCGAATCTCTAAAGCCCCCCTCAACCTCCACCGCACCACTACCGGAGCTTTATCCGATGGGAACAGCCCGCAGGATCAGCGCGTTCGCCGCTCTTGTTGCGATCGCGTCACTCCCGGCGCTTCAAGCGCAGACTTATCCGACCGGCAATGACCCGCGCAACGGACTCAAGCCGGGCATGTATGACGCAGGGACGGCGGCGCAGGGGATGCGCCTCGTCTCGTTCAGCCGCAAGCCCGCCGAGTTCGACTCCGTGCGCGGGCTGACGTTCATCAACTCCGACGTCGCGTTCCGCGATCACTATGTCTATCAGGGCAACTTCGCCGGGTTCACGATTTGGGACGTGAAGAACCCGGACAAGCCCGAGATGGTCGCCGTCGTTCCCTGCATCACGTCGCAGGGCGACCCGTCGATCGTCGGCAACCTGCTCTTCATCTCGGCCGAGGGCGGCGGCAATCGAAACGATTGCGCGAAGGGTGGAGTGAAGGACCCATCCGAGCACATGTCCGGCATTCGCATCTATGACGTCTCGAATCCACGGGCGCCGAAGCTGGTCAAGAACGTTCAGACCTGCAAAGGGTCGCACACGCACACCGTGATCCCGAGCCCGACGGACAAGGGTGTCGTGTACCTCTACGTGTCGGGCAATCAGGGCGCGCGTCCGGCGACGGAGCTCGCCGGCTGCAACAACGGCACCGATCCGGCCGATGTGAACAATTCGCTCTACCGGCTCGACGTAATCAAGGTGCCGCTCGCGCATCCGGAGAAGGCGGAAGTCGTCACCGGCGCGCGGATCTTCACCGGTCTGGAACCCGCGCCGACGAGTTCAGCGCGTCGCGAGGCGCAGGCGAACCGCGGTACGCGCGGTGGTGGACGCGGCGGTCGCGGCGGCCGCGGCGCGGCTGCTGGAGACTCCGCGCAGGTGAGACCTCAAGGGGCGCCGGATCCGACGCAGCCAACCGGTCCGCGCAACTGCCACGACGTGACCGCCTATCCGGCGATGCACCTGCTCGCCGGCGCGTGCGCGAGCTACGGCCTGCTCGTCGACATCAGGAATCCGGAAAAGCCGGTGCGTCTCGACGCGCGCGCCGACACGAACTTCTCACTCTGGCACACCGCGGTGTTCAGCAACGACGGCTCCAAGGTCGTGTTCACCGACGAGTGGGGCGGTGGCACAGGTCCGATGTGTCAGGCGACGAGCATGCTGGAGATGGGGGGCAACACCACGCTGACCATCAACAAGGGCAAGTTCACGCAGCACTCGTACTTCAAGCTTCCGTCCGCACAAACGGCGCAGGAAAACTGCGTGTCGCACAACGGCGGTCTCGTTCCCGTGCCGGGACGCGACATCATGGTGCAGGGTTGGTATCAGGGCGGCGTCGACGTGATCGACTTCACCGATGCCGATCATCCGTTCGAGATCGCGTTCTTCGATCGCGGACCGGCTGACCCGCCGCCGGCGCCGGGCGACACGGCGATCGCGGCGACCGGCCGTGGCCGCGGAACGATCGGCGGCTCGTGGGGCGCGTATTACTGGAACGGGCTCGTGTACTCATCCGAATTGGCGCGCGGCTTCGACATCCTCGAGCTGCAGCCGACAGATAAGCTCTCAGCCAACGAGCTGGCGGCGGCGAAACTCGTGAAGTTCGTCGAGTACAATCCGCAGAGCCAGCCGAAGATCGTTTGGCCCGCGGCGTTCCCGGTCGTGCGTTCGTACCTCGATCAGCTCGTGCGCGACAACGGCTTGTCGTCCGACCGCACCGCCGCGATCGCCAAGGCGCTCGACGCCGCCGAGAAGCAGTCGGGCGCGGCGCGCGCAGGCTCGCTCACGAAGCTCGCAGCGCAAGTAGACAAGGACGCCAATGGCGCCAAGGACTCGGCGCGCGTCAAGACAATGGCCGCGGAGATTCGGCGGTTGGCAGCAGCGTCGAAGTAAAGCATCTCGTCGCAGTGTGATGTGAGGAGGGCGATCCGGAAACCGATCGCCCTTTTCATTTAAACTCTCCACGCCGTCTCCGTGCCTTTCCGCGAATATCCGTGTAGTTATCCGTGACATGCTTCAAGGGCCGGCCCGATCTGGTAGCCTCCAGGCCACTACTCGGTTCGTTTTGGACACGGATGAACGGCACGGATTCGCGCGGATCGGCGCGGAGACGGCGTGACAAGTCGACTGCGGAGGGCAACCGTGGTTGTGTGAGGCTCGTCGGCGTGCATCTTTTGCGGTGGTCCGTGGCCTCGGAGAATCGTCATGCGGTTCGGGATGGTGGCTCTAGCGCTCACACTGGGTGCTGCATCACAAGGTTTGGGTCAGGCATCGCCTAGGCCTACCTCCGGGCTGCAACGGCTCCTCGACGCCGAGATCGCGCGCTATCCCGGCAAGGCCGGCGTGTGGGTGAAGCACCTTACGACGGGCGAGGAGGCGTCGGTCCGCGGTGACGAGGCGTTCAATAGCGCCAGCGTGATCAAGATCCCGATCCTCGTGCTGGCGTTTCAAATGGCGGACAAGGGAAGCCTGTCGCTCGCCGAGCGGATCACGATTACCGCGCAAGATTATCGCGGCGGCTCCGGGATCTTCCACTTCAACGACCCGGGTCTGCAGCCGACACTGCGCGACGTGCTGCTGCAGATGATCATCACGAGCGACAACACGGCGACCGATCTCGCGCTCGCGAAGGTGGGCGGCGTCGACAAGGTCAACGCGTGGCTCGCCGACAACGGCTACGCCGACGCGCTGCACCTCAACATGTCGACGGCCGAGTTGTTCGCGAAATACGGCGCGCTTCCCGCCGGCTCGAATCGGAACGAGAAGACGAACTCGGACAAGAGCTACTGGCTCGGGGCGATGACGCCGCGCGGGACCGGGCGCCTCCTCGAATCGATCCAGCGGTGCCGGGATACCACCGAGAAGGCGACGCCAGTCGCGACCCAAAAGTCGTGCGCCGACATGACTCGCATGCTCCGCGCGCAGCAGTCGGGCGATCGTCGCCTTCCACACTTTCTGAACGTGCCCGTGGGACACAAGACGGGCGACTTTCCGCCCGCGGTCGCGAACGACGTCGGCATCGTGTCCGCCCGCTCCGGCCCCATCGTCATCGCGTTCTTCGCGAACTCGATCGAGGGACCGTATGCGGAGGCGGAAGATCGCATCGGCCGCATCGCGCAGACCATCGTCGAATACTTCGATGGGGCGGGGGCGCGCTAGCGGCGGTTCCTTGCCTGGGACTGCCCTTCGGCGTTACTGACAAGACGCGATGCATCCCGTTCTTTTTCACATCGGCGCGTGGCCGGTGCCGAGCCACGAGGCCTTCATCTTCCTCGGCGTCGTCGCCGCGACGGTGGTCTTCTGGCGCCAAGCCGATCGAAGCGGACCGTTCGACGAGCGGTTGCTGTGGATTGTGGCCGGGACGCTGTTCGCCGGCGCCATCGGCGCGAAGATCGGGACGGGTTGGCGCTACGTCAGCGTCACCCACGACCGCTCGTTGACGGGCATCCTCGCACGCGGCGGTCGGAGCATCGTTGGCGGCCTGGCCGGCGCCTACGTCGGCGCGGTGGTGACGAAGCGACTCGTCGCCTATCGTCGGCGCACGGGCGATCTGTTCGCGCCGGCGGTGGCGCTCGGAATGGCGATCGGGCGGATCGGGTGCTTTCTGTCGGAGCAGGTCGGTACTCCGACGACGCTTCCCTGGGGCTTGCGGCTGAGTGACGCGACGTTGGCTCGAATCCCGAATTGTCCGTACTGCGTTCCCGGCGTCGCGCTGCATCCGTCGTTCATCTATGAAATCATATTTCACGCCGCGATGTTCGCTTGGCTCCTCGCGTACTGGCGGCCGCGCATCACCGTCGAGGGAGACTTGTTCAAGATCTATCTCCTCGCGTACGCGATCTTCCGATTCTTTGTAGAGTTCGTGCGCGGGAACCCGGTGCTCTGGAATGGACTCACCGGATCGCAGCTCTTTCTCATTCCGTCGACGTTGATTCTGGTGGCGTATTTCGCCAGACGACGCTGGGTCGACCGGAATCCACATCCACCGGTTGTGGTTGGGGAGGTTGCCGGATGAGCGACTCGGATCCGCCAGCACCGCCGCCTGAGCCAACGCCCGAACCAACGCCCGAACCAACGGCCGAACCGGCGCCCGAACTCGCGTCCGAAGCGGCGCCAAAATCGCCGTCGTCGCGGCACACGCTGCTCTACGGATGCCTGAGTGTCGTGTTCGCCTTGCCGTTCGGGATCGCTTACATCCTTTTGACCGCGGCATTCGGTATGGGCGGCGGCGCCGCTTGCGCGGCGGCCGTCGTTATCGGGATGTTCCTCTTACGGCGCGACAAGAAGAAGCCGATCATCGGCGCGCTCGCTGTCGGCGCGGCGATCGCGTTCGCGCTGTACGGCACCTGTCTCATCATCATTGCCAAATCGACGTAGCTATGACGACGCCAGGCATGCCGCTTCGCGGCGATCGCATTCATCGATACGTCACGGCATTCTGTCCGCATTGCCACGACGAGGAACCGCATCGTCCACTCCACGACGTGCCGCGCCTGGCCGGCTACCTCGCCGAGCGTGATGGCCGTATCTGGCTCGAGCGCGGTTGCGCGGTGCACGGACGGATCACCACGCTTTACGACGAGTATCCCGAGATCCTGAGTTATCTCGAGGAGTGGACCGCGCCAACGAAGCGCCACACTCCCGACGCCGTCGGCAACTGGGACGCGACTCCGGCGGCCTATCTTCGCGGGCTCGGCGAGATGCAGACGCAGCACACCTGCATTCTGCTCGAGGACATCACGGCGGCGTGCAATCTCACGTGCCCAACGTGCTTCGCTGATTCGTCGCCGAGCCGCGCGGGGACCGTACCGGCGGAGCGTGTGCTCGCCAACATCGACCAGCGGCTGGCGCGCGAGAATGGCCGCATCGACGTCCTGATGTTGAGCGGCGGCGAGCCGACGCTGCATCCCGACTTCGAGGAGATCGTCGAACGTGTGCTCGAGCGCGACGTCGTCCGCATACTCATCAACAGCAACGGCATTCGCATCGCGAAAGACGACCAGTTTCTCCGCTTCCTCGAGAAGCACAATCGCCGCGCCGAAGTGTATCTCCAGTTCGACGGCTTCCGGCTCGAGACGCACCGCGCCCACCGCGCCGCCGACCTGCGACGCATCAAGACGGACGCGATCCGGCGATTGAGCGACGCGGGCGTCTTCACGACGTTGACGATGACCACCGCGCTCGGCGTGAACGACGACGAGATCGGCGACGTCGTGCGGCTCGCGCTCGACACACCGTTCGTGGGCGGCGTGTCCATTCAGCCGCAATTCGGCTCCGGCCGCTCGGCGCGGATCGACCCGATGAACCGGCTGACCCACACCGGCGTGCTCGCGCGACTCGGGCCACAGACGAACGGACTCGTGACCTGGCGCGATCTCACGGCACTGCCGTGCTCGCACCCGCACTGCTGCAGCGTCGGCTACATGCTCCGCACCGATTCCGGCGAATGGAAGTCGCTCGTCGGTATCGTCGGACCAGAGCGGCTCAAGACACAGCTCGACCTCGTGGCCAATCGAATCGCGGATCCCGAGCTGAACGCTCAACTCCGCCGGCTCGTCAAGGAAGCGTTGCTCGGGCTATTGAGCGAACAGAGCTCGCTGACGCATCCGTCGATCGCGCAGATCTTCCGGGACGTGTGCGAGAGCTGCGACCTCGGCCTGTCCACGCTGGTCCGTCTCGCCGGTGACGCGCTACTCGGCAACACGAAGCGCTTTCGGGAGCTCGTGGCGACGCGCATCAAGCGCATCACGATCAAGCCTTTCATGGACATGCATACCATGCTCGAAGAGCGGCTCCTGCAATGTTGCGTGCACGTCGGCACGCAGCGCGGAGCGCCCGACGCCGAGCACCAATGTGCGCCGTTCTGCGCCGTTCAAGCGTGGGCGCCGTTAGCCGATACCAAGCTCGCCGAGCTGGCACGGCGAGAACACACGGTTCCGCTCGTACCCGTCGCGGTGGAGGTCTAACGATGCAAGGCTCCGCCACGACCGTTCCGTTCGATCCGATCCGACTCTGCGTCTACACCACGATCGCGCTGCTCGCATGGCTCGTGAGCCCGCCCGTGATGCTGATGGCGATGAGCGCGCTTGGCATCGCCGGATACGTCCGCGCGATGCGGGCCGGCCTCACGAAGAGCAAGTGCGTGCTGCGCGAGCCGCGACTCGTCCTGGTTTATCTGGGAAGTGCGTTTGTTGCCGGCGCGGCGGCGATCGTCTTGCGAATCGCGCGCTGACGGTTCAGCGCGGCCGCAGGATCCAATGCGAGCCGTCGGGCATGCGAAGATCGAGGCTGTTGTCGGATAGCACAGTCCCGTGCGCGATGCCCGCGATCGTGACGGGCAGGTCGAACAGGAACTCGGTCGGCGACGTGTACGTTTGCGTTCCCAGCGCGATCGGAGTCGGTGCCTGCTCCGTTCCACCCACCGGAGTGATTGCGATGGAGCCGCGCTCGACGTAGTGGAGCGTCGCCGTCTCGAACTGAATGGTGTCGGCAAGGACGCGCACCCGCCGACCTAAGGCATCCGTAACCGTGATCTGCGGCGGCAACTGAGCGCCGGACGAGAGCAGGACGTACTGGCCGTCGTGAAGTTTGGGGACCGGCGGTGGAGTCGAAGACAGGCAAGCGCCGCCAAAGGTCGCAAACGCGGAAGCGCCGAGGCATGCCGCCATGGGAAGCCAAAGACGACGGAGGGTCCGCCGACGCGCGAAAGGCCGTTTCATTCGACCCGAATCTCCCTCCACTTTCCCTGTCTGAACCGTAACACGCTCAAACCGCAGCGCGTCGCGTGGCCCACCAGAATCGCGACCCAGATGTCGATCGGATCGAGCCGGCTCGTGTGCTTGATCACGAAGCAGATCCCGAGCGGCACGATGATCTGTGAGATGATCGAGATGAAGAGCGGGCTCTTGGTGTCTCCCGTCCCCTGCAATCCGCCGGTGTACGTCAACGCGACCGTGATCAGCAGACCGGAGACGCTCAAGACGCGCAGAAGATGGACGCCGATCTCGACGACGTCGGAGTCGGTCATCCCGAACACGGCGAGCAACTGCCGTGGGAAGAAGAAAAAGAAGAGTCCTACGAACGCCGCGCCCGCGAGTCCGTAGCGGGCCGCAATGTGGACCGCGTTGTCGGCGCGATCCGGCTTTTTGGCGCCGAGGTTTTGCCCTGCGACCGCGGCGGCGGCGCCCATCAGGCCGACCGAAGTCCAGGTGATGAGCGAGAAAAGCTGCGTGTACGAGATCGCGTACGCCGCCTGCGCCGCCGCTCCCTGCGCCACCGAGCCGATGAACGAAAGCAGCAACACCCCGCCGATGTTCATCGCGATGCCCTGAAATCCCGTCGGCAGGCCGAAGCGGAACAACTGCTTGATCACGTGCAAATCGGGCTTCAGCGAGGCGCCGCGCGGGAATTCGACCACCCACCCACCATGCCACAGTTTCCAGATGGAGTAGATCGCGATGGCGCCAGATGCGATCGCCGTCCCCATCGCCGCGCCGGCGGTGCGAAACGCCGGGATCGGACCGAGGCCACGGATCAGGATCACGTTCAACACGATGTTGAGCAGCGTGATCGAAACGCCGAGCACCATCGGGGTGCGCGCGTCGCCGGCGGAACGGAGCGCGCCGCCGAGCATGAAGAACACCAGCTGGCCGATGCTGGTCGCGAAGATGATGCGAAGGAACGGAAGCGCCTCCGCCTGAACGGCCGGAGACGCGTTCACGAAATCGAGCAGCCAGGGCGAAATGAAATAACCGAGCGGCGCGATGATCGCCGACAGCCCGATCGCCGTGATGAACGCCTGATAGACGGTGCCGTTCACCCGCTCCTCGTCTCCCGCGCCCGCGAAGCGCGCGACGAGCACGCTCATGCCGGAAAAGAGCGACGAGATGAACATCACGACGACGAGAAACATCTGCCAGCTGACGCCGATGGCCGCGTTGCCGGTGTAGCCGACGAAATTGCCGACCATCACGTGATCGACGATTCCCTGGAGACCGCCGACCATGTTCGCGAGCATCGTCGGCCAGGCCAAATTCCACACCGCCTTCGGCAGCGGACCGTCGACGATGCTTCGATCGTACCGGCGCGCCGGCCGTATCCCGGTCGGCGTGCCGGTGGCCACCGACGACGTCGGTGGTTCGATAGGAGGAATGCGCTCCGCCGGAATGGGGGGGGACTCGGCGGCCGATCCTACGACTTCAGTCATTCAGGAGACACGAGACACAACATGGATTACAAGCGTTGACGGGTCTTTCGCGGAGCCTTGCCACAGTTGGCAGGCCAATTCGCGGGCCAATCGCCAGGCGACCTGTCGCGTTTAATGAATGTGGGGTCCTCTGACGCGAGGTACGCGAGCATCGCGGCGAGCGTTGCGTTGTGCTTCAGGTCGTCGAACACCACCTTGTCATAGGTGTCGCGATTGGTGTGCCAAGTGTACGTACCGTAGTTCCACTGCACCGCGCCGAGTCCAAACGAAGGCGTGGCATGACATGAAAACACCGCTCCGTCTGTTCCCCCAGGATTACCCGTCGGTACGTCGCTGAAGTTCCACGACACGACATTCGGGCTCATGCTGTCCGTGTAGAACGCCGGCAGCTTCTCGTACCATGACTTGAGATGCCCGCCGATGTCGCTCAGGCCCGAGGCGGAAACAGACTGCACGCGCCCGGTACCGTTGTCCTGGTTGAACAACCCCTGAAGCCCTTTCAACACTTCGGGATGGTCCTCGGTGAACGCCGTGGACCCGTTGAGCCCTTGCTCTTCGCTCGCCCAGTGTCCGACCATGATCGTTCGCTTGGGGTTGGGGTAGGCCAATTTCAGAATTCTCATAGCCTCCATGGCCATGAGAGTTCCCGTTCCGTTGTCCGTTGCGCCGGACGAACCGTCCCACGAGTCGAAGTGCGCCGAGAGCATGACGTACTCGTCGGGCTTCTCCGTCCCTTTGATCACGCCGATCGTGTTGAAGGCGGGCACCTCTCCGAGCAGCTGCGCGTCGAGGTCGAGACGCACGCGAGGATGCTGCTTGTTCTCGGCGAGCCGGAAGACGAGCCCGTAGTCCTCGCACGTGAGCGTGACGGCCGGCGCCTTAGTGTTGTACGTCTCGAATACCTCGATCACGCCCCATCCGCCGGTCCCCTGCGCCGCGTTGGCGCCGCCTCGACCACTGCCGCCGCGACCGCCTGCCGCCCCTCCCGGCGTACCCTCGGGATTACCGGCGGTGATCGTCGAGCCGAATCCGCCGCCACCGCGCGCGCTCGCCGGGCCGCCGCCGCCACCTCCACGGCCTCCGCGCCCACCACCCCCCGCTCCCCGCCCGCCGCCCTCAACAGGGAACGGATTCGGAAACCCGGAGAACTTCGGCCGCGACGAGATCGTTCCGACGACCCCAGCCTTCTCGAGACGCATGCCGAGCGTTCCCGTCCCGAGGGCGAGCGAGTAGCCGGTACCGCGGTAGAGCTTTGTGCTGTCGGGGCGTCCACTCTCATTCGTCATCACCGACCAGTCGCGCTGCATCTCGGCGACCAGACTGTCCATATGCGCCATCGACGCCGGCGTCGCCCAGCGGTACCAATCCTCGCTCGGTCGGCACGTCGGCCAGGCGGGCGAGAGCATCACGATCTTTCCGCGCGCCTGAGGCAGCCACTTCACGAATTCGGTGCTGTCCTTGAATTTCGGGAGAACGATTGCCTCGGCGGTGACCGGCACGCCCTTCGTACCGGGACTCCACGCCAGCATCGTCCCCTCGAGCGATCGCGTGCGCGGACCGACGAGGTCGATGTGCGAAGCACCGCGCTTCCAGCCGCGCCACGTCCCGTATTGTTCGCGTCGGGCGTCGATGCCCCACGACTTGTACATCTTGATCACCCAGTCGCTTGCCGCGGTCAGCCCTGGGCTACCCGTAAGGCGTGGCCCGATCGAGTCGAACAGCGTCTGAGCCAGCTGCTCGGTGCGCGAGCTGTCCATGCCAAGGCGCCATAGCCGCTGGATCGTGGCATCGTTCGTGGGGAAGGTGGTCGCCTTCTGGGCGGCCAAGCTCGTCGGAAGTGCGACGACGAGTGTGCAAGAGGCGATCGAAAGCGCTCGAGTCAGTGACATTTGAGATGAGTTCGGGAATGGCGCCTCGGAGAAGCTATCTTCGCGACGATGACCCTCACAAGCTACGCATGGAGTCGCCATCGCCGCGTGGTTCGAGCCACCCGGTTGGTGCCCGCCCCAATGAAAAGGGCCCGCCTTTGCGACGGGCCCACCCGAACTCTCCGCGGATCGACTAGACGCTAGCGTGTCTTCGGCGACGGCGACGCAATACCGCGCCCAGCGCGAGCAATCCGGTTGCCGTGAGGACCAAGGTCGCCGGCTCCGGGTTCGTGTCGATCACACTCGTCTCTCCGAACTCGAGGTGTGCGTTGACCGGAGTAGCCAGCGCCGGAGGCGCCGCGAGGCTGACGAAGCCGTCCCCGCCGTGTGAGGTGACAAGCGACGTGTTCAAGAACGTGAAGAACAGTGTGAATGCGACGCCGGTCGAGGCGGCGGCAGTTTTGTTGAAGGGGAATTCACCCTGGCCGTTCTCGTCCTGATCGCCTTGGGCATTCTGGTTCTGACTGATGGCGAACTCGGTCGGGTTCGTCCAGCCGGTGAAGGTTTCCCAACGCGGGCTGACACTAGTGCCCGGCAACGTCACGAAACTTGTCAAAGGCATGCACACAAGGCCGTAACAACCGGCAGCCGATCCACCGAACAGGATTTGGGCGCCCGCCGTGCTGCTCACAAGCAGACCGGCCAGTGCGATACCAATGATTCTCGAGCCCGTGCGTCGTGCTGCCATCACGTCCTCCAGGTAAGCCTTGAAGGGGTGAACCCGCCGGAGCGCGGGCGAACGAGCAGGCTGCATGCCGCGCACAGTTGCTCGGGCCGACTAACCGAGCGAGTATCCCGCGAGGCAGTTATTCGCGGTCGAACTCGAGATTGGACAGGCTCACGGATACTCAGCACAGCGGGGCCAGCGGCGTCTTCCTGACAGCCGAGTGGCGGTGGTTGGCGATGCTGAACTACAGAGTGTCGCGCGACCGCATCGAGTCTCTCGTGCCGAGCGGAACAATGCTCGATCTCTGGCAGGGCACGGTATTCGTCAGCCTCGTCGGCTTTTTGTTCGAGCGGATTCGTGTGCTCGGCATTCCGCTTCTGACACACCGACGCTTCGAGGAAGTCAATCTCCGCTTCTACGTCGTGCGCGACGTCGACGGAGAACGCCGACACGCCGTCACGTTCATCCGCGAGCTGGTCCCGCGCCGACTCGTCGCGACGGCGGCGCAAATCACGTATAACGAGCCGTACCGCACGGTGCCGATGTTCCACCGGCTCGACCTGAGCGAATCGAACGAGACGAAGCGCGCCTCATACGAATGGCGCGACGGAACGAAGTACGGCGTTCTCCGCGTGGAGGCCGACGGCCGCGGCGAGCCGCTCGTTCCGGGGTCGTTCGAGGACTTCCTGACGCATCGTGAATGGGGATACACGCGCCAGCGCGACGGCTCGACCGTCGAATACCGCGTCGACCACCCGCGCTGGACGATCTATCCTGCCGTTGACGCGCGGTGCGCCGGGCCGGCTCTCACCGCGTCGTTCGGAGAATCGTTCGCCGAGATCCTCGAGGGCGAGGCTGATTCCGCCTGGCTTTCGGACGGTTCGGCCGTCGTCGTCCATCGGCCGATTCGTGTCTGATCCCTCTTGAGCTTGACTGCCACAAACCTGCACTTTCCTATGGCTGTTCGTGGGACCCTCAACCTCCCCAGATCTCGTGCGCCATTCCTATCGCATCAACGCCGCGTTGTCCCTTCTGCTGACACTCGTTCTAGCCGGTGTCAGCCCGGCGCAGAATCCGCTTTCGGACCTGCACTGGCGGCAGATCGGTCCGCCTCGCGCCGGTCGGGCTCGCGCGCTCTCAGGAGTGCCGAGCCAGCCGAACGTCTTCTATATCGGATTCGACAACGGCGGTGTTTGGCGGTCTACCGACTACGGCTCGACGTGGCAGCCCCTCTTCGATAGCCAGCCGACGGGCTCGATCGGCGCCATCGCGGTGGCGCCGTCGGATCCGAACATCATTTATGTCGGTTCGGGAGCGGGAATCATCCGGCCGGACCTCGCCGTGGGCAACGGCGTCTACAAGTCCACCGACGCCGGAAAGACCTGGACGCATCTCGGTCTCGACGACACGCAGATGATCGCGATGATCGACGTCGACCCGAAGGATCCGAACCGGCTGTTCGTCGCCGCGCTCGGGCATCCGTACGGACCGAACGCGACGCGCGGAATATTCCGTTCGACCGATGGCGGCCGGACATTTCAAAAAGTCTTATACAAGGACGAGTACACGAGCGGAAACGACGTGCGCATCGACCCGAGCGACCCGACCATCGTGTACGCGACGCTCTGGCAGCAGCAGCAGTCGTACATCGAGGGCGGCGGCTACGGCGGCACCGGCAACGGCATCTTCAAATCCACCGACGGCGGCACGACGTGGAAGCAGCTCACCGACGGCTTGCCGAGCGTGATCCAGGCGAACATCGCGCTCGCGCCGAGCAATCCGAAGGTCTTGTACGCGACAGTTGCCGCGACTCCGCCCGATGCCAGTACAGGTGGTCGCGGCGGCGGCCGCGGCGCCGCGACCGGGACGACGACCGGCGTCGTCGGTTTCTTCAAGTCGACCGATGCCGGCGAGCACTGGTCAGCGGTCGTCAACTCCAACCTGCAAGCCGGCGGCGGCGGTGGCCGCGGCGGCGGAGGGACCGGGCAGGATCCGCGTCCACTCGGACGCATCGGCGGCGGCGATCTGCCGACGCTTGCCGTGGACGGCAAGAACGAGAATGTCGTCTACAGCTGTTCGACCGTGATGTGGCGGACCGAAGACGGCGGCGTCACCTGGACGGCGGTACGCGGCGCGCCGGGCGGCGACGACTATCAGAAAGCGTGGGTCAACCCGAACAATCCGAACATCCTGCTCGTCGTGGCCGATCAGGGCGGCGTCGTTTCGGCAAACCGCGGCCTATCGTGGAGCAATTGGTACACGCAGCCGACGGGCGCGATGTACCACGTGACCGCCGATAACTCCTTCCCGTACAAGCTGTGCGCCGGACAGCAGGACTCCGGCTCGGCGTGCGTGGACAGCCGATCGATGGACGGTGAGATCACCTTCCACGACTGGCATCCGGTGAACATTCAGGAGTACGGCATCGCGGCGCCGGATCCGAAAGATCCGGACATGGTGTACGGCAGCGCTCGAACCAGCGTCTCGCTGTACAATCGTCGCACGGGACAAACGACGAATGTCGGGCCGAGCGCCGAACAGCGCGGCACCGACTTCGGGCGCAACGTGCGGACGATGCCGATCGCCTGGTCGCCGGTCGATGCGAGCACGCTTTTCTACGCGTCGAACGCTGTATGGAAGTCGACCGATCACGCGCACAGCTGGACGCGGATCAGTGGTGACCTGGCGCGTCAGACGTGGGAGATTCCGAAGAGCGTCGGCAAATACGCGAGCCAGGTCACCGTGGGCCCGCAAGGGAGCATCACCGCGCTGTCTCCGTCGCCGCGCGACATCAAAGTCATTTGGGCGGGAACGGACGACGGCAACATTCAGGTGACGATGGACGGCGGCGCGACGTGGAAGAACGTGACGCCGCCGCAGATCATCCCGTGGACGCGCATCTTCAACATCGAAGCGGGACACTACGACAACAACACGGCGTACGCGGCCGCGAACACGCTGCGCGTAGACGATCTCAATCCGCACTTCTGGCGCACGCACGACGGCGGCAAGACGTGGACGGAGATCAATACCGGGATCGCCCCGGGCAACGTCGCGAATTCGATTCGCGAAGATCCGCGCAAACGCGGACTGCTCTATGCGGCGACCGACGCGCAGGTCTGGGTATCGTTCGATGACGGCGACCATTGGCGCTCGCTCCGCAACGACATGCCCGCCATCTCGGTGCGCGACATTAAGGTGAAGGACGACAGCACCTGCCTCTGCTCCGATCTCGTCGCGGGGACGCATGGTCGCGGTTTCTGGATTCTCGACAATGTCACGCCACTCCGCCAAGAGGCCGAGGCGACCGCCGCTGCCGACGCCGGCAACGGGTATCTGTTCAAGCCGGCCACCGCCGTACGCGTGCGCTTCGGAACGAACGACCCGACACCCTGGCCGCCGGAGTTGCCGGCCGGCGAGAATCCTATGCCCGGAGCGATCATCGACTACGTGCTCCCTCGGAACGCGTCCGGCACGGTGAAACTCGAGATTCTCGACAACGCCGGGAAAGTCGTGAAGCGCTACGCGAGCACCGACCCCACGCTCGACCCGCCGCCGGGGCTCGATCCCGAGGCGTACAACAAGATCTGTCAGCGACAGCCATCGGCCACTGATTGTGCGCTACCGCTCTACTGGTTCGCGCCGCCGATGCGATTGTCGGCCCGTCCGGGCTTCCATCGCTTCAGCTGGGACATGCGCTTCGAGGCGATCGGCGACGAGAATGATCCTGTCGGCGGCGACGAAAGTGCGACGGGCGCCGTGCCGCATCGCACGTATCCGAACGCGTTTGCTCCGTGGGCGCCGCCCGGCCAGTACACTGTTCGACTCACAGCCGGCGGCAAGACCTACACGCAGCCGATCACCGTGCGGCTCGATCCGCGAGTGAAGACGCCGGCGCCGGCACTCGCCCAGTTGGCGGCGCTGTCGCGCGAGATGTACGACGGCGCCTGGGCCGCGCACGCTGCCTACGAGCAGGCACGCGCTCTCTCGGCGCAACTCGAAAAAACGTCCGGCGATGATGTCGCCGCCTTCAAGCGACAGGTCGATTCACTGGCGCCGCCACAAGCGGCTGGTGGACGCGGTGGACGAGGTGGCGGCCGAGGTCGTGGTGGTGGCGGCCCCGCCACGCCGACGCTCGACGCAGCCTCGACGACGATGATGTCTGCCGCGATGTCGATGCAGGGCGCCGACGTCGCGCCGACGGCCGGTCAGGTCGCCGGAGTCACGCGCGCGCGCGCCGAGGGCGCCGACGTGATGCGTCGTTGGAATTCGCTCAAGACGTCCGGACTCGCCGCGCTGAACGCGAAGCGCAAGGCTGCCGGACAACCAGCCATCACTCTTCCCCCTCAGTAGGCCATGCGACGTTGGAGGGGGAAGGGAAGCTGGATCGTCGTTCTCGCGGCAGCCGTGTCGTGCAGTCCGGAAAAGTATTTGCCTGACACGCCGCAGAAGCCGGATCGCACGGTGTCGATGAGTTTGCAGACGTCGTCCGTCAGTGCGGCCCAGGGCGCCGAGACGAGCGTCGTCGCGACGATCACGCGCGTCGACGGCGGCCCGACGCCGTCGGTGACGGTGGAGAACGTGCCGTCCGGCGTCACCGCGTCGCTCGTCAACACCGATCCAGTCGCCGGCGTATTCCGATCGACGCTGACTCTTCGCGTCTCGAGCGACGCGAAGGTTGGCCAGTATTCAGTCGCGATTCGCGCGCACGCCGAGGGCGTCGTGGACGCGGTGCTCACCGTGGCGTTGACAGTTCTCGATGCGCCGAAGCTCGCCCTCACGCTGACCCGTCCGACGGTGACGGTGACGCGCGGCGGACTCACGCCGACGACGCTGGCCATCGGTCGAACCACGGTCTCGGCTCCGGTGACGCTCGCCCTCGAGGGCGCGGCCGGACTGTCCGCGGACTTCGCGACGAATCCCGTCACCGGGGATACCGTCGGCATTGTCGTCCGCGCCGGCGCACAGGTCGCGGCGGGAACGTATCAAGCGGCGATCAAAGCGTCCGTGACGGGGCTGCCCGACGAGCGCGTGACGTTGACCGTCACCGTCATCCCCGATCGCCTGCAGCTGATCGGGCCTCCGACCGTCGGCGTCGCACAAGGCCAGAGCGCGACCGCCAACGTCATTGTCAATCAAACGGATCTCGTTGGCGCGATCGCGCTGTCGCTCGAGAATGCGCCATCCGGAATCGCCGCGACGTTCGGAGCGGCGTCGAACGGAGTCGCCCCGATGACGCTCGCTGTCGCACCGGCCGTCGCGGCCGGCGTCTACACTGTGACGGTACGGGGCAAGGCAACCGACGGCACGACCGCGACGACCGACCTGGTCGTGAACGTGGTACGCGCGAGCGTCGTTCTTTCGGTGAATCCAGAAAGCCTCATCGTCTTCCAGGGCACGAGCTCGACGACCGCGCTCTCACTCACGCGAACGTTGTTCACCGGCGACGTCGCGATCACGGCGGAGAACGTTCCGGCGAACGTCACCATTGCCGCCGAACCGCCGACGGTCGTCGGAAACTCGACGACGATTCGGGTCGCCGCGGCGGGCACTGCCGCACCGGCGACGACGGATGTCATCATTCGCGGCAGCATGGCCGGATTCCCCGCGAGCGCGTCGTCGACGGTCAAGCTCGTCGTCATCGTGCGTCAGGCGCCCACGGGCGGCAATGTCATCCTCGACTGGTCGCGGTGCAGCGCTCCGCCGTTCGTTGCATTCCAGGACGGTGACGGTGTGTGGGCGAGGCCCGACGTCAGCGGCAACGTCGCGCGGTTTACGATCGCCGCCGGGAAGGGAGGATTCGCCTTCGCCGACGGCGACGGGGTCATCGTTCGATACATGACGCAAGCGGAAATGACGGCGAGCCCGATCGACATGTGTCCATTGCCGCAGGGAAGAAACACCGTGACAGGGACAGCGATTCATACGGCGACCAGCGAATCGTTCTCGTATAGTCTCGGCGGCGGCACGGCGACGTCGACCACGAACAATCCGAACGTCACGATCAATGGCGTGCGCGATGGCGTGCACGATCTGGTCGCGTACGGCACGACGACGAACGGGATTCGCGGCTTCATCCAGCGTGACATTGCAATTCCCACGGTGACGTCGCTGGGAACGCTGGACCTGCGAGGACCCAACGGCTTCGCGATGGTCCAAGGCGGCGCCACCATCTCAGGCCCGACGAACGGCGACACGTTCGTGTTGGCGATGAGCTATCTCACGACTGCGGCATGCACCGTCAACTCTCTCTTCCCGCAGTCGGCAGGCGGTCAACTCTTCGGCATCCCCGCTTCCGCTCAACGACCGACGGATTTCCATCTGCTCAATGTCGCGGCGAGCAATCCGCGGCAGGTGCGGACGTCCACGGTGACGTTCCACACGTTCGCCAATCAGCTCGTGACGATGCAGCCGGCGCTGGCGATCCCGACGGTCGAAGCAGTGAACGGCCCGTATCTCCGCGAGCGCGTCAGGTTCGGCACGATCCCGTCTGGTTACGGGGATGCGGTGTCGTTCCGGTATACCGACGGCCGGCACGTGATGTCCGTCATGGCCTCCCTGGGCTACGCCGGCAGCAACGGCCCCGTGCTGACGATGCCTGATCTCAGCGCGGTCGCTGGATGGCAGAATTCGTTTGCCTACACGGCCGGGGCGTCCGGAACCTGGCTTGCCTCAGCCGAAGGATCCAATGGCCAGGGGCCATGCACCGAGGGACGGCGCACCTACACGGCGACGGTGAACGGAACGCTGCCGTAGCCGCGGAGGCGCGCCTCCGCCCCTGGTTCAGCGCGCGGCCATGGTGGCGGCTCGTGCCCGCGCGCGCTCCTCGCGCTGCCGCGTGAGGTGCGGCGTGATACCGATCAGCCGCTGGATCAGCATGAGCTGCCCGCGATGATGCATCTCGTGCTCCTTCGCGCTCATCAGATGCTCGAGCCGCGTCTTCGGATTCTGGCCCATGTGATCGGTAAACGTCTCGGCGAGAAACTCCGGTGAGAGCGACTCTTCCCAGCTCGCGAAGGCCTGTCCGCGCTCCTCGAGGAGAGCAATGATTCCGTCCTTGTCGAGCGGCTTCACCTCCTCCGCCGTGGACCGCACGATCAGCGCGCCGAAATCGTAGCCCTTGAGGGTCTCGATGTGCCTGTCGCGGTGAAAATCGTAGTAGAGAATGTCGACGTAGGCGATGTGCCTCAGCAACTGGCTGACTGAACGCACGCCGTCCGCCGCCACGAAGTCGTAGCTCTCTTCGGGAATCTCGCGGGCGATCTGTAACGTGTTACCACGGACTGTGCGAAACGAATTCGCCAGCTCCTTCGCGCCGTACTGCGCCATGAGTTCCGTGCTCCATTATTGGTGAGTTGAGCCCTTGCTCGCGGCGAAAACTATGCGCGCGCTT
>Ga0207674_10003008_pt1 | contig 20897 bp, 15 predicted proteins | sample KBSCornC72_FD_184303 | JGI IMG/M metagenome (GOLD analysis project Ga0207674, IMG submission 184303) | Corn rhizosphere microbial communities from Kellogg Biological Station, Michigan, USA - KBS Corn C7-2 (SPAdes) (version 2) | ecosystem: Host-associated > Plants > Roots > Rhizosphere > Soil ...
GGCGGATCGTTTTAATTGGCAAAGGCCGATAACTCACCCGATTCGGAGGAAACGAACTGTGAACAGCAAATGGCAGACGACTGTACTCGCCGGCGCGCTGGCGCTGGGAATGACCGCGACCTGGGCTTCGACCGCCCGCGCGCAGGACCAGAACGGCCAGCAGGCCGCCGCCCAGGACCAGGGCGCCCAAGGCGGCCGCCGTGGTCAGGGGCGCGGTCCAGGCGGGCCGGGCGGGCCCGGCGGGTTCGCGCGTAACCCCACCCAGGCCGTCGAGCAGCTCCAGACCCAGGTCAAGGAACTCAACCTCAGCGACGAGCAGAAGACCAAGCTCGAGGCGATCTTCAAGGACGCCAACGAGCAGGCCAAGACGCTTAACGCCGAGGTCGAGAACCTCCAGGGCCGCGAGCGGGCGCAGAAGCTGATGCCCTTCCAGCGCGACCTGCGCGAGAAGGTGAACGGCGTGCTCAATGACGAGCAGAAGCAGACGCTGCGGAAGAACACCGTCACGCGGATGGCCAAGCAGATGACCGAGCGCTACCGCCGGGCGACGGCGGACCTGGGCCTGTCGGACGATCAGAAGACGAAGGTGGAGGCGATCCTCGCCGACACCGAGAAGAAGATCGTCGAAGCCGCGCCGGCAGACGGCCCGCTGGGCGGCGGCGTCGCGGCGGGCGGGGGCGGCCAGGGCGGCGCCCGCGGCGGGCCCTTCGCCGAGATCACCCGCGACACCCGCGAAAAGATCACCGCCCTGCTCACCGACGAGCAGAAGACCAAGTTCCAGGAAGCCGCCCGCGGACCGGGCGGCGGGCAAGGCGGCCAGGGACGCCGCGGCCGTGGGCAGGGTCAGGGTCAGGGTCAGGGTCAGGGCCAGGGGCAAGGTCAGGGCCAGAGCCAGGGTCAGGGTGGAATCGGCGGTGGCGGTTCGAACGCCCGGTCGCTCGGTTCAGGGTTCGGCGGCAACGCGCGGCCTGGTGCCCCGACCGGCGCCAACCGCGCAGCCCAGCTCGGTGCGGACCTCTCATCGGTATTCGCGCCCTTCGACCGGCTCGGCAAGCCCGGCGACCCGTCGTACGTCGCGGGGACCGGTGGCGACGGCCAGACCCAGCAGGGCAGCCAGGTCGGCAGCGGAAGCAACAACGGCGCGCTAACGCCGTACCAGCAGGTCTACAGCGATTTCCAGCAGTACGCCCAGACCTCGCTCGATCGCGGCTACGTCCCGCTCTCGATCAAGGACTACGTCCGCGAGTACTTCAGCTCGCTCGACCCGTCGAACTGAGGGGCATCGACACCCGTCGATGACCGGATCCGGAGGCCACATGGAAACCGTCACGACCGACCAGACGCCACGCCTCGCACCCGAGGCGTTCGCCGAACGCGCCGGGGCGATCGAACGCGAGGTCGGTCGCGTGATCGTCGGCCAGCGTGAGCTGGTCCGCCAGACGCTGACGGGACTGCTCGCCAACAGCCACGTGCTGCTCGAAGGCGTGCCCGGTCTCGGCAAGACGATGCTCGTGCGAACGATCGCTGACGTCATCGACTGCTCGTTCAACCGGATCCAGTTCACGCCCGACCTGATGCCGGCCGACATCACCGGCACGAACATCCTCATCGAGGAAGGCGGCCAGCGCGTCTTCCAGTTCCAGCCGGGTCCGGTGTTCGCGAACTTGGTGCTCGCCGACGAGATCAACCGGGCGACGCCGAAGACCCAGTCGAGCCTGCTCGAGGCCATGCAGGAGCATCAGGTCACCGTCGCGCGCCAGCGCTACAAGCTCGACCCGCCGTTCTTCGTGCTCGCGACCCAAAACCCCCTCGAGATGGAGGGGACATATCCCCTCCCAGAGGCCCAGCTCGACCGGTTCCTGTTCAAAGTCATGGTCCCGTTCCCATCCGAGGAGGACCTGATCCAGATCATGGACAGGACGACGGGCGCCGACTCGGTGTCCGCGAGCAAGGTCTGCACGGCGGCCGAGATCGTCGAGATGCAGCGGCTCGCGCGCGCGGTCCCGATCGCGCCGCACGTAACGGCCTACGCGGTAAGTCTCCTCGCGGCCACGCACCCCGACAACGAGCGGGCACCCGGCCTCGTCCGCGAGTACGTCCGCTATGGCGGGTCGCCCCGAGGCGCCCAGGCCCTCGTGACGGCCGGCAAGATCTACGCCCTGCTCGATGGCCGGTTCAACGTCTCGACCGACGACGTCCGGGCCGTCGCCCTGCCGGCCCTTCGCCACCGGATCATCCTCAACTTCGAGGGCGAGGCCGAGGGCATCACCAGCGAGTCGGCCGTCCGCGCGATCCTCGACGCCGTCGCCGTCCCGACCGTCGAATAGCGAGTCCATGACCGAGCGAGCGAGCCCGGCCGACGAGGCCTCGCCACCGCCCGCGGCCGGCACGCGCCCGAGCTTCCTGCCGAGCGAGGTCGACCCGACCGTCTTCGACGAGGCGTTCCTCCGCCAGCTGGAGCGGCTGCTGCTGATCATGCGCTCGCCGGTCCGCGGCGGGCTCAAGGGCGGGCGGCGCAGCGTCAAGCGCGGCCAATCGGTCGAGTTCGCCGACTACCGCGAGTACACGCTCGGCGACGACCTCCGCCAGCTCGACTGGAACGTCTATGCGCGGCTCGAGCGGCTCTTCGTGAAGCTGTTCGTCGAGGAGGAGGACATCACCGTCACGTTGCTGGTCGACGCGTCGGCTTCGATGGCGACAGGCAAGCCCTCGAAGCTCCTGTTCGCGAAGCGTGCCGCGGCAGCCCTGGGCTACATCGGGCTCGCGAGCGAGGACCGGATCGCGGTGACAGCGCTGACTGGCCGGACGGCTAGGCGACGAGCCTCGCTCCGGGGTTCCGGGCGCGTCTTCCGCCTTCTTGCCGACCTCTCGGCGATCGATCCCGCGGAGGGCGTGACGGACCTCGTCGTCGCCGCTCGCCACGCCGCAGCCCAGCTCCACGGCCGTGGCGTGATCGTCCTGCTGAGTGACCTCCTGGATCCCGGCGCGGATCGGGTGATCCGGGAACTCGCCGCGACCGGCTCGGAGTTGATCGTCCTGCACGTCCTGTCGCCCGATGAGCTCGACCCGCCACTGCAGGGTGATCTCCGGCTTGTCGATGTCGAGACCGACGAGCGCGTCGACATCACGGCCGACCTGGCCACGATCGACGCCTACAAGACAAGGCTCGCCGCGTGGAAGTCGGACTTCGCCGATCTCGCCGCACGGCGCGGCGCGAGTTACGTCGACCTCGTCTCGGACGTGAACCTGGCCGACCTCATGTTCGCCGAGCTCCGACGCCGGCGCGTGCTCGGGTAGCGGGCGTGCCGTTCACGACGCCACTCGCGCTGCTCGGCCTGCTCTTCGTGCCGGCCGTCATCGCGATGTACCTCCTCAAGCTCCGGCGCGACGAGGCGGTCGTGCCATCGACCCTGCTCTGGACCCGCCTCGTGGCGGACGTCGAGGCCAACGCCCCGTGGCAGCGGCTGCGCCGGAGCCTGCTGTTGCTGCTTCAACTGCTGCTCGTGATCGCGCTCGCGCTGCTCGCGGCGCGGCCGTTCCTCGAGCGGCCCGCTGGGCTGGCACGGGACATCGTGCTGGTCATGGACACGTCGGCCAGCATGGCCGCGACCGACGTCGTGCCGGATCGGCTGACGGCCGCCAAGCAGGTCGCGATCGATGCCCTCAAGGACCTGCCGACCGGCGGCAAGGTCAGCCTGATCGCGGCGGATCGCACGGCACGGATCGTCATCAATGAGACGAGCGACCTGACGCGGGTCCGCCAGGCGATCGAGTCCCTACCCGTGACGGAGAGCCGCGGCGACCTCGGCGATGCCCTGGAGCTGGCGTCGAAGCTGGCCGCACGCTCGGGTGACGCGCAGATCCTCGTCGCGACGGACGCCGCGCTCGCCTCGAAGCCGACAGGCCGCGTCGCCGCTCCCGTAAAGGTGTTGTCCGTCGGTCGGGACCGGAAGAACCAGGCGATCGTCGCGCTCGCCGTGCGGACCGCGCCATCGGCAGTCACCCGATCGGTGTTCGTCAGCGTCGCCAACCTCGATCTCGAGGCGGCGAACCGGCGGCTCGAGCTGTGGGGCGACGACCGGCTCCTCGAGGTTCGCGACGTCAAGCTCGATCCGCAGGCGCGTTCCGACGTGATCATCGACGACCTGCCACGCGAGGTCGGCACCGTGGAGATCCGTCTGGTCGGACCCGATCCGGCGGTCCAGTCGGCTCCCGATCAGCTCTCCGTCGACGACCGCGCATGGGCGGTCATCCCGCCGGATCGGAAGCGGCTCGTGCTCGTCGTCGGCGAGGGTGATCCCTACCTCGAGACCGCACTCTCGTTCCTCCCCGACGTCGAGCTGTTCGGCGTGACGCCGGCGGAATACGGACCGGCGACCGATCGCAAGGACGGTCGTCCCTGGGATCTCGTCATCTTCGAGGACTTCCTTCCGGCGACCCTGCCCAAGACACCGGTCCTGGCGATCGCGCCGCCACGCAGCGGACCCCTGGGCGATGTCTCGGGGACCCTCAAGAACCCGGGTATCGGCAGCCTCGACCCCGACGAGCCGGTCCTCCGCTACGTGGACCTCTCGACGACGCACATCTCCGAGGCCGTGAAACTGACCGTACCGACCTGGGCGCGGGCGATCGTCCCCGGACCTCGCGGCGCGCCCCTGCTCTATTCCGGGGCTCGCGACGGCATCAACAGCGCCGTCCTTGCCTTCGAGCCCCGCCAGTCGGACCTGCCGCTGCAGGTCGCGTTCCCGATCCTGTTCGCGAATCTGACCGGCGAGCTGATGGGGACGTCGACCGCCCCGACCGAGGCGGTCGCACCGGGAACACCGATCCAGCTGCACATCCCGTCTGGCGCGGTCGGGCTGTCCGTCGTCGCGCCCGACGGCACCGAGACGCGACTCGCGCCGCGCTCGACAGCCGGCGCCGGGACGGCCGTGACGTTCGCCGCGACCGATCGACTCGGGATCTACACGGTCACGCCGATCCCCGACCCGGATGCCACAGCGGCGCCGAGCGCGTCCGCGCTCACGTCGAGTCCTGCCCCGCCTTCGAGCAGCGCGGGCGCGAGTCCGAGCGGGTCGTCCGGCGCCCCGGAGTTGCCGATCGTCGACGATCCGATGGCGCCGGTCCGGTTCGTCGTCGCGCTGTTCGATGTCGATGAGTCGACGATCGCCCCTGGGAGCCCAGCGACCATCGAGGCGCTGGGGTCGGCCGGCGCGGGCGGATCGCCGGCGCCGGGAGCGAGCGGCGCCCCTGCGCCCAGCCCGGCAGCGACGGAACGCCCCACGACCCACGACGAGCTCTGGGTCCCGATCGTCCTGCTGGTCCTCGTGGGGCTGTGCGTCGAGTGGGCGCTGTTCCATCGGGACGGGCTCGTCCGCGCTCGAAGGGCGATCGCCGACCGGCTTGGACCGCCCTCGAAGGCGAAGGTCTGATGGGCGTCAGCTTCGACACCCCGCTCGCGCTGCTGCTCCTCGTCCCGCTGCTCGCGATCACGATCGGGCTCTACCTGAGTGCCCGTCGGCGAGTCGGCGCGGGCCGACGACGGGTGTCGCTCGTCCTACGCACGGTGCTGCTTACGGCCCTCGTGCTGGCCCTGGCCGGGTTCCGGATCGTCCTCCCGGTCGATCGACTCGCGACGGTCTTCGTCGTCGACATGTCGGACTCGGTCGGCAACGCGGGGCGCGAGGACGCCCTCGCCTTCATCCGCGAATCGCTGACCGACATGCCCAAGGGAGACGTCGCGGGCATCGTCGCCTTCGGCAAGCAGGCGCTGGTCGAGCGGCTGCCGTCGGAGGTCGCCGAGATCTCGCGCCTCGCCTCGACCCCCGTGACGACCGCGACCGATGTCGGGGCTGCGCTGCGACTCGCGACGGCGCTCTTCCCGGACGATGCCCAGAAACGGATCGTCCTGCTGTCGGACGGCAACGACACGACCGGCGGCGGTCAGACGGAAGCGGCGCTCGCTGCGACCCGAGACATCCGGATCGAGACGCGGACCATCGGGCTCGGCGCCGGCGACGAGGTGCTCGTCGAGCGTGTGACCACCCCGTCCACCGCCAACTTGGGCGAGACCATCGACGTCACAGCCGACATCCGCTCGTCGGTCGCCCAGCCCGCCACGGTCCGGCTGTTCGCGAGCGGCGAGAACGTCGCGACGAAACGGGTCGACCTCGAGGAGGGCGTGACCCACATCACGTTCGAGGTCACGCCCACCGAGGCGCGGCTCCACACGTTCCGTGTCGTCGTCGAGGCGGCGCGTGACACGTTCAGCCAGAACGACCGCGCGGACTCCGTCACGATCGTGAAGGGTGAGCCTCGGACGCTGGTGCTGGCCGGGAACGAGCTGGTCGCGAACGAGCTGGTCCACGCGCTGACGACGCAGCGCCAGAAGGTCGACACGCTGGTCCCGGAGGCGCTGCCGACCGACTTCACCGAGCTCGCCAACTACGACAGCATCGTGCTGGTCGACGTCCCGCGGACCCGGCTATCCGACCGTCAGCTCGGTGCGCTCCAGGTCTACGTCCGCGACATCGGCAAGGGCCTCGTGATGATCGGCGGACCCGATTCGTACGGTGCGGGCGGCTACCAGCGGACCCCGCTCGAGGAGACGTTGCCGGTCGATATGGGCGTGCGCGACCGGCAGAAGCAGCCCGACGTCGCGCTCGTCGTGGTCATCGACCAGTCGGGCTCCATGGATGCCTGTCACTGCAACTCGTTCAACGGCGGTCAGGGGGGCGGGACCGGCATCGGTGGTGTGCGAAAGGTCGATATCGGCAAGGAGGCCATCCTGCGGGCGGCCGCGGCGCTGACCGAGCGCGACGAGATCGGCGTCGTGTCGTTCAATGAGCAGGCGCACTGGGTCGTCAAGACCCAGCCGCTTGGCCAGGTCGGCGACCTGCAGGGCAAGATCGCCGGTATCAACCCGATCGGGCAGACCAACATCTTCGCGGGGCTCGAGCAGGCGGTCGACTCGCTCGAGACCGCGACCGCGACCCGACGCCACATCATCCTGTTGACCGACGGCTGGTCGCGCTCCGGGCAGTACGACGAGATCCTCAAGCGGATGAAGGCGGCCGGGATCACGCTCTCGACGGTCGGCGCCGGCGGCGGCGCGAACCCGTTCCTCCAGGACCTCGCCACGCAGGGCGGCGGCCGCTTCTATGACGCCGCGAACCCGGCGAGCATCCCGGACATCTTCCTCAAAGAGACCCAACAGGTCTCGGGCCAGCAGATCATCGAGGAGCCGTTCTTCCCGATCCTCACCTCGTCCTCGCCCATCCTCCGAGGGCTCGATCAGGGGCTGCCGCGGCTGCGCGGCTACAACGGGACGACGGCGAAGGCCGCCGCGCAGACCGTCCTCGTCACGTCACGAGACGACCCGCTCCTCGCGCAGTGGCAGTACGGGCTCGGGCGCTCGGTCGCATGGACGTCCGATTCGACGGGTCGCTGGGCTCGTGACTGGCTCGGCTGGAATGGGTTCTCCCGGTTCTTCAGCCAGCTCGTGGCCTGGACGTTCCCGGGCGAGGAGACCGGCGGCATCGAGGCGGCGTTCGACACGAAGAGCGGCCAGACGACGCTGCACGTGGAGAGCGTGGGGGCCGACGGCTCGCCGCGTGACTTCTATTCGACATCGGCCGTCGTCGTCGGACCGGACCTGACGCCGGCAGAGGTGCCGCTGGTCCAGGTGGCGCCGGGCGTGTACGAGGCGCCGCTCGGCGAGATCGACTCGGGCGCGTACGGCGTGCGCATCACCCAGACGCGACCAGGCTCGACGCCCCTCGGGCGGACGGTCGGGCTCGTCGCACCGACGGCCGCGGAGTACCGGCTCTTGGGCACGAACGAAGCGCTGCTCGCGTCGCTCCGCGGCGCGACGGGCGGGACTGTGATCACGACGCCACTCGAGCCGTGGATCCACGACCTGCGGACGACCGCGACATCGACGGATCTGTGGCCATGGCTGCTCGTGCTCGCGCTGATCCTGTGGCCACTCGACGTCGCCCTACGTCGCATGATGATCGGCCGGCGCGAGTTCGCTGCGGCGGGCAGCTGGGTCCGCGCACTGCCTCGACGGCGGCGAGCGACGGCTGCCCGCACCGCGACGAGCGAGTCGATGCTGGCGACGCGCGGACGCGCCACTTCGAGCGAGACGCGGGCGGCACTGCGCCGCACACCGGAAGCGTCCACGACGGCGTCGGTGGCGAACCCGCATGTGGCGGTCGAGGCGAAGAGGCCGTCGCGTGCCGCGGTCCCGGCGGCTGCGACCCCGACAGCGACAGCCACTCCCGCGCCCGCTCCGTCAGCCCCACCGGCCGCGACCGCCACCCCGGCCGGATCGCCGAGTGACGACACCCTGGCGCGACTGCGTGACGCGAAGCGGCGGGCCCGCGAGCGCTAGATCTCGGCGGCGGGAACCCGAACACACCGTCACCGTTCCGGAGTTCCGGCGATCCATCCACGCCACCGGCTTTGAGACGGTCGCCGAGCGGCCTCTTGATCGGTCCGACTACCGATGCGCACCCGGATCTGCTCATACCGGCGCAAGATCCGCGGGTGCTGCGACCGGATCTCTCGTTCAACCGAGGCCAACCGGTGGAACGATTCCCACGTCGGGTCTTGAAGGGCGGGTCCCACCGATGCGCTCCGAACCATCGCTTGCGATACAGACCGGCCGCGCGCCAGCCCCAGACGGTCGAGACCGGGATGGCGCACCTCGGCTACCGATGCGTCATCCGCCCGGACACCGAGAAGTCGGTCGATCCTCCCCCCGCCCATCCCGCATAGCCGTGGATCAGCGGGCGTGCCCCCGTTCGATGCGGATGCCTCCAGGCCCTCTTATTGGCGAGCCATCGCGAGGTTGAACCGCTCCTCTGCGGTGATCAGGTGGTCCGGGTCCTCGGCGGCCTCGTCGATATCGAGTCGAACCCATCCGATCCGGCCGTTGAACCGGCTCGTCCTCGGGTCGTAGTCGTCGCTTACCGCGGTCGCGCTGTCGGAGCCGACGTCCGTTGTCTCATCTGCCGAGAACATCATCGGCTGAGTGGTATCGACGCGGCCCTCACCCACCTTCCCTCCATCGAGGTAGAGCGAGACCGTCCCGCCCTTGGCGAGGCCACCGCCGTCGTAGCCGAACTCCATCCGGACCTGGTGTTCGCCGGCCGACATGAGCGATCCCGAATAGATCTTGAACTGCCTTAGCCCGAGCAGGTTGTAGCAGTAGGCCGGTCGGCCCGCCTTGACGTAGAGGACCCACCCTCCGAATGCGCCACCTTGGGCGACGATCACGCCGTCGGCGGTGGTGCCTTCGGGGATGTCGATCACCGCAGTGACGGCATGAGATCTGTTCTTGATGTTGATCACGGAATTCTCGGAAAGTCGTCCCATCCCGCCGAACAGGACCTGCGACTTGCCACGGATCAAGGTCGGTCGCCCTGCGAGGTCAGGATCGAAGCGCTCGATCCGTCGATCATCGAGCGGTAAGACACCGTACTTGGCCGCCTCGATCAGGAAGAGGCGCTGAAGATGCGCCAAGCGCTCGGGTTGCTCCCGTGACAGGTCGCGTGATTGCGACCAGTCGTCGGGCGCGTATAGCTCCCATACATCGTCGTCGTACGCCGGGAGCGTTTCTACGATCCAGGGAGTGCTGTGACGGGTCACTGCCGTCCAGCCGTCGTGATAGATGCCGCGGTTGACGAACATCTCGAAATACTGGATCCGCCGGTGCTCGGGTGCCTGCGCATCATCGAACGCCGGTCGCATGCTCCGACCGTGCAGCGGCATCTGCTGGACGCCATGGACGAACGTCGGCTCCGGCAGGTGGGCGGCGTCCAGGACGGTCGCGGCGACATCGATGACATGACTGAACTGGCTGCGGATCTCCCCTCTGGCGCGGAATCCGGCGGGCCAGTGCACGATCGTCCCGTTCCGGGTCCCGCCCCAATGCGACGCGACCTGCTTGGTCCATTGGAACGGGGTGTCCATGGCGTGGGCCCAACCGACCGCGTAGTGGTTGTACGCCTCCGGCGTGCCGAGCTTGTCGACCCGCGCGGCCAGATATTCGGGCGTTTCCAGGTGCGCGACGCCATTGAACATGAGCAGCTCATTGAAGATGCCGTTGACGGTCCCCTCGGCCGAGGCTCCGTTGTCGCCGACGATGTAGTAAACGAGCGTGTCGTCGAGGATCTCAAGGTCTGCCAGCGCGTCGATCAGGCGGCCCACGTGGTGGTCGGTGTGCTCAAGGAACCCCGCGTACACCTCCATCTGCCGTGCGAGGATCGGCTTCATCTCCGCCGGCATGTCTTCCCATGCGGGGATCTCTGGAGGCCGTGCCGTCAACTCAGCGTCGTCCGGGATGATGCCGAGCTCCTTCTGGCGAGCAAAGGTCTGCGTACGGAGCTGGTCCCAGCCTGCGTCGAACTTGCCCTTATACCGGTCGGACCAGCCCGGCGGGACGTGATGCGGGGCATGGGTCGCCCCTGGTGCGAAATAGATGAAGAACGGCTTATCGGACATGAGCGCCTTCTGCTGCCGCACCCAGTCGATCGCCTTGTCCGTCATGTCCTCCGTGAAGTGATAGCCCTCCTCGGGGGTACGCTCAGGCTCCACGGGAGTCGTGTTGTGGTAGATCGCCGGCGCGTACTGGTTCGTTTCGCCGCCGATGAACCCATAGAAATACTCGAACCCACCCCCACCCGACGGCCAGTTGTCGAACGGTCCCATCGGCGAGGTCTGCCATACCGGCACCTCGTGGCATTTGCCGAACTGCGCGGTCGAGTAGCCGTTGAGCTTGAGGGTCTCCGCCAGCGGCGCGGCGGTGTTCGGACGAAGGGAGTTGTAGCCGGGCGCTGAGGTAGCGATCTCCGTGATGCCGCCCATCCCCACCGAATGGTGGTTGCGTCCGCTCAGCAGGGCTGCCCTTGTCGGCGAACAGAGGGCCGTCGTGTGGAACCGGTTGAACCTGAGACCATCAGCGGCGAGGCGCTCGGCCGTCGGAGTCAATATGGGGCCCCCGAACGCAGACGAGGCGCCGAAGCCGGTGTCGTCGATGAGGACGACAAGGACGTTCGGGGCCCCTACCGGCGGACGGAGCTCGCGGATCGGCGGGTAGCTCGTGTCCGGGTCCTTGGCGTCGTACGTCGTGAGTCCGACGCCCGTCCGGTCGGGGATCGGCAGCACGCTTCGCTGGACGGCGTCGTTGCTCATCTAGGTCAGTACCTCCCCGTCGCTCTCATCGCGACCACGTAGCAAGGAATACTCGCCGTGCCCAGTGCCGCTCGCATCACCCGATTGGGATGGCTTGGCCGGATGGGATCTTGCGGGACATCTCAGTCCATCTCGTCGGGAGCCACGGAGTTCAGGGTCCGGGCGCGGCTCAGAGGCCCGGCCGGACACTCGCCCGGAGCCGCGGCAGGACGTCCGTGGCGATCCGTTCGAAGGTCGGCACCTGGCGTTCGTCGAGCGGGTGGTACAGCACGATCTCGTCCATGCCGAGCTCGATGACCCGGCCGACCATCTCCTCGAAGCGATCGACCGACTCGTAGTAGTCCATCGCGCCACCTCGTGGGCGCGCCCTGGCGTCGAACATCGTGTAGGACCTCCGCAGGGTCTCACGCGCCCGCCCGAGCGCCTCGCACGCCTCGTCCACCAGTCCGACCCGCTTGCGTGTCTCGGCCACCTGCTTGTCGAAGGATTCGCTGAACGAGAGGCTGTTCCACGTGTCGGCGAGCCGCGCGGCGTGCCGGATCATCACGGGCCCGAGCGCGGCGACCGTGATCGGCGGGCGCGGCGACTGGACGGGGCGCGGGTTCATGATCGCGCCATCGACCTGGTAGAACTCGCCCTCGAACGACGTCACCTCGTCGCGCAGCAGCCGATCGACGATCTGCACGTATTCAGCGAGGCGTGCGACGCGCTCCCGCGACTCCCAGTCGGGGATGCCGACCATCGCCAGCGACGGATCATCGGCCAGACCCGTCCCGAGACCGATCTCGACTCGCCCGTGCGAGATGTGATCGAGCGTGAGCGCCTGTCGCGCGAACACCGCCGGGTTCCGGAAGGTGATCTGGGTGACGCCGGTCGTGAGCCGGATCGACGTCGTGGCGCCGGCCAGTCCGGTGAGCGTCGTCCACGACTCGAACCACGGGCTTGGCGGGTGGGTCCAATCGACGAAGTGGTCAGGGAGCGCGACCACCTCGATACCGAGTTGTTCGAGACGGACGACCCGCTGCCGCAGGTCCAGCCACGGGACGTTGGGCAGGCACAGGACCTGGAACCGCAGCGGGGCCACGCCGCATTCTGGCATGGCGCCCCGGGGTCTACGGGGTGCGCTTCCTGGCCAACCCCGCGCCCGGCGGCAGCTCCTCGATCTCCGGCATCGCATCCGCGTCCAGCGTGCCCAGCGACCACGGCGTCGCCTCGAATCCACCGGGCCGACGTCCGGCGGCACGCAGACCGCGCACCGCCACGATGCCCAGGAGCGTGAGGGCCACGATCAACGCCCATGGGAATTGCCGGTAGTCGACGCCGCCGACGATCGAGAAATCGGCATTCGACGTATTGCCCGAGTCGTCGGTGGCGCTCAGCCGGATGTCCTGCGGCCACGGCGCCAGGCGCGTCACGACCGTGAATCGGCCGCGCTGGTCGACATCGATGGTCGCGCCGTCGACGCTCACCTTCGACCCTGGCTCGGTCCGGCCCGACAGGTCCGTGAGGAACGGCCATACCGGGTTGGTGAACGGCGTCTCCAGGTTGAGCGTCGGGCCCGTGATGTCGCGGGTGACGGTGCCCACGACGGGCTCGCCGACCTCGCCCCAGTCGTTGATCGCGACGACCTGCACACCCCAGCGGCCCGTGGAGGTCGCTCCGGCAGCCTTGATATCGCCGAGCGACAGCGTCGTATATGCACCATCCCTGCCGAACTCGTTCCCGGGCGGGACGGGCACTCGGGCGATCCGCGCGACGGCGTCGCTCGACGTCGGCGCGACGAATGCGTCCCGCATGCCCGGCACGGTCGTCGATCCATCCTCGTCGTCGGTGAGTGGTTGCACGGTGACGAACATCCGCGTGCCGGTGAACCCGGGCATCGTCGTCATGCCGTCCCGACCGGTGGTCGGCTCGATGGTGGTCCTCGGGACGGGGAAGTCGCGGAAGTAGACGACATCGCTGGCGCGCGTCTCGGAGATCACGAACGGGGTCGACGGGCCGTGGCGCCACCAGCCGGCCGGCGCGGCCGCCCATGGCGTCGGGCTCGTTGGCACACCCGCCTTCGGATCCCAGCCCATGCCCGCGGCGACGAGGGCCGTCCGCCGACCATCGATGGGCAGGATCGCCAGAAGGCGCGTCGCCACCCACGACGCGCCCGACCGGAGCTGGACGGGACCGCACGGTTCGATCGCACCGGGCACGACCAGGTCCGGGCAGCCGGTCTCGGCGAGATCACCGAGCCACGCGCTGGCGACACCGTGGGCGTTGAGGTCGTTGGCCGTGCCCGCGACGATCAGCGGCCAGCGCCCGGCGCCGATCTGATCCGGCCCGAGCGAACTGATGTCACTCACGTGCATCGACCCATCACGACCGATCCGCAGGTGCGCGGAATGCAGACCGTCGTTGGCCAGCCATGCCAGGCGCGCGCTGCCGTCAGGGCCGGACGTGTCGGGCCCGGCCACGATCGGGACGCCAGGACCGGGGGTGATCATCCGCGGGGCATGACCGGAGCCGTCAACGAGCGAGACGCCGTCGTTCAGCGCCACCACAGCGGCGTCACGACCGCCCGCCTCCGGCAGGCGGAGCGGCGGGGGCATGGCCGGGACATCCGGCGGGGCGATGCCCGGTCCGATGGTCGTGACGGTGCCATCGCGCAACCGGATCACGACCAACCCGGATCGGCCTTGACCGCCCGGCGGGCAGTCGGGAGCGGCACTCACAAGGAGGTCGTCGCCGGGCACGGGGTCGAAGCGTCCGATGACGCCATATCCCAGCTGCCCGGGACGCTGGATCGACCGCCGGACGGCCAAGTTGGCCGAGTCGAGGATGTCGAGGGTCGTGGTCCCGCACGAGCCCGACGCGTCGTACCTGGGTCGCAGACCGAGGACGAGCTCAGGGCTGCCGAGCCCGTCGACGTCGGCGGCCCCGGCGTCCTCCACGGCCCGGTCGATCGTCGACCGACCGGACTCGACCAGTGTCGGCGCTCCACCCTCATCGCGAACCTGGACGCCGACGACGACAGCGCGGCCATTGCCTGGGGCGGTCGTCGAGCTCGTGGCGATGAGCGCGTAGTGACGGTCGCCCAGGGCGATCAGCCAGCGAGCGTCGAGGTCGCTCTCGCCGAGCTCGATGTCGTGGACGGCGACGCGGTCCCAGCTGCTGGCCCGTCGAAGGATCGAGACGCGCGCCTGGTTCGGCTCGATGGGGTCGGCATCGAGGACGAGCAGGTCGGGCGTGGTGTCCGCGCTCGAACCTGGCGCCGACGGGATGACGGCCAGGTCGGCCATCGGTGATTCGAGGCGGCTCTGCGGGGCGGGCGGGTCCGCGGCCAGCGCCCCAGGGACGACACCGAAACCGAGGGCGATCCCCAGAGCGGCCGCCCAGCCACAGGTTCGTCGTGCTCGGTTCGGAGCGGTCATGGCGCCCTCACTCGCCGGCCATCGTACCCCCGGCGGCGCCAAGCGCCCCGCGATGCTAGCCTCGGCCTGTGGGTCCCTCGCGCGTCGCGACGCTCGCGTTCCTCGCCGTCCTCGTGCTGGCGGGTTGTGGCTCGGTCATGGTCACCCCGCCGGCGCCGACACCGGCCGACTTCACCGGCATCGCGACGGAGCTGACGAAGCGGGGACTGGTCCTGGACAAGCTCGTCTCCGGCGATGCTGGCTGTGAAGACCCGACGCTGATCCAGACCGCGATCGGGTTCGATGCAAAGGGCCTCGATCAGGCAGACCCTGTCCGACTCCGCATCTACATCTTCCGGAACCGCGACGCGTTCGATCGATTGCGCTCCACGGTGGATACGTGCGCACGGTCGTACGTGACCGATCCCGACACCTATGAGGCGTTCGAACAGTCGCCGTACGTGCTGACTGGCGTGGGCCCGTTCCCGCCGAAGTTCAAGGCGGTCCTCCAGCAGGCACTGGAGGCGGCCGCCGGCGACGGGGACTAACGTCAGGGGCCCCACCTTCCCATCCCCGATGGGACGTCCGAGCCACGGTCTTTCCGGCGTGAGCCCGGGAACCTGTGGTCATGCCCACCGCCCCTCGACCCGTGCGGTCGTTGCTGGCTCTCGCTCTTGTCGCCAACCTCGTCGCGATCACCGCCCCGACCGCGGCGCTGGCCCTTCAACGGGTCGGTGACGAGCGCGGATCGGTCGCGCCCGCCGTCTGGCTGCCAGTAGCCGCCGATGCGGCGGATCGGGTCGAGGCCGCGCTCGCGGCGGAAACGGCATCTGCCGAGGCTCGGCCCATCTTCGCGCCGATCCCCGCCGGCTGGACCGCCCGACCGACCGCCAACGTCCCGACGCCGAAGCCCACGACGGTCAAGAAGGGCGCTGCCAAGAGCGCCGCGCCGGTCCGCTCGTCCGGGTTCCACGGGCGGAACCACGTGTGGATCCCGGCCCTCGGCATCTCGCGATCGACGACCGGCTACTCGTGCTCATCGTCGTTCTACCCGGGCAACCGCGTGTATCGCTGGGGCTGCGCCGGGCGCAACAACGTCTACCTGTTCGGCCACGCCCATAGCGTGTTCAAGCCGCTCCACGACGCGTACGTGCGGGGTTCGCTGCGCAAGGGGATGAAGGTCTACTACGCCGACAGCAGCGGGCACGTGTCGACCTATGCGGTCCGCTGGTGGCGCCTGACGACGCCGGAGAACGGTGCCTGGGCGTACGCGGGTCAGTCGCGCCCGACGCTCACCCTCCAGACCTGTGTGGGCTCCCGGAGCCAGTACCGCCTCATCGTCCGACTGACACGCGTCTAGCTGGGCGCGCGGTCTAGACGACCCGCAGGCCGAGGATCTTCCTCGCGATCACCAGGCGCTGGACCTGGCTCGTTCCCTCCCCGATCTCGGTCAGCTTGGCGTCACGCAGGTAGCGCTCGACCGGGTAGTCAGTCGTGTAGCCGTAGCCGCCGTGGATCTGGATCGCGGCGTTGGTCGCACGTGAGCTGACCTCGGACGCGAACAGCTTCGCCTCGGCTGCGACCAGGCCGTAGTCGCGGCCCTGGTCCTTGAGCCAGGCCGACTTCCAGACGAGCGACCGGGCGGCTTCGATCTCCGTCGCCATGTCGGCGACCATGAAGGCCACGCCCTGGAAGCTGCCGATCGGCCGGCCGAATTGCTCGCGCGTCTGCGCGTAGGGGATGCTGGCGTCGAGCGCGGCCTGCGCCAGACCGACGGCCAGGGCACCGATGGAGATCCGCCCTCCATCGAGGATCTTGAGGAACGTCCGGAATCCCTCGCCCTTGGTACCGAGCAGGTTCTCGGCGGGGATCCGTGCGTTCTCGAACCGCAGTTCGCCGGTCGCCGATGCATGGAGCCCGAGCTTGTCCTCGAGTCGACCGACGCTGAACCCCGGCGTATCGGCGGGAACGATGAAGGCGCTGATCTCAGCGTCGCCCTTGTCGGTCGTACCGGTCCGCGCCGTGACGACGTACGTGCCAGCGTGGCCGGCGTTGGTGATGAAGCGCTTCGAGCCATCGATGACCCAGCAGTCGTCCTCGAGTCGGGCCGTCGTGCGGGTGCCGCCGGCGTCCGAGCCGGCTCCCGGTTCCGTGAGTCCGTAAGCACCGAGGACCTTGCCGCTCGCCATCGGGACGAGGTAGCGCTGCTTCTGGTCGTCGGTGCCCGCGAGGTGGAGCGGGCCACAGCCGAGGCTCGTGTGCGCCGCCACGATGAGGCCGAGCGAGCCCCACACACGCCCGATCTCCTCGACGGCGATCGCGTATGCCAGCGTGTCGAGCCCGGCGCCACCTTCGTCCTCCGGGATCGGGATGCCGAGCCAGCCGAGCTCGCCGATCTTCGTGACGATCTCGGTCGGGAAGCGCCGTTCGCGCTCGTGCTCGTCGATGACCGGCGCGACCTCGGTCGTCATGAAGTCCCGGATCGTGTCACGCAGGAGTGCGTGCTCCGGCGCGAGGTCGAGGTCCATCGCGGCCGAGCCTATCACCGGAGCAGGTCTCCGGTGCCGGTGCTAGCCTTCCCGGACGATGTCCGAGCCGCGGAGCGCCCACGACGCGCCGGCCGCCCTGCCGCCCCTCCCGGGAGCGATCGGTGGCTCGTCAGGACTCAGGCGCAACCTGTTGATGCGACTCCGCCACGAGGGCCCGTCGGCGCCCGAGGAGCTGGCGACCGCGCTTGGCGCGAGCCGCACGGGCGTGCTCCAGCAGCTCCACGCGCTCGAGGCCGCGGGGCTCGTGAGCCGTCGATCCGTTCGTCACGGCGTCGGCCGGCCACGCCACGTCTACGACGTGACCGAGGCCGCGCAGGACCTCTTCCCGACGAACTACGACGGCCTCGCGGTCGGTCTGCTCGCCGCGATCCGGTCGATCGGCGGGGACGGCCTCGTCGATGACGTCTTCGAAGAGCGCCGGCGCACGACGACCGAACGCGTCCGGCGTCGCCTCGCTGAGCGGCTGCCGCCCGACGCGCCGTTGGTCGACCGAGCGCGCGAACTCGCCGTCATACAGGACGAGCAGGGCTACCTCGCCGAGATCATGCTCGGGACCGATGGGGTGATACGCCTCGTCGAGCGCAATTGCGCGATCCACCGCGTCGCCGCTGATACGACGGCCGCCTGCCGCGCCGAGCTCGAGCTGTTTCGCGAGCTCCTCGGTCCCGACGTGGTTCGCGAGACGCACATCGCGACCGGCGACCGCTGCTGCACCTACCGGATCGGCGGCGCGTCGGCCTGATCGCCCGCGCGTTCCGGTGGTGTGAAGGGCTCTCGATGTAAGCAGCCCGCAATGCCTCGTCCGGCGAAGGGAGAACCCGAACGAGGTTCCGGGACCTACCGTCTCCACCATGGGGACGTATACGAACCCGGGCATCGTGGACCTCGAGCGAGGTCCACGCATCGTGTGCATCCCGTCGGCGGATCACGAGATGTGCGACGTCGTTCGCCGCGTCTATACGTCGAGCCCGCGGGTCACCCCCGAGAGGCTCCAGGCAGCGCTCCGAGCGATCTACCCGACGGCCGTGGTCCGGCGTCGCGAGCTATCCGGCGAGCCCGTGCCTACCTGGTACGTGTTCCGGGAGCGCGCATAGCTAGACGTTCAGGACGGACGGGCGTCGCCGACAAGCCCTTATAACGGACCATCGTCCCATCGACGAACGCGTGGGGCGTCGAGACCCCCGGTGACCACCGCCGGGGGAACGATCGTCCGCCCGGAGGTCTCATTGGGTAGCAACGTTGCTTGCGCGTGTCCGTTAGGGCATGGCGCAGCCGCTGCCGCATCACACGAGGACCTTACGACTGGCTCCTCGACGGGGCCGAAAGTCGGATTGCTAGGCATCCGGATCAGACGGTCGCGTGCCGCGATCTTCACCCCTATTTCGCAGACCCGCCACTCATAGTGGGTGAAGCGTCCTGCCCAGGGACGCGGAGATGGGAGCCTGATGGATGGACCTCGCCCTCGTCGAGGCGGCACGGTCCGGGGACGAAGAGGCCTTTGCCTCCATCGCTCGTGGCTACGCTGACCGGCTGTTCGTCGTCGCGCATCGGATCCTGCGTGACGTCGGGCGCGCCGAGGACGCCGTCCAGCAGACGCTCGTCACAGCGTGGCGGGAGCTGCCGGCACTTCGAGATACCGAGCGTTTCGAGGCCTGGATCCATCGGATCCTGGTCAACGCCTGCTACGCCGAGGCCAAGCGGGCGTCGAAGTGGTCCGCCAATGTCGTGGTGCTGCCCGTCGACGGGCCCGCGTCGCGCGACACGACCCAAGACGTCGTCATAAGGGATGCGCTTGACCGCGGGTTCCGCCGGCTGCCGACGGAGCAACGAGCGGCCTTCGTGCTCCACCACTACCTCGGCTGGTCCGTTGCCGAGATCGCCGAGAATCTCGGCGTCCCGGCCCAGACGATCAAGTCGAGGATCCGCTACGCGACATCCACGCTCCGGGCCGCACTCGATGCCGATGCCCGAACGACCAGCCTTACATCCCGGGAGCGGATGGCATGAACGACAACGACTTCGGCCTGGCCGCGCGAGCGTGGCTCGACGACGGCCCGACCCGGATGTCCGACCGTGCCGTGCTGTCCGCCCTCGAGCAGATCCACACGACTCGACAGCGCCGTGCCCTGAGGCCGACGTGGAGGTCGACACCTGTGAGCATCTTCGCCCGCGTGGCCGTCGCCGCGGTCCTTGTGATCGCGGTCGGCCTCGTCGCCGGCAACATCGTCCGGCGCCAGCCGGACCTACCGAGCGTCGGCGGCTCGCCTACACCTAGCCCCACAGCGGTCTCGACGCCAAGCCCGTCCCCGTCAGCTTCGCCGGCCGCGCATGTCTTCCCGGCCCTGTCGTCCACGTTCGTCTCACCGACCAACGGCTTCACCTTCGGGTACATCGACAGAGGAGGACTCAAGACCGCGAAGGAGCTCTGGGATCCCGTCACCCAGCCACGCCCGGACAACACCGGAGCGCACGACGAACCCTTCGACGTCGTGGAGACCGGCTACAGCGCCGTCTTCAAGGGCGCGTCGACGGTGATCCCGGACGGAGTCTCGATCGACGCATGGGTCGACGAGTACCTCTGGCCCCGCGCCTGCGGTATCCCTCGCAGTGAACAGGCAGACATCACCATCGATGGCCATTCGGGCAAGATCGTTGAGTGTGCGAACCACATCGAAGGAACCGTCGTCGCCGGCGGGAGGCTCTATCTGTTCCAGCTGCTGCACAGGCGCAGTGACGCCAGGGCGTTCTTCGACGCCTTCGTCGCGACCATCAAGCTGACGCCTGAGGATGCAGCAGCGCCGACGAGTACGCCGTCGTCCTGATCGACGGTCACGCAAGCGATCCGGCCGCGAGCCGGCTCCGTAGTTTCAGGAGCCACTGGGTGTGAGGGCGCCATCATGGGGGTGTGTCCTGGCGCTTCAAGGACGACGGCCCCGCTCCGTAACCCTACGGGCCAGCGCCAACCCCTGACCGATGGTCGTGTTGACAGGCCATCGCCGTCGGCGCGTCATATCGCCCGATGCGGATCATCTACGTCCTTTGCACGCTGCCGATCGTCGCCGTCCTTGCCGTCATCGTGGCGACGAACGTCCTGGCGCCCCCACCGGCGGCCCAGCGCCTCGCGGGGGTGAGCGTCAGCGTCATCGGCTACGTGATCGACGATCTCCCGAACGCCAAGCATCGATTGCGCCTGACCGTGAACCTGTCGAGCCCTACCGACATCGATCAATGCGTCGGCTTCACCCTTGACGAACGCTTCGGTGGGCGACGGCTCGAGACGCTCGACGGGCAGTGCCCAAGACCACGAACCGGCACGACCAAGATCGGCCTCACGTTCGACAAGCTGACCTCCGATGACCTCGCGTTCCCCGAGCACACGGTCGTCTGGGGCGTGCCCGGCGGCCGCTGCGGGTTCGTCCTCGAGGCATTCGGCGTCTGCGTCGTGGAGCAGACCGGGACAGCGGGTCTGAAGTTGCCATCCCGGAACGCCCTCCCGACGATCGGCCCGATCGGCACGTTCGGCCCGCTCGTGCCGCTCTATTCGTTCTCGCCCTGAACTCGTCGCTGGACGCCCAGTCCGTCAGACGTGTTCCCGGCGGGCCCCCTCCACGATCTCGCCGATGAACCGCGGCAAGGCGAAGCTGGCCTTGTGGAGCTCCGGCGTGTAGTAGCGGGTGTCGAGGCGGGCGCCATCGAACCGCTCCCGAAGCGTCGTGAGTGGCACGGTTCGGAGCCCTACGTCGTCCGTGCC
>Ga0207674_10003010_pt1 | contig 20893 bp, 21 predicted proteins | sample KBSCornC72_FD_184303 | JGI IMG/M metagenome (GOLD analysis project Ga0207674, IMG submission 184303) | Corn rhizosphere microbial communities from Kellogg Biological Station, Michigan, USA - KBS Corn C7-2 (SPAdes) (version 2) | ecosystem: Host-associated > Plants > Roots > Rhizosphere > Soil ...
GTGGCCTTTCGTGTAGAATCGTTCTGGTCTGCACGGAAGGCTGGTTGTGCTCAGTTACTCAAAAGGCCCGGAAATCCCGCTGCTCAACCGCACGATCGGCGAGCAACTGGAAACCAACGCTAATCGCTGGCCGGATGGCCTCGCGGTAGTGTCCTGCCACCAGTCCAAACAGCTCACTTGGTCCGAACTGATCGATGCCGCCGATCGCGTAGCGCATGGGCTCGCAAAACTCGACATCGAACCTACTGACCGCGTGGGCTTGTGGGCGATGAACTGTTGGGAGTGGCTGGTGGTGCACATGGCGTGTGCACGCGCCGGCGCGATTTTGGTGAACGTCAATCCTGCGTGCCGCGCCCACGAGATGGCTTTCATCCTCGGGAAGTCGCGCATGAAGGTGCTATTTCTGCGCTGGCGGGATTCGAAAGCGAATTATGCGGAGGCGCTCGGCGATGTGTGCAAGAGCGGAACCTTCGCGCTGCACCATACCGTGTTCTTCGACACCCCTGCCTGGGAAAGGCTGTTGGCGGAAGAGCCGCGGGCCACGCCCGCGCCCGTGGAGCTCGACGACGTGACCAACATTCAGTACACTTCCGGCACCACCGGTTCTCCTAAAGGCGTGCTGCTCACGCACCGCAATCTGGTCAACAACGGCTTTCTGAGCGCACGCGTGCTGCGTTATAGCGAGCGTGACCGCATCTGTCTGGCCGTACCCTTCGCGCATTGCTTCGGTAATGTGATCGGCACCATGTCGGCTCTGGCGAGCGGGTGCGCGCTGATTCTGCCGAATGAAGCTTTCGACCCGAGGGCCGTGTTGGCTGCTGTCGAAGCGGAGCGTGCGACCGCGATTTACGGCGTGCCCACGATGTTTATTGCAGAGCTGCGCCATCCCGAATTTTCGCGCTTCGACCTGACCAGCCTGCGTACGGGAGTGATGGCCGGGGCGCCTTGTCCCGTGGAGGTGATGAAGCAGGTGGTCGCTGATATGCATTGTCCGGAAATGATCATCGGCTACGGGCTGACGGAAACCGCGCCCCTGGTCACCATGTCGGCAGTCGACGACAACCTCGACCGCCGCGTGGCGACGGTCGGTAAGGCGTTACCCTGCACGGAACTGAAAGTGGTGGATGTGGAGACCCGCGAAACGCTGCAGCAGGGGATGCAAGGCGAGATCTGCGCGCGCGGCTATATGCTGATGCGGGGCTACGACGGCGATCCCGAAGCAACGGCCAGCGTAGTTGATGCCGATGGCTGGTTCCGTACCGGCGACTTAGGCGTGATGCGCGAAGACGGCTACCTCAACATTACCGGCCGCGCCAAGGACATGATCATCCGCGGCGGTGAAAACATTTATCCGCGCGAGATTGAAGAGTTTTTGTACACCCACGCCAAGATCGCTGAGGTGCAGATTACGGGCCTGCCTCACGAGCGCTTCGGTGAGATCGTGCTGGCGTGGATTCGCTTGAAGCCGGGAGAGACCGCTACGCCGGAGGAGATCCGTGAGTTCTGCGAGGGGCAAATCGCGAAGTTCAAGATTCCCGAGTCGATTCGTTTTGTCGAAGCGTTCCCGACTACGCTGAGCGGGAAAATTCAGAAGTTCCGCATGCGCGAGATTGAGATCCAGGAACAAGGGCTCGAAAACATCGCGCGGAGCAGAACTGCCTAAATCTAGCGGCCTTGCCAGTGCGGTTGGCGCTTTTCGAGAAACGCGCAGATGCCTTCCTGGGCATCGGCGGCTAGCGCATTTTCGGTCATCACCTGTTGCGCATAAGCGTAGGCCTCGGCTTGCGGCAGATCGGCCTGGCGGTAGAAGGCCTGCTTCCCGGTCTTCAAAGTGAAGGCGCTGGCTTGACCGATGCGCTCCGCTAGAGACAGTGTGGCGGAGCGCAACTCCGCTTGCGGAACCACGCGATTGACTAAACCCCACTCGGCCGCGGTCGGCGCGTCAATGGCGTCCCCAGTCAACAGCATTTCGAGCGCCCGCTTGCGTCCCAGCGCACGGCTCACGGCCACCATCGGCGTCGAGCAGAATAGACCAATGCGGACTCCCGGTGTGGCGAATGTGGCAGCTTCGGAAGCGATCGCCAAATCGCAAGTCGCCACCAACTGGCAGCCCGCCGCCGTCGCCATGCCTTGCACTTCCGCGATCACCGGCTGCGGTACGGATTGAATCTTGGTCATCATCGCAGTGCACAACGCGAAAACTTCCGCATAGGCGTTCGCGTCGAGGCCCGTCATTTCGCGCAGGTCATGTCCGGAGCAGAACGCTGCTCCAGCGGCTGCCAGAATGATCGATCTGGCTTGGCCGTCTCGCTCGAGTTCGCTTAAGCACTCGATCACCTCGCGCATGAGAGCCAGCGACAAGGCATTGCGCTGCGCGGGGCGGTTGAGGGTGACGATCGCTGTCGATCCCTCGCACGCGAGAGTGAGATGAGAATACGGCATCGGCCGCCTCCTGTTTACGCTCGTGTCACGCCCGGGTTAGAAACACCGGCATCCCCAGCTTATCGGAGTAGTTGGGCCGATAGCGGTTGGTGTTGTACATGGTCGCAACGTCCAGCTTGCGGGGGCCGAGCTTGGGATCCGGCAACGCTACCATCGCGTAGCGACCTTCATGGATACCGGCCATCAAGCCGCTCTGGCCCGCCAGCGTGGCTTCATAGGCCATGTTCCCGAAGGTGGACGCGATCAGCTTATCCATGAAATCCGGCGCGCCGCCGCGCAAATCGTAAGTGAGATCGCTGACTACCGTCTCCGCGCCCCTGCGCTGCTGAATTTCCGTGCTGAGTGTTTCCGCCACGCTGGCTTTCTTGCGATGGCCGTAGGCGTCGGGCTCGCCGTATTCCTCCACCTTGTAGCCATCCCATTGCGCGCCCTCGGAAAGAATCACCAGCGCGTAGTTGCTGGGATTGCGCTGCTTGTCGGTCATCAGCAGATCGATCAGCTTGTCCAGGTTCACTTTAAACTCGGGAATCACGCAGCGGATCGACGTCACCCACGCCGTGTAGAGCGCCGTGTAGCCGGCATCGCGTCCGAAGACGCGAAAGATGCCGATGCGTTCGTGCGAGCCCACGGTGGTCAACTGGCGGTCAATGGCGTCAGAGGCGCGCGTGATCGCGGTGGAAAAGCCCACGCAGTATTCGGTGCCCTGGACGTCGTTGTCCATGGTCTTGGGCACCGCGATCACCTTCATGCCGAGCTGGCTCAAGCGGTGGGCGAAGCTCAGAGTATCATCGCCGCCGATGGGGATCAGGGCCTCGATGCCCAAGCCTTCGAGATTCGAAATCACTTGCGCACTCATGTCCCACTTGCCGTCGGTGAGTGGATAGCTGTCGCCGGTCAGGAAATCCGGCAGCTTCTTCATCTTGGATGGATTGGTGCGGCTGGTGTGCAGCATGGTTCCGCCGTCGCGATCCACGGTGCGGGTGTTTTGGCGGTTCAGAGGAAGGATATAGTGATCGCGGCTGGCGGGGTCATTCAGATTGACGTGGGTCAACCCCTCCCAGCCACGGCGGATGCCGATGACTTCAATACCGTTCTCCTCAGCGCGGTAAACCACGCTCTTGATCACGGAGTTGAGACCGGGAACATCACCACCTCCGGTGAGAATCCCAATGCGACGAGGTGCCATGCACCATTGTAGTTTTACAGGCGATGATTTCGCCAGTTACTGGTCGCTGAGTTGCAGCCAGCGCGACACTTCCGACCACAGCGCCACTTTGGAGACAGGCTTCGAGAGGAAGCCTTGCATGCCGTTCTGCTGGCATTGCTGGCGGATTTCGTCGGAGTAGTTGGCGGTCAACGCCAGGATGGGAACGTCTTGATAGCCGGGAAGCTTGCGGATAGCCGCAGTGGCTTCGAGTCCGTCCATCTTGGGCATCTGCAGATCCATCAGGATTAATTCGTAGTGGCGCTCGCTGGCTGCCCGAATCGCGTCGGCGCCATCGCAGGCCGTATCCACTTGGACCGGGCGGCCCTTCAGCGAATGCTTCAGAACCGTGAGTCCGACGGGATTGTCTTCCACGGCGAGAATCGCCGGGCCTTCGCCGGAGTGATGTTCCGCCAGAGCCGGGGGCTCCGCGGCCGGCCGCAAAGGCAGGCTGACTGTGAAGGTGGAACCTTTTTCCAATTCACTCTCCACCGCGATTTCACCACCCATCAACCCTACTAATTTGAGGACCAGAGCCAAGCCCAAACCGAGCCCCGGGTAGTTCCGCGACAAGCCATTGTCCACCTGGTGGAAGGACTCAAAGATGTGGCTGCGCCGCTCCTCTGAGATGCCGATGCCGGTGTCGCAGACAGCGATTTTCAGGGTATCGCCATCACGCCAAAGGGAGAGTTCAACGCTCCCCTGATGGGTGAACTTTATGGCGTTATCTAATAGATGGTTAATGGTTTGTTGAACCCGCGCCGCATCCCCTATCACTGTCGTAGGCAATTTGGGGCCGATAGTAAAGTTTAAGCTGATGCCTTTGCCCTGAACCTTTTCATTCTGTTGAGCAACCACCGATTTCACCAGCTCCGCCAAGCTGAATTCCGTTTCGTCTAGCTGCAGGTGGCCGGCGGTGAGAGCAGAGTATTCCAAGGTCGCGTTCAGGAGATGGAACAGGTTCTCGGCGCAGAGGCGGGCGGTGGACACGTAATCACGCTGTTCTTCATCGAGTTGGGTTTCGAGCAGCAAATCCGTCATGCCCAGAATGCCGCTGAGGGGCGTGCGGATTTCGTGGTTCAGATTCGCCAGGAACGTGCCCTTCAGACGGTCAATTTCCGTCCGTTCCAGGTCGTTAAGCGGTGCGGTCGGCATTCCCTAGTCCATCGGCGGATACTGTGCCGGGGATTAGGGGGTTTGCCCGAGCGTAAAACTTCGCGGTCTGCCGCCGGCTAGGGTTGTTTCTTGGGCCCGATCAGAGGAGCCGTCGCGGGAGCCTTGGGCTGCCCGGGATTGGCGTCGTCCTTGGCCTCATCGCCGAAGATGATCTTAGTCTCGGCGCCAAACTGCTTGTAGTCCTCGTAGCGAATGGTCTGGCGGATGCGCTGGTCGAGTTCCTTAAAATGCAGCGTATCGTTGGCGACGGTATAGGTGGGGAACCAGTATTTGCCGTCGATCTGTTCCCGGTAGGTCTCGAATTTGGGGAACTGGTTGTCGCCCTTGCGGCTGGCCGTGCCTACGCCGCGCCCGTACGACTTGACGATCTGCAGGTCGCGATCGTCCACCCACACTTCACCCGAGAAGTAGCGTTGGTTGCCCTCGATCTTCACCGGCTTCACGGCGAAGACGTAGCAGCCGATCTCGTCCACATTCTGGTGGCCCAGGTAGCGGATGAGGTACTTAGGCAAGTCCGGGGTTGTCAAAACGAAGGGCTGGACGCTCTTCATGTCTTCCATATCTTCCGGCGTCAGGATGATATTCCGCAGTGACGGCACTGGCGAGCGGACCACGCGTTCCGTACGCCGGCCCTCCGTGCTGAAAACGATGTCGGAAACCGTTTCCCAGCGGCCCGTGATGGCGCCGTTATCGTCGAGTTCCTGGATGCGCGCGGTCTGGCGATAGGTGTAGGCTTCGCGGGCTTTGGAGAATTGCAGTTCCTTGGCCGCGAACTTCTGCACGATGTCGTCGATCTGCGCCTGCGTGAGTTCGTACTTGTTCTCGGCGCCAAAAGCGGCCGCGCCCAGAAGCATGACGAGGATGCCGTTTATACGCATATCTACCTCTACTATAGTCCTGACGAAGCGGGGCGGGCGGAGGTTTCGCGCGCGGAGCAAGCGGCTGCTAGCCCAGAATCCCCTTCGCGATGGTCAGCCGCTGCATGTTGCTGGTGCCCTCATAGATGCGGCCGATCTTGGCGTCGCGATATAGTTTTTCCACCGGGAAGTCCTTGGTAAAACCCACCCCGCCGAGCACCTCGACCGCCCGCGAGGCCACGCGCTCGGCCACCTGCGATGCGAAATACTTGGCCATGGCGGCCTCCGTGACAAACGGCAGGCCGGCGTCGCGCAGGCGCGCGGCATTGTAGGTCATCAGCCGGGAGGCTTCGACATCCACCGCCATCTCGGCCAAATCGAATTGCACGCCCTGGAAATCAGCGATGCGTTTACCGAACTGCTTGCGCTGTTTCGAGTAGGCCAGCGCGTGATCCAGAGCTCCTTGCGCGAGCCCCGTCATCTGCGCGGCGATGCCGATGCGTCCTTCGTTCAGCGTTTCAATCGCTACTTTATAGCCCTTCCCGACCTCGCCCAGTACGTTTTCTTTGGGCACGCGGCAGTCGTCGAGAATCACTTCACACGTTGAAGACGCGCGAATGCCCAGCTTGTCTTCCTTGGTGCCGATCGCGAGTCCGGGCGTTTCCCGCTCCACCAGAAAAGCCGTGATGCCGCGATAACCTTCCGCAGGATCGGCGTTGGCGAAAACCAGAAACAAACCGGCTTCGGCGGCGTTGGTGATCCACAGCTTTCGTCCCGTGAGCCGGAAATCGCCGCCCTCCGCGACGGCACGGGCCGCGAGCGCGAACGCGTCCGATCCCGACCCGGCTTCGGAAAGTGCATAGGACGCTGCCGTGTCGCGGGCGAGCTTGGGCAAGAAGCGGCGCTTCTGTTCGTCCGTTCCCCAGCGTTGGAGCGCGGAATTGCACAGCGTGTTTTGCACGTCGACGATCACCGACGCGGATGGGTCGACTTTGGCCAGCTCCTCGATCGCCAGAATGGTTTGGAAGAAACTGCCGCCCTGGCCGCCGTATTCTTCCGGGACGTCCACGGACATTAGCCCGAGGTCGAACAACTCTTGCAGCAGATCCTTGCGGAAGACGCCGGCCTCATCCATGGCGCGCACGTGCGGCGCGAGCTGCTCACGCGCGAACTGCCCGACTGTGGATTGAAACAGCTCCTCTTCATCGCTTAATTGAGTGAGGGGCTGCATGACCCTATTTTAACCGGGCACCGAGGGACAGTATCCTCAATCCCCGCCAGACTCTGCCAATGTTCCTGGAATTCGCGGGCGGGGATTAAGGATACTGTCCCTCGTCTTACACTGGGCAAATGGACGATCTTCAGAGCCTTGCCGCGGATCTGCGCGCTCGCAAGGTGTCTTCGCGGGAACTGGTGACGCAATCACTGTGGCAAATCGAGCGCCTGGATTCCAAACTGAACGCTTTTATCACCGTGACCGCCGAGACGGCGCTGCGGGAGGCGGACGAGCTCGACCGCGAACTCGCGAGCGGCTTCGACCGCGGCCCGCTGCACGGCATTCCCATCGCACACAAAGATCTGATGCGAACCAAGGGCGTTCGCACGACGGCTGGGTCGAGGATCTACGCCGATTACGTTCCGCAGCGCGATGCCGCCATCGTGACCCGCCTACGCGAAGCTGGAGCGGTCTCTCTCGGCAAGACCGGACTCCACGAACTCGCATACGGTATCACCTCCAACAACCCGCATTTTGGAGCGATTCATAATCCCTGGGATCTGGCGCGCATTCCTGGCGGATCGAGCGGCGGGTCGGCTGCGGCCGTGGCAGCCGGCATGGTGCCCTTCACCACCGGCACCGACACGGGAGGATCGATTCGCGTACCCGCGTCCTTCTGCGGCATCGTCGGGTTGAAGCCGACCTTCGGCCGAGTCAATATCCGCGGCGTGCTACCGCTCGGTTTCTCGCAGGATCACGTGGGGCCGTTGACGCGTACGGTCCGTGACGCCGCCGTCGCGTTCCAGGCCATGGTCGGCGACCCGACCGGTTACGTTCCCCCGGCCAATCCAAATCTAAGTGGACTCCGCATCGGCTGGCCCAAGAACTTTTTCGTGGAGCAGCTGGACCCCGAGGTCGAGGCTGCGGTTCGCGCCGCCTTCCAAACCGCTGCCGCCGTCGAAGGCCGCGTCATCGAGGTAGAAGTGCCGGACATGAACGCCCTGCGCGCCGCCGCAGCTACTTGTCTGCTGGTGGAAGCCGTCATCGCCGTCCGCCCGTATCTCGATCGCCGCGCGGACTTCGGCGCCGACGTGCTGGCGATGCTAGATCAGGGCAAGGCAATCCTCGCCATCGACTACATTGAAGCGCAGCGCACCCGCCGCCGCATCGACCGCCAGTTCTCTCGACTCTTCGAACAAGTCGATTGCATTTTCACACCAACGACACCGATCACCGCGCCCAGGATCGGACAAACCACCGTCGAGATTCGCGGCGTGACGGAGGAAGTGCGCACCGCAGCCACGCGCTTCACGCGAGTCGTGAACGCGCTGGGTCTGCCGGCGATCTCAATCCCGTGTGGGTTCAGCAGGAGCGGGCTGCCCATCGGCCTGCAAATCATCGCCGCCGCACGGCAGGAAGATCTGTTGCTGCGCGTCGCTGCCGCCATGGAAGACTCGATGGCGCTGTGGCGCTTTCAACCGCAGTTATAGACCTCAGGAGCTGCCGCAAGTCTTCGCAACATCGCGGGCCGTGTTCGATAAGCCGGGTCCGCAGCGATCTTCTGCAGTTCCCGTTCCGCCAACCGCGCCACCTCCGGTGACTCCGGACGGAAGCCCAGCTTGTAGTAAAACCAGAACGAGCCAGACTCGATGGCCTCCTCGTTTTCATGCCCCAACTGGTATGGATCGATGAAAAATGAACCGACGCGGAACCGTTCGCGGAAAAGTTTCAGCAAGCGTGCATACAGCCACGCCGTCTCGCCCTGGCGAAACGTGTAGTACAGATTGAAACCCACTTCCATGCGTCCGCCCTTTTTCTGGCGGGGCCACAGTACCTCGACATAGCCCACCGGCACACCGTTCTTGAAATACATGCCGGCGCAGTATTCCCGCTGCGGCAGCTTCCATTTTCGAGCGACTCCGAAGAAGTAGAAGTCCACGCCGCGCCCGAGGTCGGCGTGGAATACTTTGGCGGCTTCGGGGTAAAGGAATCCGTACAACTCGCGATAGCGTACGGCGGAGGCGTCCGTGATGACGTCGAGCACTCGTCGGGCTTTGTCCTGCGGCAAACTCTGGACGGCGATCTTCGGCGCCGCGAATTCGGCTTCGATCGACACATCCTTGCGCGCCAGAAACGGACCGTCGTGATAAAAAACGTCCTTCCGCGGAACGCGCGCGTGCGAGCGCGAGGCTGGCGAATCGCGAAGCTCCCAGCGCATGGGCAACTCCAGCAGGTCGTACACTTCGGGCGTAACTCCTGCGATTAGCCAAGGCAGAGTGCCGCCCGCTTTCTCGTACCAGCCCCGCCAGTCGGGATGGGGACCGATAGCCCAGTCCTCGAACGCCTGCGGAATGAGTCGCGCCAAAATCGGACCCAGACGATCGGCATGCTGGTATTGCTCCCAATCGAGGCGCACGTTCGCACCGTGCCGCGCCGCGAGGCCCTTCGCAAAGGGATAACTGAAATTGGTCGACAACCCCGTGCCCGCGATGCCCGAAATTTCCGAGTATTCGAATTCCTCACGCGGCATCCGACGCAGACGCTCGCCGAACGAAAACAGGACTCGATCCGCCTCCCGCAACACGCTCGCGCTCTGCGGATAAGCTCTCAAAAAAAGAACCGTCTCGTGGAATTGAATCAACTCCTGTGGATCGCGAAACCGCGTTTGCCCGGCTCGTTTCAGCAACGCCACTACTTCACGCGCGGCCTTCGTGCCGAACTGGCCTTTCCATGCTTCGAGCCGCGCCGCCAAAGACATTCGCCCAGTTTAACGCGATGCTAAAGTAGAAAACATGCAGACCACGAGCAATGTCGCCGAACTCGCCGCCCTCTGCAAAAGCATGCGCCGCGAAGTCATCGAAATGATCACGGATGCGAAATCCGGCCATCCCGGCGGATCGCTTTCGTCGGTGGAAATCGTTGTCACACTGTTCATGGATGTGATGCGCCACGATCCCGCCAACCCCAAGTGGAAGGACCGCGACCATTTCATTTTGTCCAAAGGCCACTGTTGCCCGATCCTGTATGCGGTGATGGCAGAGTGCGGTTATTGCCCCAAAGATCAACTCAGCACGCTGCGTAAGCTGGGCTCGATTTATCAGGGCCATCCCGATGTGCGCTTCCTGCCCGCGCTCGAAGCCACCACCGGATCGCTCGGTCAGGGCCTGTCGCTGGCGATCGGGATGGGCTTGGCGGCGCGGCTCGACAAGAGTCCGTCGCGCACTTTTGTGGTGCTGGGCGACGGCGAAATTCAAGAAGGCCAGATTTGGGAAGGCGCCATGTTCGGTGGTTTTCATAAAGTGGATAACGTCGTCGCGATCGTCGACAGCAACCGCATCCAGCTCGACGGCTTCGTGAAGGACATCATGGACGAGAGCCCGCTCGCCGAAAAATGGAGCAGCTTCAACTGGCATGTCATCGAAGTGGATGGACACGATATCGGCGCCTTGCAGAAAGCCTTTGCCGAGGCCGCAGCGATGAAGGGACAACCCACCGTAATCATCGCCCACACGGTGAAAGGCAAAGGTGTGTCCTTCATGGAGAACAATCCTAAATACCATGGGACGGCTCCGACGGTTGAAGAAGAAGCGCGAGCTCTGGCCGAGCTGGCATAGGAAAGGACTGCGTCATCATGCCCGCCAAAACCAAATTCGAACTGAAGCCGGGACTCGCCACACGCGAAGCCTTCGGCAAGGCACTCGCGGAGTTGGGCAAAGTTAACCCCAACGTGGTGGTGCTAGACGCCGATCTCTCGAAATCCACGTACACCGCTGAATTCGGCAAGGCTTTCCCCGACCGCTTCTTCGAATGCGGCATCGCCGAGGCCAATATGGTTGGGATCGGTGCGGGACTCGCGTCGGCGGGAAAAATTCCGTTCGCCTCCAGCTTCTCCGTGTTTTTGCTGAACAAAGGTTTCGAACAACTCCGTGTGACCGCCGCGTTACCCAACGTCAATCTAAAGATCGTGGGCACCCACAGCGGCATCTCGATCGGCGAAGACGGACCGTCGCAGATGAGTGTCGAGGACTTGAGCCTGGCCTGCTCGCTCCCCGGCTTCACGGTGATGTCGCCCGCCGACGAAGTCGCGACGATGGCTCTCGTCAAGCGCGCTGCTGATGTCTTTGGGCCCATGTTCATCCGCACCGGCCGCTTGAAAGTCCCCGTGATTTATGCCGCGGACCAGGCCTTTGAGATCGGGAAAGCCATCCAGTTGATCGATGGCGCCGACGTGACCCTGATCGCCACAGGTCTCATGGTGGCCGAATGCATTCGCGCCGCCGAGACGCTTGAAGCCGAAGGCATCTCCGCACGCGTGATCGACATGCACACCATCAAGCCGCTCGACCGCGACGCCATCACGCGCGCCGCTAAGGAAACGGGAGCACTGGTGGTCGCAGAAGAACATCTGATGGATGGTGGACTGGGCGTGCGCGTGGCCCAAGTGGTCGGCGAGACCCATCCTGCGGTGATGGAATTTGTCGGCATCAATAATACTTACGCTGAATCCGCCACGCCGGACCAGTTGCTCGACAAGTATGGCCTGCGCGCCGTCAATGTGGTCACCGCCGCCCGCCGCGCCCTCGGCCGCAAGCGTTAAACTCGAGCAATGCCGAAAAACTCCCCCGCCGACGAACTGGCGCTGGAGTGCGTCCGCGCCCACGCCGAACTGCGCCGCGCCGCCAGCGTTTTGCATGACGACGTTGGTTCTCTGCTCGCTGTCGCGGGACTCCGTCTGCAATTGCTATGCATGGATTTTCCAGACGCCAGCGAGCGCGCGGCGGAAGCGTCGGAAGCGATCGGCGGCGCCATGGAGCACGTGCGCAAGCTGAGCCGCGCAGTGGAACCGTCGCCCGTACGCCGCACCGGTCTGAAGAACGCTCTTCTTGATCTCGCTGAAGCCTTCGCCGGAGTCACTGTGCGCTTTACTGCCGCGGTGGCCCTGCCTCCGATCGATGCCGATGCTGTCTACCGGGCCATCGCGAATTCCGTCGCCGTGGCGTCGCGGGCGCCGGGAGTCACTCGCATTGCGATCTCCGTTTCCGGTTCCCGGTCCCTGGTTGCCCGCGTCGAACACAACGGCCGGCAGCGCAGCGCTCCTCAGGAACTGGCCGCCACCGCCCTGCTGGCCCGCCATGCCGGCCTGAGCTTCGAAATAAGAGCGCGACAATCCAAAACAAGACAGGGTACAATTGTTGTCATTCAATATGCCGGTCGACGTCCTGCTGGTGGATGACCACAAGATCATGCGGGATGGCATCAAAGCCATTCTGGAGCGCGATCCCGAATTTCGCGTGGTGGGGGAAGCCGAGTCCGGCGCGGACGCTCTGCAGTTCGTGAAGCTGCATCACCCGGAACTGGTGCTCATGGATATCGGGCTGCCGGGATTGAACGGAGTCGAAACCACCGCCGAAATCCTGCGCCATCATCCCGAGTGCAAGGTTGTCATCCTTTCCATGTATGACGACGAGAACTCAGTGGTGGGCGCGGTGCGCTCGGGCGCGCGCGGCTTCATTCTTAAGAAAGTCTCCGACAGCGATTTGCTCGAAGCCCTGCGTGTGGTGGCGCGCGGCGGCGCGTACCTCAGCCCGCAAGTGTCTGACCGCCTGCTGAACCGCATTCAGAAAGGCGACCTGAAATCCAAGCAGCCGGCGTCCGTCCTCGAAGGCCTTTCGCCGCGCGAAGTGCAGGTCTTGCGTATGGTCGCCGAAGGCAAAACCAGCAAGGAAATCGCCAACTTGCTCGACTTGCGTGAGCAAACCGTCCGCAGCTACCGCAAGACTATGATGAAAAAACTGGGGATTAACAATGTGGCGGGGCTCACGCAACTCGCGCTTTCAAGTGGGCTGACCCAGCTCGCCTCCAACGACGGCGCGCACGGCGCGCATGAGTGAAAGAATAGCCCGGCAGTCTCCCTGGGGCCCGTTGCTGGTCGCCGACGCCCACGTACATTTTTTCTCACACCACTTCTTTGAGCTCCTGTCCGCGCAAAAGCCTGGGCTGACGCTTGATGCGATGCAGACGCAACTTGAGTGGAAGCTGCCGCCTGCCGAGCCCGAAAAGTTCGCCGAGGTGTGGGCCCGTGAACTTGACCGCCAGGGCGTAGACCGAGCCGCCTTGATTGCCAGCCTGCCCGGCGATCATGACTCCGTCACCGCGGCTGTGCGCGCCCATGCCGACCGTTTCTTTGCCTGGGCCATGGTGAATCCACGCGCCTGGAATCCAGACACGTTTTCCGATATTCGCGCGGCCTGTCTGTTCCCCGCCATGCACGGCTATTCCATCCAGGACCCGCTAGTCGAACCCGTGCTCGAATGGGCTGGGCAAGGGCAGCGCGCCGTCTTCGTCCATTGCGGAGCGTTGAGTGTCGGTGTGCGTCAAAAGCTGGGCCTGCCTTCGCCCTTCGATCTGCGCTTCTCAAACCCCATCGATCTGCATGCCGTGGCCGCGCGTCATCCCCAGGTCCCCTTCATCGTTCCGCACTTCGGCGCCGGATATCTTCGTGAGGCGCTGATGCTGGCCGACCTTTGCCCCAACATTTACCTCGACACCTCCAGCAGCAACCGTTGGATGCGCTACCAGGAATCGCACGTGGATCTGCGCCAGGTCTTCCGGCACGCGCTCGACGTCGTCGGTCCGAAGCGCCTGCTGTTCGGCAGCGACTCCTCATATTTCCCGCGCGGCTGGCACCACCAGATTTTCGAGGAGCAGAGCAGGGCGCTATACGAGTTGGGCGTGAGCCTGGCCGACGCCCGCGCCATCTTCAGCGAAAATCTGCTGAGAATAATGGCCGCCTGAACCGACAATTTAGTGTGACTGGCGTATTGTTTCGCAGCGGACGGAGGGACCCGTTTGTGTACCCCGTCCATCCCGCGCCCCGCACAGCGGTGCTGGTTCCCTGGTTTCATGAAAGTGTTCTGACCAACCGCCCTTTACGCGTCTTCCCGCACGGATGGAGCGTAGAGGCGGCGGCGTTCGCCCCGGCGGCCGTCGCCGGCACTCTCGAGCAATTGAACGCTCTCGCGCGCGAAGGCATTCCATCTTTGACGCATTCCATCATCATTCTTTGCCGCCCGGAACAGCAGCGGATGAGCGACGCCGATCGCGACGATCTGTGGTGCGCTTTCCGAGTGCCGGTGTTTGAACAGGTCATCGGTAAGTCCGGCAAGCTGCTCGCCGCAGAGTGCGAGGCACACGATGGTTTGCATGTTGCCTCGCCGGATTTGTCAACGCATGGAGAATCCCTAGACGATTCCCTGTGCCCGTGCGGCCGCAAGAGCCCACGCATTGGAGTGACACACGGGGCGGCACGAGAACGTCGCATCGCCGCGTACGCGCGCTAACCCACCAGCTATTCCGCCAGAAACTTCCTGGTCTCGTGCAAAAAGATCTCCAACTGATCGTGGTGTAGCCAGTGTCCCGCCTGGTCCACTTTCACAATCCGTCGATTCGCGATTGCCTGCGCCAGCGGATCCGTCTCCGGGTCCTTCGCGAAACTCTGCCGCCCCCAAAACAACTGCGCCGGACACGAAATCTGCCGCAAGACCTCAGCCGCCTCCTGCAAATTCGCACCGTAAGGCGGAAACAGCCGCGCGTAGTTATCGAACTTCCAGATAATGGAGCCGTCGGCGTTCCAATTCGTCCCATGCAACGTCAAATGCTTGGCTACTTCGTCCGACAAGAACGGGTTCGCTTCCTTCATACGCGCCACTGCGGCTTCCAGGTTGGGATAACTATGTTGCGTGCGATTCTCCACCGCCCGCACCTTCTCGATCCAGCGGCGCATGCGTTCCGGCGCCGTGTAACGCGCCTCCTGCAGCGGCAGCCCCAAGCCCTCAATCGCCACTAGCCTTTCCACGCGCTCCGGAAAAACGCCCGCGTAGAGCAGCGTAGTGATGGCCCCCAAAGAGTGACCGATGATGCGCACCGGAAACTGGTGGATAATGTCCGCCAGCACCGAAAGATCCAGAATATGCTCGGCGATGCTATACAGCGCTCCCGGAGCCCACGCACTATTGCCGTGACCGCGCAGATCGAGTGCGTAAACGTGGTAGTCGTCACGCAGCGCCTTAGCCACCCAATCCCAATTACGCGCGTGATCCAGGCCGCCATGCACCAGGATCAGCGCTGGCTTGCCTTCGGTTCCCCAATCCCAGAATTGGAGCTTCAGCCGGTCAGAGTAAAAGAAGTGGGAAATGGGTTCCAAGGTTCCTCCATGCTAAATGTGGTCACGCGCCTGGCGGCGCATTCGACGGATGCACGTTGAGCCCCGCCATCCGGTAAGCCTCGATCAACGCTCCCGCAGCCGCACCCAGCGCCGGAGGATGAACCGGAGCGTTACTCTCCAGCTGCACCAGCATCGCGAAGCGTTCGCGCAAAATCTCGCTGCGAAACACGCCGCCGATATACGAAGTCCGCACCAGTTCCCCGCGATGAAACAACTGCCGGCGAACAGCGGCGACGAAAGTAGCCAGCGCTTGCGCCGCGCTGTGCAGAATATCCCGTGCCGCGGCATCGCCGTTGCGGGCCGCTTCATCCACCAGCGCCGCATAAGATGCGATCCGCGCTCGCGGATAATCGGGCGTGTAGAAGCGGTGCAGCAAGTCATTCACGTCGTGCGCACCGGTGGCTTCGAGCAATGCTTCACGTAGCGCCGTCGAGTGCCCCCAGCCTTCTTCGTGGCGCAGCGCCGCGCGCACCGCCTGCCGGACCAGGTCGAACGCACCGCCCTCATCGCCGAATACGTATCCCCAGCCGCCGGCCCGTGCGGTGCGGCCCTCCGCGTTCCGGCCGTAGGCGATCGAACCGGTGCCTGCGATGGCGATCACGCCCGGTGCGCCGCCAGTCGCGCCCAGCAACGCGATCACCGCGTCGTTGGTGATGCGATATTGTTCCGCGGCCACCAACTCCCGCACCAACGCTTCTTTGTCCGCCGGTCCGCCGCTCAAGCCCAGGCAGGCCGCCGCGAAACGCACTTCCGTCAATCCCGCCGCCTTGACCGCCGCGCCCACCGCTCCGCCAATCGCGTCCCGAAAACGCTCCTGGCTCTCCGCAGTGCTCACATGATTGCAAGGCCCCGCGTAACCGACGCCCACGACGCGGCCGGATTCGTCGCCAAGCAGTGCCGAGGTGCTGGATTGCCCGCCGTCCACGCCTAGAAACCAGCGGCTCACGGATTCACCTTATATATACGGGCCTGATACAGATTCACGTGAGCGGCAGTCACTTTCCAGTACTATAGCGAACCGCCACGCGTCAGCGTGCGAGTGTAGCAAAAAACAATACCAATACCGCCGGAGCGCGTCTATCCAAGTTCCAGGAGCATGTTAAATTTGCCAGCATGTTAAATTACATAGAGAACATCATGAAGTACTGCCTAATTCTTTCATTTGCTTGCGGCCTACTGTTGGCCCAGGCGCCGCCGAAGAATGACGTCCCCGATGACGCCGTGGTCGCGAAGGTGGACGGCATGCCGGTGACCGCCGGCGAAATCCGCAAGAGCTTGCTGGTGATGCCGCGCGAGTTCGTCCAACTCTTCAATCAGAATCCGAAGTATGCAGTGCAGCAGTTGTTTATGCTGCGCTACCTTTCGGAGGAAGCGGAGCGCACCAAGCTTGGCGACGAAAGCCCGATGAAGGAACAATTGGCTTTCCTGCGGGCCAACGCCATGGCTTCGGCGATGGTGAGCCATGAACACAACTTCTATCCGGTCACCGACAAGATGATCAAGGATTTTTACGAAAGCAACCAGACGCGCTACCAGCAGGCCAAAATCAAAGTGATCTACATCGCTTTCAAACCCACCGCGCCGGTGGTGGGGACGGTACCGCAAAATCAAACCATCGAAGACGTCGCCCGCTCCCTCTCTGAAGGCGCCGTCTCGAAGACCCAGCGCACCGAGGCCGACGCCCTTAAGCTGTCTGAAGACCTGGTGAAACAAATTCGCGGCGGTGCGGATTTCGCGAAACTGGTAGCGCAGTATTCCGAAGATCCCGCCTCCAAAGCCGCCGGCGGAGACTTCGGAGTCGTGAACACCAACAGTTCGTATTCCGCGGACGTCAAAAAAGCGGTGCTGGCTCTCAAGGAAGGTGAAGTGACTGACCCGCTGCGCCAGGCCAGCGCGTTCTACATTATCCGTGTGGAACAAAAAACTACGCAGCCGGTGGACGAATTGCGTGGGGCGATCGGCGACGAAATTCGCCAGACTCATCTGAACGAGTGGCTGACCAGCGTGGGTAAGAAATTTGACCCTGAAGTAGAAAACGTGCAGTTTTTCACGCAGACCAAAATACCGGTTCCTCCGGCGCCCGCGGCTCCCGCGAAATAACTTGTGCTTCCCGAGCTGTCCGGCCGCCCCATTCGCGTGGAGGTGCGCCGCTCGCTCGGTCCCCACCTCGCCGCGACCTCCATCCCACGGCGCTTGATCCTGCTTGATGCCGCCGTATTCGCGCGCCGCGGCGACTTCGAGCGGATTCTAATCCATGAGCTGTTTCATTTCGCCTGGGTCCGGCTTTCGAACCAACAGCGCAGAGCTTGGGAAGAAATTTTAATGCGCGAGTTCCGGGCGCGCGCGGCTGGTGAACTCGGCTGGAGCGCCGAGTGGCGCAAGGACACCCTCACTCGCGAAGATGCCCACCGCCGCACGCCCCGCTGGCGCCGTTACGCCTGCGAAAGTTTTTGTGACACCGCTGCGTGGCTGTTTTCCGGACTCGGCAGGCATGACGAATTTACGCTCGCCGGCCCTCTGCGGCGCCTCCGCCGCCAGTGGTTCACACGCACCCTTGAAGACGGGCGTGATACTTTAAGGGTGTGATGAGCCGAATCCAGGTTGCCGCGGTCTCCTCCGCTCTATTGCTGCTTCTGGCGGGCTGTTCGCATTCCCCCCGCGAACTCAAATCCGAGGCCCAGCGCCAGAAGGCTCCCAACTTCACGCTGAAGGATGCTGACGGCAATCCCGTCAATCTGACGGATTATCGCGGCAAAGTCGTGCTGGTCAATTTTTGGGCGACTTGGTGCGGACCGTGTGAAGTGGAAATCCCCTGGTTCGTCGAATTCGAACAGAAGTACAGAGACCAGGGATTCGCTGTCCTGGGCCTGTCGATGGACGATGACGGCTGGAAGGCGGTGCGGCCCTACATCGCATCGCACAAGATCAACTATCGCGTCATGATCGCTTCTGAAATCGTGTCGCAGCAGTTCGGAGATATCGATTCGCTGCCCACTTCGTTTATGCTGGACCGCCAGGGACGGATCGCCACCAACCACGTGGGGCTGGTGGACAAACGGGATTACCAGAATGAAATTCTCAAACTTCTTGAAGTTCCAAAAACCGCTGCTGTGCGCGCTGTTGGCGCTGGCCCTCTCGCCGTCCTTACGGGCGCAGGCGTTCGCGCAGGGCAACGTCCTTAATTACACGCCGCCGCGCAAAGTGGTGGCGAAAGCAGGCGCTGCCGTCGATTCCGCGCTCCCGCTCGACTTGCGCTCGGGTTACCACGTCAACAGCAACATGCCTTCGGATGACTATTTGATCCCGCTACGCCTCACCTGGAATCCCGGGCCGCTCGAGGCCGCGGGCTTCACTTTCCCCAAGCCGGAGATGGGGAAGTACAGCTTTTCCGAAAAACCGCTGTCGGTTTACACCGGCGAATTTCAGATCGTGACGCACTTCAAGGCGTCCGCGAATGCCGAGCCGGGTCCTAAGACTTTAACCGGCAAACTCCGTTATCAAGCCTGCAACAGTTCCATGTGCCTGCCGCCCAAGACGCTAGACGTTTCACTGCAGGTTGAAATCGTGAAGTAGCTTTTGGCGGTCCAGTTCCTGGCCGCGCAAATAAACCTTGGCGATCTTCCGTGTGTTGGCGATATCCTTGAGCGGGTCGCCGTCCAATACCAGGAAATCAGCACTCTTGCCGGCATCCAGCGTCCCGTGATCCTGCAAACGCAGGAACTCTGCTGACGTCACTGTGACGGCTGTCAGCGCCTTCGCCGGTGTCAGGCCCGCTTCCACCATCAGTTGCAATTCGCGATGCGTGTTATAAGCGTGGAAATAGTCCGGCACCGCGCCCGAATCCGCGCCGAAGCCGATCCAAGCCCCCGCCGCATTCAGCTTCGCCAGATTCCGCTGCATAATGCGATACGTCTTCTGCGCCGCCTCCACCGCTGCCGGAGTGCGTTGGGCATAAGACGCGCGCACACGTTCCACCAGCGGGGCAGGCGTGGTATCGCGATACAGAGGATCGTCCAGCCAGGCCGCCGGTTCCGCATGCGTACGGGATTCCGCCAGGCCTAGGTTGGGCATCATGAACACGTGGTGCTGCTTCACCAACGCGATCGATTCCTCGTCCATTTCCTGATCGCGCACCAGATGAGCGAACGCGTCGATCCCGGCGCGCGCCAGGTCTTTGGCGTCCTCCAGGTAATACACGTGCGCCACCACGCGCGTATGCAGCTTGTGCGACTCGTCAATGATCGCTCGATAAATCTCCGGCGGCGTCTTCTTCACCGTGCCATTGCGATCGTCCACCCAGACCTTGATGAAGTCCACTTTCTTCGCGACTTGCTCCCGTACTGCCTGGCGCGCCTGTGCCTCCGTGCTGAGCGCGTAGGCCGACGGTTTCAGCTCGGCATTACCAGGACCGGCATCCGGCGAAGCCATCCCTTTGCCCGCTGTAAATAGGAGCGCGCGCCCCGGCGCCTTGTCCGCCCGCAACTGAAACGGCAGATCCCCGAGATCCGTTCCCATGGACAGCACCGCCGCCACGCCCGCGTAAGCATAGCGATTCAGTTGATCGACCACATTCTCCCGCGTGAAATTCGTCGCGGCGTAACTTACGCCCTTCTGATAACCCAAGTGCACATGCGGATCGAGCAGCGCGGGGATCACCGTTTTGCCCGAGAGGTCAACCCGCACCGCTCCCGCCGGAATCTTCAGCGCACCCCTCTTGCCCACCTTGACGATGTGACCGTTCTCCACCAGAAACGCCGCATCGTCGATCGGCGCCCTTCGCGCGTCGACGATCAAGTGGGCGCCTTCAAACACCACCGCGTTCGAAGCCGCCGAAGCGAGACTCACGCACCAAATCAGAACCGAAAGTTTGCGCAGCACCCTATCAGCTTACATCTAACGCTCGCGTAGCCTCCTCCAACGCGCGGAAGGCCAGCGCCCGCAAATCCATGCCATAAATATTGCGCAGCGCGACCGTCGCCCATTTCGCAAACGGCTTCACGGCCTGCATGCGGTGCGCGGTTCCCAGGTCGATCACGGAGTTCACCATCGCCGCTTCATCACCCAGCAAACCAAGAAATTGCCGGGGCTTTTTCTGGACCGCACGCAGCACATCCTGGTGCCAGCGCGGCGCGTACCTCCGCGCCAGCTCCGGACGGCCACACTCATGCAGACGCCACTCCACTTTTGCCAGCACCCCCTGCAACGACGACCCAATCAGATGGAACGCGTTGGGCAGCGTTTCTTCATCCACGACGTCGTAAGTGAATTCCGTGCGCGGGCGTCCGCGGCAGGGGCGGCTGGCCGCGTACACCAGAATCGGATATGCCGCGTCACGATCTTCATAGCGCGCCGGATCGCCGAAATACGTTTCCGGAATCCACTTGCGCAGCGCTTTTTGCAAGGCCTGTGACACCACTTGCCAAGTCTGAAAATAGCGCTGCTGCAGTTCATCCGGCGCATTGATCCAGGCCGGATGCGTAGCCAGCAGCATCGCCGCCCGGTCGCGCAGCGCAGCGGCCGGATTCGGCGGAACGCTGCGAATGACATCGCCCTCGCGCACCAAGATGACACTGCGCAAGGATTCTGCACGCCTCCGCGATTCCCTGCCATCCAGAAAGGGAAGATGCAGCGTCAACGGCCCATCGTCGCCCCCAGCCAACTCGATTACACGCGCGCGGATGACCGCGTCCAGCTCATCCGCATCCACCGGAGTCCCCAACTCGCATCCGGATTCCTTCAGCCAATACAATCGAAAGCGTTTCGTCATACGGCCT
>Ga0207674_10003011_pt1 | contig 20892 bp, 31 predicted proteins | sample KBSCornC72_FD_184303 | JGI IMG/M metagenome (GOLD analysis project Ga0207674, IMG submission 184303) | Corn rhizosphere microbial communities from Kellogg Biological Station, Michigan, USA - KBS Corn C7-2 (SPAdes) (version 2) | ecosystem: Host-associated > Plants > Roots > Rhizosphere > Soil ...
TACCTTTTTACAGGTACCTAGGCTGGAAGGTCAGCCTGTGCTCAGAGAGGGAGTCGAACCCTCCTACTATCAGTCACACCATCTGAGCGTTACGTTAACTATGCCTACAGCCACCGTTTCCTACAAGGATAAATTAAACCTCGGGGCCCCGTTAGAGGCCCCGAGGAGGGCAATCAGGTTTAGCTGATGGCCTCCACCACTCACCGGGCTTTTAGGTCCGGAAAGACTATGCTTACCCTAACGGTCAGGTTCCCTGGTCCTTAAGGGTCGGTCACACATTTTGTGCACTAGGCAGGACTTGAACCTGCATGCCCCGAAGGGCGCCGCATTTTGAGTGCGGTGTGTCTGCCAATTCCACCACTAGTGCAATAAGAAAGAGTCAACAGGAGCAAGGAGAGTAACATTGTCTGAAGCCTACCGCGGTTGGCCAAATGGTGGTCCTATACAGGAACCTAGGAGGGATGGCTTTACAATGGCGGCTGTCAGGCTAGTTATTTCGCGCACGCGCTTTCGCTCGTTCTATTTTATGGACTCTTTCTCCAGGCCTAGCTTGCGCTCGACCTGCTTTGACCCTCACTCGAAGAGAGAGGGATCCAAGTCTGGGATGGTCTGCGAAACAGCGTTCGCAGTAGCAATGGCGGTCTTTAGAGCGCCTGCTCGCTTGCTTGCTTGGCGGGTCAGATCCAGGAGTTCCTGATCTTTGAGAACTGCTACTGCTCTCTCTTGATTCGGGTTGAGTTCTCGAATCGTGGGATCAGTGGCAAAGAATCCGTTCTGCTTTGAACCGACGGCCGCTGTTTTCCAGATCTTTTCGATCTTACCAGCAGCTCCGACATGCTTGATGGCCTCAGCTAGCGTCATCATCTGACCTTGGACTTCAACCTGGACGCTCAGGTTGTACTTCATCTGAGCCAGTTGAAGAGCAACGATAGCCTGCTCGGAAGCTAAAATGCTAGCGACCACTTGTTGAGGGGTGGGCTTGTCTACATCATCCTTGAATCGATGTAAGGATCCATTGAAATCATTGTTTGCGGCGGCGAGACGCAGCTCCCACTGCTTCAATGCTTCGCGTAGAGCATATCCTGTAATCTGCATTGCATCGTCCTTTACACCGAATGGTAGGGCCCGCCGGGTTCGAACCGGCAACAGCTCCGTTATGAGCGGAGGGTTCTGACCAATTGAACTAGAGCCCCATACACTCTATACACCTAGTAGACCGTGGAGGAATCGAACCCCAGTACCACATGCCTATAATACACGCGCCGAGAACCACTCAGCTTAGGTCACGGTCCATGGCTTCATTCGTGGGGCTGGACGGGCTCGAACCGCCGACTTTCTCCTTGTAAAAGAGACGCTGCTACCAACTGAGCTACAGCCCCAGGATTTTGGTGCAATAGCACCCTCGATACATCTTGTCTACTTCGTAATGCTTTCGTAGTCCCTCCCGGATTCGAACCGGGACGCCCGCAAGGAGCAGTGGATTTTAAGTCCACCGTGTCTGCCATTCCAACCAAGGGACCGTGTCCGTTTAAGATTTATTCAAATGGGTCCTATGTTATGCGCATCCTCATTGTAGAAGATAACGCCACCGACCGCAAACTTCTTCGCTATTTGTTGGAAGATCGCTTCCGAAGTGAGGCGAAATTCCGCGAAGCTGACAGCCTAGAAACGGCTGTTCGTTACCTTGAGGGTGGAAATATCGATTGCGTGGTGTTGGATCTCCAACTCCCAGATTCAGTCGGTAAGGAGACCTTCGAAAAGCTCTCCAAGCGCTTTCCCGACGTTCCCATCATTGTGATGACGCACAACAAGGATCGAGATTTAGCCATATCCATGATTCAGGCAGGAGCGGCGGACTACATCCTCAAGTCATACACCAACGAAGAGGATATTTTCCGTCGAATTGTGTTCGCGGTCGAAAAGCATAGCCGTTCTGTGCGCATGCCGACCGAGAACGCCGCCACTGTGCACAAGCTCGAGAGGGCCAAGGCCAACATGATCACCGCGCATCAAAGCGGGGAACACGGGGCTATCCGCGATACGACCGTCGCCACCACAACGGCTATCGCAGAGGTGTCGAAAAGCCTTTTCACAGAGATGCAGGCGATTTCCAACAAATTGAGCCTCCAGGGGATTCGCCAAGAAGGCATCGAGAAGATAGTGGAAGCTCTGGATGTTGAGATCCTCAAGGGGCATCCCAATCGACCATCCATGAGATCTCAGATGGACCTCATGGATCATCGCTTAGCCACCGCCGAGCGGAAGGTAATCGAACTGGGCGCGGCTCTGAAAGAAGTGGAAGGTATCAACCGACTGAGCATGGTTCAGGATCAACAGTTCAAAATGACCAACCGAACCAAAGTGCTTCTGGGTATCCTGGGCTTCCTAGGCGCGGTCCTAACCACAGTCATTTCCTACGAGAGTTCCAAGACAGTCGACAAGCCAGTGAAAGTTCAGAAGGCGCTTCCGTGACTGGACCTTACCTCAAAGCAGCTTTCGAGGACTCCTGTGTGCCCCAAATTGTAGTTTCCAAGAACGGGGAGATACTGGGAGTGAACGATCAGGCCTGCCGGCTCTTGGGTGTTGAAAAGGCTGAGCTTCTCAGTATGAGACACGACGATCTATCCTTGGAAGAGGACTTCGGGTCCCTGGATGGCCTCACTGATCTGTTCAATGAGAACGACCTTCAGAACTGGCAGACTGAGCAACGGTACGTTCGAAGTGACAGCGTAGTGATTTGGGCGAGTGTAGGTGTATCTGCTATAAAGAACAACGGAAAGGCTGCAGCTCTCTTGTTACAACTTCAAGACATCACTTCGCAAAAAATCACTGAAGAGGACCTTCAACAGAACAATGAAGATCTTGAGCAGTTCATCCGCACAGCGTCTCATGATCTGCGCGAGCCTCTGACGACAGTAGCAGGTTACGCATCATTGCTGATGAGACGCTACTCTTCAGCACTAGATGCGAATGGGATTCATTTCCTGTCAGAGGTCATCAACAGTGCAAAGAGGATGGAGCAGAAGATCGATGACCTGCTGATGTTCTCCAGAGCTGGACGAGCTGTACCAGTCGGAGTGTTCCCTTTAGGGGTTGCCATCGAAGAAGCTCGCCGGGCGGTAAATGTCTCAGCGGAAGAGAGCAAGGCGGTGTTCCACATCCCTGAGGACCTTCCTGTAATCCAAGGGGATCGCAGCATGATTGCTCAGGTGTTCCAGAATTTGTTCTCGAACTCCTTGAAATATCGTTCCGACGCCCCTCCAGAGATCACCGTTCAAGCCCGACCCAGTACCGAGAATATCTGGCAGATTTCCGTTACGGACAACGGCATAGGCTTCGATATGGCCCATAAGGACCGCATCTTCGTAGTCTTCCAACGACTTCATACCATTGAGCAGTACCCTGGTACTGGCATCGGGCTCGCCATTACCAAACGTATCATCGAAAGGCATCGAGGTAAGATTTGGACCGAGTCTGTACCAGGGAAGGGTTCCACGTTCTACTTCACCCTTTCAACCGTTCCGCAACCGTGATGCTAGAAGAACTACATATCCTCCTGATCGAAGACAATGCCACTGATATCGAGCTGATCACTGAAGCTCTCAAGGAGGTTCCGCACGGCTACATCCTCGAGTCGGCTACAGATGGGGAGGTAGGCCTTCAAAGGCTGTACTCTACGGAAATCAAACCAAATTTGATCCTTCTAGACCTGAACCTACCCAAGAAGAGTGGTTTGGAGGTGCTGAAGGAAATCAAGAAGGATGCGAGCCTCCGGGCTATACCGGTGATCATTCTGTCCAATTCAAAATCGGAGGACGACATTGTCCTGGCGTATGCCAGTCATTGCAACGCCTACGTCCGAAAACCTCTAGGGTTCGACGAGCTTTCAAAGTGCGTGCTAGAGATCACCAATTTTTGGTTCAGGTGTGCCATCCTGCCAAAACAGACGGCCGTACCTGTGACATCTCTAACCAATCCGCCTGCACCCCAGACTGGATTCGAACCAGTATGAAACAGCTTCGAAGGCTGGTGCCTATCCTTTAGGCTACTGGGGTATGGTGCTTCTGACAGGACTCGAACCTGTATCTCCGACCTTAGAAGAGTCGCGCCCTATCCATTGGACCACAGAAGCATTCGTCAACGACCTGACTTGGATTTAGCATAGTTCAAGGCATCTTGCCAACCATCAGCAGAGCCTGGAAAGCGCGCTGCTGGACTTGGCGCTTCTGTCTTTAAGGGACCCCGCTTCGGGTCCCTAAAGTGAGGGTCTATTTTACGCCAAGACAGTGCCTGCATCTCGGGCACATTGAGGAATACCATGACCTTATGTCCTTCATAGGCACAGCTCCTGCAATTTGGGTACAGCACTTTGAGAACCAGATGCTGACCCACTCTTTCTACAGCTTCGATTGTGTAGTTAGAGGCATCGGGTGTAGCAGGTGTCGAGTAAGGTTCCCTATACCCAGGGCTTGAACTACAGTTAGGGTCGCCTGGAGAATGTCGACATACCATGGTGGTGGTTTATACACCGTCGGGCAGCTTCCTTGGCTTCAGAAACTCATTCGGCTCGCCCTTGCCGGCGTAGCTCATCTACGCTGCCAGGACGCCAGCCTGGCCATCAAGTCCCATGGGTTTCCGTCACCGGACCTATAGGAGAAGGTAACCCTTCTGAGCGAGAGATGGGAGTCGAACCCACGACATTCACCTTGGGAAGGTGACGTTCTGCCACTGAACTACTCTCGCAAATCTCAAGATCATTGTCAGGCCCCAGCAGCTGTTAACAAGAGGTGCTTCGACGAAGACATAACCCTGCAAGGGTAGATCCTACTATTTTTCTCCTGACGATCTTGAGAGCGACACGGTTAATTACGCCATGTCTAGCACTAGGCCTCAATAAGGCCGAAGCGCTGAGCAGACGGTCGGATTCGAACCGACCTATCAAGCGCCTACCATAGGCATCGTCTGCATTGTGATGGTTTCCGAGTCGACTTCGGTTCACGTGTAGGCTTGAACCACCAACCCACATAGGCCGCTACCGCAGAAACGGGCTTGACCTAGTCACGCTAAGAGAAGGGTCACTTCTCAGAGCCCCCGATAGGACTTGAACCTACAATATCCCGCTTACAAAGCGGGTGCTTCACCATTAAGCTACAGGGGCGTCAGTTCGATTCTGTTGTCTCACACCGTAACCATAACGTCAACGCATGAATTCCTTGAAGTGACCCAACATAGGCTCAAGAGGCTTGTGGAATTCGAAGCCCTCACATGACCCATAGCGGAAGACGCTGAGTTGCCTAGCCTCTCCAGTGTGCTTCAGATGATCGTACGTGTGCTTATTACACGTCCCCCAATCGTTATTGGGGAATACGCCGTGAGTACATAGGCCGCAGCTCTTCTGCACCGTATAGGAGAGGTCTTGGAGGACCTTGAGCTTGTTGGCGTCCATCCCTCCCGTATACACCAAAAGTCAGTTGTCGGTCAAAATACCGGCGCCAGTGGACCAGTCAGCTTGAGCCCGGCAAGCGGGGTCCGAACAGATCCGCATGTTCTTGCCTTCGACTAGCATTTCACGGGTATTGTTGTCCTTCATAGCCTTGCTGCACTTGGGGCAAGGGAATTCCGGAAGTGTGACCTCTGTAGAAAGGCCGGCAAAGACAGCATCCGTAGCTGAAGTGTGGTCTGGTTTCATAGCACTTTTGGTTTTCCAACAATGCTTTAGGGATTTGGTGGAGTCACCGGAATTCGAATCCGGATTTCAACGATGCGAACGTCGCGTCCTGCCATTGGACGATGACCCCAAAGTCCCCCGAGGTAACGTCCGGGGGCGGGACGGCTTCTAACGACGCTTCTTATTAGCGTAGGCTCTTCGCCAGCAGGGTCGACACATAGTCGGTCGACCTAACAGGCTGGTAGCGATAGCACAGAATTTGCACCACATAGCAGCACCTCCTTTCGTAAGGAGGCGGCTTTAAGGTGGGATGCTGGACCTCAGTTGCTTGCTTTCCATCATTACAATCCAGGGATCAGACACTGCTTGGGCTCCAAGGGAGCCGGTTCACTTGTTAGGTGTTGTATCAACGAATTCTGAGAGGGGTGAGCTGCTAGAATTGATGTCGTCAGGGTGTGGGCCCCGGCTTCTATGGCCATCTTCAGGAAGGCTTCCTTCCTCTGAGCTACGCCATAATTCAAGTCACCATCCCGGAGTTCCTGGAGCAACTGCTTCCGTCCTACATTGTTACACAGGAGGTCGCGGATCCTGACGCCCTCTTTCGAGCCTCTGGCAAGAGCCGTAGCCTTGGCCAGACGCATAGGGATTCTCCACTCAATCGAGCTATACTCGGTATGAGCTGTCACGAAGCCGATGACAGTACCGTCCACTGAGTTCAATGGGATGATGGATTCCTTGGGACGTAGGTTGTACCCCCGGACATCCTCTAACAATTCGAACACGTCTTCGTAGTCAGTCACGAAAAGTCCAAGTTGTCCAAACGATCCCAGCTAGAAGTGGGTTCGCCAGACGGCTCGACCTTCTTGATGGAGTTCAAACCATTGATGAAGGCGGTTCTCTCTGAGCGACGGGTGAATGCCTGCATGAGGTTCTTGTCTCGAAAAGAACGATGAGCATGAGGCATCGAGATCTGCACCAAAATACACTTATTTTCGCCGTTAATGGCTATTTTGAAGTGAGTCGACCCCTCTAACCATTCGGCGCGCCAGCCCGTCAAACGAATGATGTGCTCTATCACCTCAACCATCTCATGAACGTTCTTGAACTCGATGAAGTCGGGTAATCTTTCAGGGGCCAGGTCTTGTATGCGGAAATCTACGTCTTCCTCAGGCATACCTCAATCTACACCGAGCGCTGTCACTTGCTCGTGTTCTGAGAGGCGTGCCTTCCGTTCCTGCCAAGTCTGATGGACTAACGAACCCTTCGAACCGTTAGCCTTATGCGGTTTGCAAAGGCGGCAGCCCGAGCGTCGATTCTTCCGTTTTCCACGTTTGTGATGTGCCATGGGATCTCCTTGCCGCCGTCAGCGGCGCGTTGGTGATCTCAGGCGCGTAGAATTGGTGAGGCATCAGAGGTTCTCTAGTGAGATGTCGACCCCTTCAGAGGTCAATATGGTGTAGGCCTGCTTGGCCAGGTCTTCCACAGTTGTTCCTTCTGGGAGAGGGTCTAGGCCATTCCCTGCAAAGAACTTCACATCAATGAGTCCGTGATTGGTTATCTGATCTTCCGTCCAGTCACGGAGTTTTTTGGTATAGGTCATAGGCCTCAATAGTCGTAGTGGGATCGCGGGCGGGGCGGGTCCATCTTGTACATCTTAAGCCAAGCCGCGTTATGCTCAGCATGAGTGTACTTCGAAAAGGCCTCCCACGCATCCGTCCGTCCCTCTCCAGGCTGCTTATTAGGGGAGCCTTCCTCGACTTGAACCAGCCTATGCGGCACAGGCAGATGGTCTTCAATCACCTGCAATAGAGGTTGTGGTGGGGTTTCAGGGTACTGGGCGTGCTCATAGACCGCCATACCGTACCCGCCGAACATACTCGTACTGAACATGCTCGTGAGCAGACCGTACTCTTCGATGATGCCTTTTAGCTTCTCGAATTCGAGATAAGCCAGAGTCCGGGTGGCTTTGAGCTTGATCCGCATTTCGTCCTTTTTACGGGACTCTGGTGGCCACAAGGACTCCTGTAAAGACAAGAGCCATTCAGCGGCTTCGGACGACAGCGGTTTGATGACCGAACCCTTGGGGGCAGCGTTCATTTTACCCACACCACCAATTGGATATCTTTCCATCTCCTCACCAAGACTGTCCAGCTGACAGTCGCACGGCAAAGGATCAGATGTCAAAAGGGCTTCCCCTTCAGCCTCTTTGTCACAAAGAGGGCAGACCTTCGGTGGCATATTTAGAATGTTTTGGTTTTCCCAAACATCTCGGACGGTGATCGGCATTTGCCGCTTACTACACCAAGAAAATGTTTGGGCGCTCGAGAAGAAGACCTGGGTACTGGACGCAGAAGACAGGAATTGAACCTGTTACTTTCGGTGTGTTAGACCAACGCTCTACCAATTGAGCTACTTTTGCTTGCTTGTAAGGTCTTCAGTGTGAACGCCCTAGTGCCGCTTCCAGGAGTCGAACCTGGCGTGCTTGTAGGATCATCGATGGACCTCATTGCTGAGGCGAGGTGATGAGCCGGTGACAGTTTTTTCTTCCAATAGAAAATGGGCCCACGCCCAAGCGGCAAAAACTCCAACGTGTAACCGATGGCTAGACCTTGGAGGGGTTAAACCTCTGTTTCCGAGGATTCAGAGTTTGGAAAATTCGTCACATCCGAGTATCAAAACCGGGTTGCGGTTTGTTCACTTTCAAGGTGAGTGCCTTACCATTAGGCTATATTCCGAAATCGGAACAACAGGATTCGAACCTGTAATTGCTTGTATGGTTCTGACTTGTGGATGTGACTAGAGCCGGGTCTAGGATTCGAACCTAGAGCTTGTAAGCACTACCGTTGTGCCTCATTGCTGAGGCGAGGGGCAGAGCGGGTATTTGCCAAAGTGGAAATTTGGTGAGGGAACCAACCCTCTGTAACCCGGCGAAGTGTCCTTAGTATGTACACCGCAGATGCGGGCCTCGTCAAGAAAAAATCAGACGAGGACCACACCTTGAGCATGAATTTGGAAGCCGATCTTTCGACCTTGCTTGAAAAAGTCCTGGGCGGACTTAGCCAACAGACTAGCCGTGACACAAATGAATGGCAAATGCTCACCATCTTCACAAGTGGCACCCCCAGTACTGGCGTCATCAATGACGAAGTTTTCGTCCCAAATGACTCGGCCAAAGCTGCCTTCAGCCGCCAGAGCCCCGTGAAGGCATGGGATGGCGTTCTGGCGAGCGAACGCCTGAACGATCCGCCTGGCCCAACCGTTGTCCAAACAATCGATGATCAGATCAGAGCCGCCCAACAGTTGGACATCGTTCTCGGTTGTCAGCTTGTGCGGAATTACCGCCAGTTTCGTCCCGAAAAGGTAGTTCATGGTCTGCTGTAGGGACTGAGTCTTCCCCTTGCCGACGTTGGGCTTACCGTGAAACTGAGCAGACACATTCTTCTGCTCGACCCTATCGAAGTCGATGACGCGAAGCGTGGCCTTCAGGTTCCGAAGCATCATGACGACGTGAGAGCCCAGGGCCCCTACGCCGACCACTGTGATTGTCTTCATGTGCATTTGTACGGCCTCGCATCAAGCGAACTTAAGTGCGAGGCTGCACTTCACACGCCGAAAGGCGTCTTGGGGCGGACCATGAGCCGGTTGTACGGCGTTGCGTCGGTCGCATTGAAACGATCGACCACGAAGTCCTGGAAGCTCGCGTTTGGATCGGCTGCGATTCCAGGAATCCCGCCCGCTCGAACCGCCTCAGTGACCCACTGGAGGATATCTCCCTGGGTGGCGTCATAGGTGACCGGATCGGGAAGGTCCCCGTTCTGGTTCATGTACGTGACGTTTACTCGTGCCTGATAGGTTTCCATGTACGTTTTCTCCTGTCAAAAATTGGAACGGATTCTAAGTCCGCTGAGCCATTCCAGCTCGTTTCCTGTGTGTGAACCACCATGTTGGTAGTCGTGTTCTCCAGGGCCGCTCCAGACGAAGAAGGCAACCCGGTCACTAGTCACTATCGGCCAGACAAGACGCTTTCCTAAGCCCTTTTCGACCGCCGCGAATGTTGTCAAATCTTCCCATGAGGGGGCGGGTTCTCCCGAGCCCGGGTGACTGTGGGCAAAACCGAAGATCTTGTCACGGTTATCCCACAACACATACCAGAGAGACTCCTGATTTCCCGTGTCCGGAAGATACCCTGCTGAACGGCCTGGCGGCAGATGCCAATGAAGGACTCCTCCGCCGTACCCAATCACCACACCTGCTTCAATTGACATGTCTGTATACCACGAGTTTCCCATCCCGAATCGCTTCCCGAATTACGCTGGGTAGCGATTCCAAGGTAAACCATGTGTCTCCTTTGAGGCCTTCCTCGAACTCTTCGTCATCGTAATGAGCTGTGAGGCAAATGCCTGCGTCAATGATTTGGAGAGTGGTCTCCTCGCAGGTACATTCGAAGCGTTGACCGTCCAATCGAAATCGGACAACCATTTCACCTCGACGAACTGCCCGACGATTGTCGAGAAACTCGGCACCGCCCACAGCCAGGGCCGCCCGGGCTGCCTGACTGAAATCGATACGCGCCATGGCCCTACGGCCGGCTCCGTCTCCAAGTTGCTCGATAAGCTTCTGGCGCTTTTCCTCAAGCTGCCTTCGCTCTTCCTCTTCCTGTCGCCGTCGTTCGGCCTCTGCGCGCCTTCTCTCCGCTTCGACCCTCTGATAGGTCTCCATACGGAAAGCGGCGTCCAAGGCTGGCGAGACGCCCGCAATGGCGTCTACCGAGACCTTCTGGTCCAAATAGGCGTTCAGGACATCCTCTTCGGCTCCCAAAGGCATCTCTTGGCCGTAAAAAATGAGAGGTCCACCCTCATAAGCACGGCCAGCCGCCACCCTCACGAACCGATCAAGGCCTTCGTCGATGAGGAAAACCTTCTCCGAAAATGGAATGATCTTTTTAGGGTCAGGGTCTACCCGAACATCGTCGGGGATGATGCGATCTCCGACAAGGTACCCACGTACCCGATAATTTAGAATTTCGGGCTCAGCCGGCACAGACTCAGTGAATTTAGCCTTGCGGCCCTTCACTGTAAACTTGTGCCAGCCGAACTCACTAGGAAGCCGGCCTTCAATGGTCAGCACCCTGTTGTCAGGGCCCTGGAGAGAGCGGCCGCCAACCCAGGGAAACACAATGGTCTCCCCTTCGGTTTGTAGCAAATCTCTCCAGGACATGGTTACCTCAGTTCAATACGGTCGGTAGAAGGGCCCCCACATCAGGCAGCCCAGACGGGCTTCTGAAGCAGCGGTGTCTTGAGGATGACTTCCACCAGGGTTTCCCGAGGCTTAGCCCTCTGTGTGTTGGTCTTGCCAACGGGTGTTGAAGCGATCAGAGCGCGCATCGTACGAGGCACGGCGTAGGTGTCCTGGAAGGTCTCTTCATTGATCATGAAGCATGGGATGCCCAATTGAGTCGCCGTGGTCGTAACAGCAGAATACGCACTTTGACGCACTTTCAAGAAACCGAAAGCCACTGGGTTTAGCCCAGAAGCTTGGACTGCAACCATGAAAGGCGAAGCCTCCTCATCACCGACGAAGATCATCAGGAGGTCCTCGTCAGCTGCTGGCTTTCGATCCTTGAGAGCCATCACGCCAGAGCCGTAATCCGTTCCACCACCGGCACGAATACCTTGGAAAGCATTCGTGACGCCAGCCGCCGAAGCGTGCTTGATGATCAGCTCACGGCCTGAGGTGTTGAACACCGCAACCCGCAGCTTCTCCGGAGGAAAACCAGGGAGAAACTTGATGATGTATTCCTTGGCCTTCTCGATAGCGTTCTCCATCGAGCCGGAGATGTCCACGTAGACGTGAACCATTAGATTCTTCACGACCTCTTCGACGGCCTTCTTGACCGCCGTATCGGCTGCGTTGTTGAGAGATTCCTTGATCTCCTTGGACTTCACCCGAAGAGCCACGTTGGCAGCACGTTGATCATTTGCCGATTCCGTAGCCTTCTGCCACCGACCCTGAATGGATGCGACCTTGAGTAGCCCCAGCTCTTCGAGCGTCGGAGTGTACATGATCAGATCCTTGTCAGACAGGGATCCAGCCTCGATCGAGGCCGCCATGATGGCACGAGTGAGCCCCAGGTTCTCTGGGAGGAGGCCCACGACCCGCTTGAAGTTCGGCTTGCTCTTGACGATGCGCTCGCAGATCTGCTCTTCCGAGAGTTCTGCCCATGACTCCGCCTTGCTGACCTCAGCTCCGATTGCGATGGTCCGATGACCGTCCTTGGCCTGAGCCTGCTTCCACCGAAGTGCACTGAAGAACTTCGGGGTAGATGGCTTGTAGCCAACGAGACGAGCGAGGCGGATAACCGACGTACGAGCGCCGCTCTTGATGAGACCCGACAGAAGTTTCGGATTCTCCTCACGGAAGAGCAGCCACTTCTCGATGGCTCTTGGCAGCCGACCCATGAAGGGATGGCGAGCCGACTTACCGAACCCAAGTTCACGGTTGATCGCCGCGATCTCAGGCATCGAGAGGAAGTCCCAGATACGCAGGATCTGACGTGCATCCATGTAGGTTGCAGAGGTCTGGAGAGTCATGGCCTCGCCGACATCGCGGAAGTCATCATCGTGAAATGCGACCTTACCGTTGTCCAGCACAGGCGCACCACACCGGTTCTGAACCAGCATGAAAGCCGCCAGAACGATCTTGCGATCCTTATGATCCTGAGTGTAGCTGTAGGAGGCCCAGTGAGCCGCAAACTCGTTGTCGAGTTTCCAAATCTCTGCCACCTGGCGGTACATCCACACCGCGACTTCCTTGAAGAAGCCCGGAGCCATGTAGTAGCCCACTTCGACGGCGCCGTTGACCACCTTACCGTCTTCGCGGAGGGTGCCAAGACGGACCTCGTTCGTCTTCTTGCCGACCTTGTCCTTGCGGTACACGACCTTGACGCCATTCTCCGTCTTGTAGGTCACAGGTGACCACTTGACGCCGATTGGCGAGACGGTATCCCTAGTAACGATACCCGGGCGGTTGTGAACCATGTGATCCCCGTGAACGAGGAAGGTTTGGATGAGACGTTCTGCGGGTCCCAGGTTTGCGGTTTCCATTTTCATTTCTCCTATGAAACTACCTGATGTCCCGTAGGATTACGGAACGAGTCGTAGTTTCTGTTTTGTCTGGTCAACGGCCATCAAGACGGATTCTTAAGGGGTGAAGGATACAGAAACCGGCTCAGGAAATCCCGACGGGTCTAAAGGCCCGCTTCAACTGAATTTCCAGTATTCTGCTTCGGCATCTAATCGCTCTCCGGCGTTCCTTCAAAGCCGTCAGGTGTATCTACACCAGATGAGCCAAGATTGCTCCTATCACACTGCACTCAGCATGAGACCAGAGAGATCCATGCGAGGAGGCTTCGTTGATGCGAAAGAACTCCCCAAAGGGCCAAACGGCCGGGCGCTGTGTAGATATTGTTCCAAAGAGGTCGGTAAAGGTCGTAGGACTTTCTGCTCGGACGAGTGTGTGTCGGAATGGAAAGTCCGCACTCAACCTGGATACGCCAAAGAGTTGGTAAAAAAGAGAGATGACGGCTTCTGTCAAATATGCAGACGGGATTGCTTCGAAGGGTATCGTGGAACTCGCGCCCATCTGTCCCGCACCGGACTACTGTCCAAATTCGACATGGACCACATCCTACCCGTAGCGGAAGGGGGTGGATCTTGTGGCCTGGAGAACTTGCGCACGCTATGTAAGCCCTGTCACCGTCAAGTAACGGCGCAGCTCCTGGCAAGACTTGCCTTTAGGCGAAGGTCAAAGAAGTGGTTCGTGAAAATTGGTTCCAGGTGAGGGGATCGAACCCCCGTAGCGGGCTTCAAAGACCCGCGTCCTACCATTAGACGACCCTGGAATAGTTCGGGATCAGGGAATCGAACCCCGATTAACGGATTCAAAGTCCGTCTTCCTACCGTTAGAAGAATCCCGAGTGGTCGTGGTGGGGGGATTCGAACCCCAACACAGCTAAGGCTTATGAAACCCGCTGTCTCCCTGGATCACCACGTTTTTACTTGTCGTCCATCCAAAGTCGATGGACTCGAACAGCATGAAACCTAATGCTAAGTCTCAACGAGATCGTGCTCTCGCTAAATACCTAGCAAATCCTAAAATATGCAAAGAGTGTTCCATACCTATTAAGGTAAAACCCAACGAAAGGGTAGGCGAGGTCAGGAAACGAGATTTCTGTGATCGATCTTGTGCAGCAAGTTATAACAATCGTACAGCGATTAGAAGCCACGGCCCACAACGTAAACCCAGGGTCTGTAGGACATGTGATGCTAAACACTTAAATGGAGGCACCTTCTGTAGTCCAGATTGTCGCGAAGTCGATAGACTGAACAGAAAAAGCTTGGGTGATCGCACCAAAGGAGAAGTGTTTGCCAATTGTTCCAGTTGGCAATCGGCTAGGGCTGTCATCCAGAAACATGCCAGAGCCCAATTATCCGAGACAGCTTGTAGCCATTGCGGGTATGCCATCCATGTCGACGCAGCTCATGTGAGAGCTGTCTCTACCTTTCCGGACTCTGCCACAATATCTATGATAAACGACAAATCCAATCTAAGAGCACTTTGCCGAAATCACCATTGGGAGTATGATCACGGCCTATTAGCAATCCAGTGACCCTGATGGGAATCGAACCCACGTCGATCGACCCAAGAACCTTCTTGGAAACGCGCTTCCCTAGCGACCCGGGATCTCCGTGCCATTCGGTGCTTCCGCAACCATGGTTCAATTCACATCGTGTAGAGGTCAACCCGAGCGGCGCCCTGTTGACGTGTGCACGTTGCTAATTGTCGATCCCTCTTTCGAGTACAGTCTCCGTTTTTGACTGTGCCTTGCCACTAGGCCACAGGGTCATAGCGCTCTCACTCAGAGTCGAACTGAGATCCTACCCTTCGGAAGGGTACGTCCTATCCATTGAACGATAAGAGCAATTGTCCGTGGGCGTATAGGGGGATGAGCCCGTGTCTTCAGCTCAGCGTACTTAGCAATCGAGGAAAGCGGAAGCCAGAGGAGTCGAACCCCATACCTTGCGGTACCGATCTGGTTAGCAACCAGCGGAACGTCCACACGTTCTTTAGCTTCCATAGGTGTCCGAGGAGCGTAGCCGGCTCCCCGGACGAATTGAAAACTGCATAGTATCCGCCACGGCGTTTAAGATCATCGATCAGCTCTAAAGCCCGCACAGCTTGCCGTTAGCTAACTCCCCAGCCATGATCACTAGAGTCTAATGAGCATGGCTGGGGAGGTCGGAATCGAACCAACATTTACGGAGGATTGCCGATGACCGTTCGAAAGGCGGAACGCAGCGTCATTACAAGCTTGGACCCAAACCTCAACTTGACAGATACAAGATGCGCCTCTTGCCATTGGGCTACCTCCCACAAATGCTTGTGAACCATTACGCTGACAAGCATTTGCTGGGAGGGCTGGAATCGAACCAACACAGGGCTTGCGCCCACATCCAAATACATTTCAAAAAAGAGTCTCAGATTCAGCTTGGGGGTCTTTTCAGGGGGCGAAGAGGTAGTCGAACACGGCTTGGCCGGCTGCTACCTTTGGCACCTCCACGAGATTTGCTTGCTCGCGAGCGACCTTGGCCGCCGCCATGAGCTTTTCGATGCGATCCCGAAGCGCTTGTGCTCGGGTGCGGGGAATGGATCCAGAGTACTTGATTGTCGACCAGTAGCCAGCGACCTTGTCCTCATGCACCACCTCCACTTGAGCCGGATGCTCTTTGGTGGCTTCGGCTTTGACGAAGGGACGGGGGATCTTCTTGGTCTTTGCCGTCTGAGTCACGTCCGTCTTGAAGCAATTCTGATTGCTGTCGAACGTCCAGACCTCAGACTGAGGAAGCGTCGGCAACTTGACGATGTGCGTATGCAAGTCCGTCAGTTGCTTCTCGAGCCAGAGAAGGTAGGTAGCGGGCACGTCCTTGAGGATGGCTACACCGTCCACCACCACATCGGCCTTGGCAGAACAATTGGCCGAATCCCTAGCGATCGTGATGTCGAAGAGACTCACCATGTGCTTGGCAATCTCCTTCAGGTTATCCTCGACCCGAACCTGAACCTGAACGTTCTCTGGCGGAAATTTCTCACCTTCTTCATCGACCGGGCTGTAGGTACGGGAGATCCCGTTTAGCAGGGGCTCCTTCTGCAGGATCTGATGCAGAGCGGTGACTTGTTCGTGGACGTTCGTCTTGGTCTGTTTTTCGACCGCCAAGATCTGATTCAGTTTCGGCATGGGTATCTCCGTTTGATCTTCATTTAGTCAGCGTTAGGTCCGTTCTATACACCGGCTGACGAAATGCGCTTTCTGCCCCCACCTAGGACGCTACGCCCAGGAACCATCCCCTTCCGAGGGGCGCTCTTAATATCCAGTGGGCTCACTGATCAGGTATGCCCTGTAAGAGAGAATCTGGCGCCAGATTCTCTCCACGTTTCTGGATGCACTTGAGCTATGGGGGCAGAAAACGCACTTCGTATCTGCGGAGGAAGAGGGAATCGAACCCCCAAGGCTTGCGCTCGCTCCGGTTCAAGCGGAGTGCCGTCGCCAATCGGCTGGTTCCTCCAATATTCAGCTAATGTAATCGGTGAGATCAACCCGACTACGGGCAAGTCACCGCTTCACATAGATCATGTCAACGGAGATTGGTCCGATAATCGCGAATTGAACCTTCAGTTACTGTGCCCTAACTGTCACGCCTTGACACCCAATTACGGCGTCCTCAATCGAGGTAAAGGCAGACCACGCTACCAGAAAAAATCTGCGGAAGGATGAGGTGTCGATCCCCAAAGACTTTCGTCTTCGCACTGCTTTCGAAACAGGCCTGAGCCCCGCTCAGTTATCCTTCCATGTCGCAGCGGAGAGTACAGGACTTGAACCTGCAATGGCTTTTAAGGGCCAACGCCGCCTTTCCAAGACGGTGCCTTACCAATTAGGCTAACTCTCCATGGTGGGTACGGAAAGAATTGAACTTTCGTGGTCTGTGTATCAGACAGACATCCTAACCATTAGATGACGTACCCGTAGTCTAGGTGAAAGGACTTGAACCTTCAGCCTCTCCGTCCCGAACGGAGCGCTCTACCAAATTGAGCTACACCTAGATGAATCGAAATCGTGCGTCGTCAGAGAATCGAACTCTGCTGCTCCTCGAAGGGAACCTGCATATCAGACAGGTGGGGTCACCAGCTCCATTCACGACGCATAGATCAGCTGACGAAAATGTTGATCACCACCCGCGTCAGCCTAGTTCGGTTGAGGATTCGAACCTCTTGGGCAGCCCTAACTCAGACCAGAGTGGCCGAACTTGTCAGAGTGGTGGGAATCGAACCCACGACCTCTTCGTCCCCAACGAAGCGCGCTACCTCTGCGCTACACCCTGATTACTGATCGGTACAAGGGAGGGCACCGATCAAGCCCTTCCAAACACCCACTCATACGTATAGCTGACCCAGTTTGGCTGGTTATTCAATACGTAGCTTAGGTAGGCCCTAGTAGGCGATGAGGGAATCGAACCCTCCTAAGCGGCCGTGTGAAAGCCGTGCTCTCCCAGAAAGCTAACCGCCCGTGTCGATTTTTACAGCCACTAGAGGTAGTTGTAAGCTACTTGGAGTATGCCGTTAAAATTCAAAATCCTGTACTTCGCCGCATTCGGTTTCCTTCCGTACAGTATTCCTTGCTGGATTGTAGGAACCATCCTCTATCTAGCCGGAGTCGGCAGAGAAGAAGAGGATGACGCCTTTCTTCCGCTAGTCTTATGCGCACCTATCGGGCTACCCGCCCTCGCGCTCAACTACCTCAGCAACCTCAAAACGCCAAGGTAAGACGTGGCGATAGAAATCCCTTCCAATGTCTCCCAAAGAGAAGTCAGGAGGGACGTTTGAGACCTCTGGCCAGAGCCTATCCGCCCTCTCAGCGAGCTTTCGGCCTATCCCTTGACCTCTGAGGTCTGGGCGGACGAAAGTGTTTACTAGAGTGCAGGCAGACCTCTCTGTGGGGCGCCACGCTTCGACCACGGACCACCCCACGATTGCGTCGGTCTCGGCCAATACGATTCGTGCAAGGGCATCCAGAGACGCAGGATCCTTTTCCAAGATCTTGACGGTCTTGGTCAAGTCAGACTCACAGTCCGAAAAGTGAGTCCTGAGTGTATTCAAGACGCTTACTTCATCTGACCTTAGTTCTGAAGGGAGAACCACACGTAGCTGCATTTAAGGTCTCTACACCATTTGTAGGGCGGCCCAAGTATGTCGTCTGTGATCATCTACTCCGTTGAGTCCCTATTGGCCCTCCTAGGCCTCATCCTTTGGGCCGTCAGCGAGATCGTCATTAGGTTCGCTTGAATAGATAGGTCGGGCGCCATCAGGCATCCGTTCAACCTGAATCAAGTTGCGAGCTATTGCTGTGGTCGTACTGTAGGATCGACGACAAGCCTCGCAAGTATAACCGCCAGAAAGTACCCTGAACATATTGGGCTGGCGCGTCTGAATCAGAGCGCCTCCACACGTGCATTTCATGCCCGATCTCCAGCCTTGAACGGATTCGGACGGTTTGACTTGCTTGTCCAAAGCAGCCTGCACGATCGCTTGCTTGTCTTCGTCTTTCATGGTGCCCCTGCTAGGAGTCGAACCTAGCCTAGCGGCTTCGTAGACCGCCGTCCATCCACTGGCAAGGGCATAAGAGCGGAAGCTCAACCGTGATGGTCGACCTTCCTGAAGTCACGGCTCTCCATGTAGCGGAGAACCTCGGTTAATGAATACGGCCGGTATTCTGGAGAGATTTCTTTGCAGTCAACTCCTACATCTACCGATTTGCCCCAAGGAGGCAGGGAGCCGTGTGAGTGTCCGTACAGCATGATGCTGCCGTGGTGGGACTTATTCCAAACCCGGGCTCCGTAGTGGAACAGACAGATGAGTGGATGCTGATCTGACCTAAGTTCGGCGTAAGCCTGCACGCTATTGAGAAGGCCGTCGGTGATGAGCTTTCGCCCGCCATTTGTGATGACCTTGTCATGATTCCCCAGCACTACATTCTTGTGCCCGTTGAGGCGGGACAAGAGCGTTCGGAACTGAGGGTCCGTACAGAATGCGAAGTCTCCCAAGTGCCACACCGTGTCTTCTGGTGCCACGACGGCGTTCCAGTTGGCAATGAGGGTCTCGTTCATCTCGCCAACATTGCGGAATGGCCGCTTGCTGTACTGGATGATGTTCGCATGAAAAAAGTGAGTATCTGACGTGAAATGAATCAATTTGTTACTGTGTAGCCTTTCTGGGGTGTTCTTACACCGGGTGACTATCCTTATCAAAAAGCACTGATTTATTTGTGCTTTACAAGAAACATGTCCTACCTATATGACCGCTCCGCTGCCAGCTCCCGTTTCAATCCCGAGGTCGTCCGGAACATTGCTAAAATGACCGATGAAAACGACCATATGGGAGCCCTGGTAGCAGGCGCCAAGATGCTTGTCCTCAAAGGGCTCGAGAAGAAGCTGACTCTGGTAGGCCAGCTTCAAGCTCTGGAAGGCCACATACCCTCAGGCCTAAAGGCCTACCGGGATAGCCTGTATGACACCCTGATGGCTGAGGCCAAAAGGCTCCTGAGCGACGAAGAATACAAGAAATTCTACGGAGCCTACTGAAGTACCGGGTGAGGGAATCGAACCCTCCTGGTCTACCTTGTCGAAGTAGTGCTCTCCCAGAGAACGAACCCGGTATGTTGTGGTGTATCACTGTCAAATGTATGTAGGCTTCACTGGTCGCGCTCAGGGTATCACTCCCGAGCAGACAGCCAAATTATGTTCCCTCCTCTTAGGTTTCATTGGGTGGCACGGGCTTCACAATGACGGCGAGGGCAGCGATCAGGTGTTCAGCAAAATTGCGTCCGACATGGGATTGCTGGTGGATATCACGCCAGGGGACATCTCTCCCATGCGACGTAACCGGTACCTCGTGGCCCATTCGGATGCAATGATCGCCATCCCTCCCACTGACAATGTGTTGCGGAAGGGAAGCGGGACCTGGGAGACCATCAAGTACATGTGGAAGGCTGGGAAGCCGGTCCACATTATCCTTTCGGACGGTCGCGTCTACCAATCAAAGAGTGACTTTTCACTCTAGAGGCGTGGGTGGGAATCGAACCCACGAAAACCGGACTTGCAAACCGGCGCCTTACCATTCAGACCACCACGCCATCGGTGTACTTGTAGCCATGACTTTCGCAAAAGAAATCAGTACGGAAGCCCTGGCTGGCTTGTTCGACCCAGAATATGCGAAAAAGTTGAACTGCTCGCTAGCTGAGCATGTCCTACGCCAGTTGGCCATCGAACTTTTGAACAGGGGTCAATACCCCGTGATCACGGAAGCCATCCGAGAGATGGCCCTGAACGCCTTCATTGGACCAGAAGTCTGTGAGCACGGACGCAGCAATTCAGGTTTCTGTGAAAAATGTGACGCCTGACTTGAAACAAGGCTTGACAACCAAGTAGGTATGTTTACCAAGTTTCCAAGGAGGTCATCATGCTGATCACAGGCCCTACTCTCATCACGACCAAAAACTGGTGCTACGAAACGCAAGGCTACAGCCGTTGGGCGCAGTCTTTCAAGATGCTGGACTCAGGGGCAGTGGAACTCAGTATCGAATTGCCTGGTATCGACCCTCAAGACATCTCCGTAGACGTACAGAACGACATCTTGAACGTTAACCTGAAGGGCAAACTGCTACGTAGCTACGAGCTATCTGATGCTGTCGACACCGACAGCATTGCAGCGGGGTCCAAGTTTGGAGTTCTTACCGTTACGCTTCCAATGAAGTCCAAGGCTGCCAGCAAGAAGGTCATTCCGGTGCTGTATACTGGGCCTCCGAAGACTCTTTCGGCTTGAGAGTCACAGGGAACAGGGTTGCGTCTTCACGTGAGTCGAGGACGCAATCTTCTATTTTGTAGCGCCAAATTTGGAAGTTGTTGGCTCGCAACAGCACCAGCAAGTTGAGCATGCGCGTCTTCATGTCTTCGTAAGTGCTGGAGTGTCCGGTACAGAAAGTGTCGTACTTGCTGCGCTCGGGAGTGTCGCTCTTACGCTTCTGCATGAGAAGCTCAGCCACTCTGAAGTTGTAGGTTGAGCACAGACGCCGGAACAGAACTAGGCGCTCTTCAAAAACCGGCTCGATTGTGATA
>Ga0207674_10003013_pt1 | contig 20887 bp, 18 predicted proteins | sample KBSCornC72_FD_184303 | JGI IMG/M metagenome (GOLD analysis project Ga0207674, IMG submission 184303) | Corn rhizosphere microbial communities from Kellogg Biological Station, Michigan, USA - KBS Corn C7-2 (SPAdes) (version 2) | ecosystem: Host-associated > Plants > Roots > Rhizosphere > Soil ...
GAAAGTACCGAGCATCTGCCCCTTCGGGTGCGAGATGTGAAACTCAAGCAGTACTGTCAAGCCATCGGGTTTCCGCTGCGAGCAATCCGGCAGCCCTCGTCAGGACCGGAGGATCGACGGCTGTCGTTCTTCCCAGCGAGCGACGTCTTCGTCGCCGCGCCGATGGACGCCAAAGGCGTCGGGTATACTGATTGGCGTGCCGAGGTCCTCGCCATAATTGAAGTAATGCGAGAGGTACATCCCGGCAGGAACTTTTATTGTGCGCTGGAGGAGTTGAAGTCCCCCGACGATTACGAAGACGAATCCGTATCGCTTCTCGACAACCTCGATCGCATCGCTCGAAGCGGTTGCTTAGTAGCTCTGTACCCCGAGAAAATTGTGACTTCCGTGTTGGTAGAAATCGGAATGGCCATCGCCCTCGACAAGCCCACGCTTGTGATTGCGCGGCGGCAAAAGGACTTGCCCTTCTTGCTGAGAGGGACTGCGCTCCCAAAGAGGGCATTCGCGATGGTCACGTTTCGTAGCACTTCGGACATCATTAAGCTGATTCGTCACCGCAGGGAGTTGTTCCCGCTGCCCGCCAATGGCGACTGAGCGTGAGTGTCCCCTGTCGAAAGCGAACGGTGCCAGCGGTGTCTGCCTGGGTGTCAGTTTCGGTGTCAGTTCGAACCGGTTTTTGGCCGTCTTTTTCGTCATTACACAAGGCGCCGATGCCCAGTTAACCTCGAATTCCGGCATTTTGTCGGTTTGGGTTGAGCTTCTTGGCGGACTCTGGATCAGGAGAGTCCTGGTTCGATCCCAGGAGGGGCAACTCGATGTATCCATATAGCCGCAACAACTTAGTCGAGGCCCTCGAACGTTTCTGTTCGGGAGCTTCGAGTTCGTTTTGATCACTGTTGAAGCGCGCGACCGACAAACCGTGCCGAACCAGAACCGGTGACTGCAAGCTCCTAAGTCCAGTGTTCGCATTAGCTTAGTCGAACTTCGCTGCCGCACCCTGTATGACAAGCTCCGATTCGGCGCGTCCCAAGCGCGAAGCACTTGAGCGCTACGAACTAAAGCCGCGGAGCGCACCGGGAACGCGAAGTTGATCCAAGCATTCGGCATCGACGTCGTGCGCACGCGCTCCCGGCTGCACGCTTCGAGTAGGCCGGTCGACGGGCGTACGTGGCCGCTGCTGCACGAACTCGCCTCGGCTTTTCGGTGCCGTTCCGCGCGAGCGGAGTCCGTTTCCGTTTGCCCGCCGGACGCCCTCGCTGCGATGGTGAAGAGAATGTCGCCGAGCGCATGCCGGATACCCGGCGTTGAGACCGAGCTGCAGTCCGCCGCTCAACGTATCCTGGAAATCCAATAGCCTACTCGCGGGGGGCCGTCGTTCGCGCCCGCTGCATGAACTCCGTGAGCTGCGTCGGATCCGTCATGTTCCGACTCCCAATGTCGCTCACGGTTCCCACGAACGGATTGGACGGCGTCGTCGCGGTCGCCAGGTGTCGAGAATCCATGCTTAGGTTCTACGGGGGAGGCGCGGGAGGGCACGTAGCAGAGGCAACGAAGCACTTTCACCGGATCGGATCTTTCTCGGCGAAACGTCATTGCATGTGACTCGCATCGACGCCCGCGCGATTCTCACTGGAGCTGGCCATGGACGCAACGCGACCGGACGGCGATTCAATCCTCGCTCCTCACATCGACGTCGCATCGACGACACCCGCAGATCCGGCCTCCGCGCGCCCCGATCCTACGAGGAGTGACGCGACGATTGACGGCCGGCGAGCGCGGTCGATCAATCTTACGGTGCTTACGGTCCTCGCCGTGCTGTACACGCTTTACTTCGCGCGCGAGTTCCTGGTGCCGATCGTCTTCGCGATCCTGCTCAACTTCTTGCTGAGCCCCGTGGTGCGGTGGTTGACGCGCCTCCGAATTCCCTCGCCCCTCGGCGCGGCGATCATCATCCTCGCGATACTGGGCGTTCTCGGTTCCGGCGCGTTCGGGCTGTCGGGATCCGTCCGCGAGTGGGTTGCGAGCGCTCCGGAAACGATGAAGACGGCCGACACCAAGCTGGAGAAAATCATCAAGCCATTTCGGAACGCGTCGAAGACTGCCGAGCAGGTTGCGGCCGCGGCGTCCGCCGCCGCGGGGGCGGGGGCGGGGCCGGGGGCGAATGCCAAGAAGCCGGCCGAGGTCATCGTTCAGGGACCGAGCATCGCGTCGCGCGTGTTTGGCACGACGCAGCGATCCGTGGCGAGCGTGCTCGAGGTGTTGATCCTCCTCTACTTCCTGCTCGCGGCCGGCGATCTGTTTCTTCAGAAACTGATCAAGGTGCTGCCGAACTTGGGCGACAAGCGCAAAGCCGTGCAGATTGCGCGAGCGACAGAGGCGTCGATCTCGACCTATCTGTTGACGACGGCGGCGGTGAACATCACCGAGGGCGCAGTCGTCGCCGGCGTGATGTACCTCTGGGGAATGCCAAACCCCGCGTTGTGGGGCGCGCTCGTCGTGCTCCTCGAATTCATTCCATACCTCGGCGCGCTGGCGATGGTGGTGATTCTCGGCGTATCCGCGCTGACGACGTTCGACAGCATTGGCCACGCGTTGCTCGTACCGGCGAGCTTCCTATTGGTCAATCTCATTCAGGGCAACCTCGTGAGCCCGCTGCTCCTCGGTCATCGACTGTCGCTGAATCCCGTCGCGCTGTTTATCGGGTTGGCGTTCTGGTTTTGGATTTGGGGTGTCGCCGGGGCATTCATCGCCGTGCCGCTGTTGGCGACGTTCAAGATTCTGTGCGATCACATCGAGTCGCTCGCGTCGGTGGGCGAGTTTCTCGGCCAGCGCGACGAGCGCGAGCGACGCGTCGTCGTGCGCGGCGTGACGGCGGAGCTCCGGGCAATGGACCCGGAACCGCGCTGACGACTGGCGCTAAAGACAGTGCGAGCTGCGAAGCACGGCTAGGCCGGGATCGGAGGCAGCTCCACAATTTCGAGCCAGTAGCGTCCGAGCACATGCATCGCCTCGACCAAGCCGGAGAACGTCACCGGCTTCGTGATGAACGAGTTCACTCCGAGCCGGTAGCTCTTGACGATATCCTCGTCGAGCGACGACGTCGTGAGCACGACGACGGGAATGTCGTGCAGGGTGGGGTCTTGTTTGATGTGTCGCAGCGCCTCGCGCCCATCCATCGCCGGCATGTTGAGGTCGAGGAGAATCAGCCCCGGGCGCGGCGCGGCGCCGGTCTCGCCGGCGAACGCTCCACGTTGATACAGGTAGTCCAAGAGCTGCTCGCCATCCTCGACGAAGCGAAGCGCGTTCGAGATGTGGGCATCCTCCAGCGCCTGCTGGGTGAGCATCCGATCGTCCTCATCGTCGTCGCATATGAGAATCGTGATAGGAATCGTGTGCTTGTCGAGCATCATCATGGTCGGGACTCCGCCTGCGCCTGCGTGGCCGGCAGGACGACAGCGAACGTCGTTCCCTGGCCGGTGATGCTCGTCGCGGCGATCGTGCCGCCGTGCCGCTCGACGATCCTTCGGCAAATCGCCAACCCGATCCCCGAGCCGTCGTACGCGGTCCGGGGATGAAGCCGCTCGAACATGCGAAAGATCCTTTCTCCCTGGGCTTCCTTGAAGCCGATGCCGTTGTCCGCGACGGTGATGGACCAGAACCCATCCAGCGTGCCCGCGGCGGCGAGCCGGATTACCGGCGGCTCGTCGTTCCGGCGAAACTTGAGCGCGTTGCCGAGCAGATTTTGAAACAACTGGCGCATTTGAGTCGGATCCGCGTCGACGACCGGCAACAGGCCGACGTCCACCCGGCCGCCCGCCTCGGCGATCGCCGTCTCGAGATCGACGATGACCTCGCGCACGATCGCCGTCAGATCGACTCGCACGAATGGCTCGGTACGCGTAGCCACCTGCGAGTACGACAGTAGATCATTGATCAGCGTTCGCATGCGACCGGCCGCGTTGAGGATGCGATCGAGATACGTGCGCGGTTTGCCGTCGAGCACGGGGCCCGCCGTCGTCTCCAGCCGCTCGCCGAACGAAAGGATCTTGCGCAGCGGTTCCTGCAGATCGTGCGACGCCACGAACGCGAACTCGTGAAGCGCGGCGTTCGAGCGCTCGAGCTCGCGATGCTGCGCCGCGAGACGATGCTCCGCGAGGCGCTGCTCGGTGACGTCCTCGATCGCCAACAGAATGACCGCGGGCGCGCCAGGCTCGTGGATCACCAGCCGCGCATTGATTCGCATGATCTTGCGCCCGATGCCGGGGAAAACATGATCGACGTCGACGTCGTAGACTTCGACTTCCGCGGCGAGCCGGTCGCTGAGCGTGCGAAGCGCCGCAATGTCCCACTGGCCGTTGCCGAGCTCGAACAACACCTCACCAATCGTCTCGTCCGGCCCAACCCGAAAGGTTCGAAAGAACGCGCGATTGGTCTGCGTGACGCGAAAGTCCGCGTCGAGCACGAGGAGGGGCTCGCGGATCGTGTCGAAGATGTCGAGCAACAGGCGGTCGGCCGCGGCGGGACGACGGGCGACGAGGCCCGAACTGGCGCGTCCGACCACTGCGGCGTGTTTCATGTGGTGCAGGGTAAGAAGCGCGATGATCGCCGACAATCACACGATCGGAGTAGTCGGCGTACTCCTCCGCCGGAGTTCACGCGGGGTGTGCCGGGCGCGCCAGCAGGGTACCTTCAACGAAATGCAAACGCTCCTGCTGTTTCCCGGGCCTGGCGGCATGATCGGATGATCACGGTGGCCATCGTCGACGACAACCGCCTCGTCCGCGAAGCACTCGCGGCGATGTTGGGCCGGCTTCCCGACGTGCAGGTCGTCGCCGCGGCGAGCGCCAACGCCGAGGTGCTCGACCGGGAGACGCCCGACGTGCTGCTGCTCGACGCGGGGCTGGGCGACGAGGACAGCTTGAACGTGGCTGCGGCGATCGCGAAGCGGCGAAGCGGCACGAAGGTCGTCATCATGGATCTCATGCCGACGAATGAGGATATCGTGCAGTTCGTGAACGCGGGCGTTGCCGGGTTCGTACTGAAGGACGCCACCTTTGACGAGTTTGTCGCCACCATCCGGGCTGTTGCCGCCGGCGACAAAGTGCTGCCGCCGCGCATGACCGAGACGCTCTTCTCGCAAATTGCGCTCGGCGGCGACGCCCGCGGCCGCGAGCGAGTGCTCGAGGACGTGCGCATGACGCGACGCGAGCGCGAGGTGATCGAGCTGATCGGCGAGGGATTGAGTAACAAGGAAATCGCGCAACGGCTCAACATCGCGGCGCATACCGTGAAGAGCCACGTGCGCAACGTCATGGAGAAGCTGGCGCTGCACACGCGGCTGCAGATCGCCGCGTTCGCGCGGCGCGACGGGAGCGCGTAGGGCGGGCTACTCCGTCCTTCATCCTTTTTTCATCCCTTCGTGCGATGGCCGGCGCCTCCGCCAATCGCTACGCTGTGACTATGCGACACGCTGCGTGCGCGAGGCCGCCTCGGATCCTCGGCGGACTCCACGACGGAGCAGCCGCGCGGGGTGAGCTCCGCCTTCCGTTTCAAAGCCACGCATCGGAATGACGATCCAGGGATCTGCTGAATCGCGCCGGATGGCTCGTCACCTGCTCGAGCGTGAGATCGCCGGCCTGACCGACGAGGCGGCGGTCGGAGCGGCGATGCAGCGCGCCTACGGCCGCGTCTCGGAGAATTTGAGTCGCTCCGTTGGAGAGGACGGGTACGCGGCCCTGTTGACTCGGGCGATGACCCGCGTACAGCCGGAGCAGCCGGTGTGGAAGCACATTCGCCGGGCCGATGCCGGTCGAATTCGCCTGGACGTCGCGGCCGGCGTGCGCGGGCACGGGGCACAGGTCGTTGATCAGGCGCTCGAATCACTGTTCGTCGCGATCGTGGACATTCTCAGCGACCTCATTGGAGCGGACATGGTACGCAACCTCCTCACGTACGACGAGGCGCGTCGCACCCAGGACAACGGACGCCGGCAATGAACGAAAAAGAGCTCTTGCACATTCGGGCCATCGCGACGGGCATTCCCGGGCTCGACGCCGTGCTCGGCGGCGGCCTCTGTGAGTATTCGTTTAACCTCATCGCAGGCGCTCCCGGCGCCGGCAAGACGACGCTCGTCCAACAGGTGATCTTCGCCAACGCCACGCCAGAACATCCGGCGCTCTACTTCACCGTGCTCGGCGAGCCGACGATCAAGATGCTCCGCTACCAGCGCCAGCTCGGCTTTTTCGACGCCGCGCGCGTTCCATCCTCGGTGCGGTTCGTCAACCTCGCGGCGGAAGCGGCGAGCGGCAACCTCGATGCCGTGTTTGACCGCATCGCGACCAGCGTCGCCGACGCGTCGCCGGCGTTCGTCGCCGTGGATTCATTTCGAACCATCGTGGGCGAGCGCCGCGCCGGCGCATCCGACGGCTCGATCGAGTTGGCGCATTTCGTCAACCGCCTCGCTCAACAGTTGACCACGTGGGAAGTCACGTCATTTCTGATCGGTGAGTACGCGGACGCCGAGCAGCGCCATCCGGTGTTCACCATCGCCGACACGATCCTGTGGCTCTCCGAGGATGTCGATCGAAACTCCACCACGCGAAAGCTGCGCGCCGTGAAAGTGCGCGGTCGCAACCCGATGCCGGGGCTGCACACGTTCCGCCTCACCAGCGCGGGCATGCGCGTCTATCCCCGCATCCCAGAGCAGCAGCGGCGGCGCGTGCTGAGGGGCAACCGTCGTCTTGCGACCGGCGTGCCGGGCCTTGACGAAATGATGGGTGGTGGAATTCCGTCGGGCGACGTCGTGCTGCTCACTGGCCCTGCCGGGAGCGGCAAAACGACCTTCGCCACGCAGTTCATCGCGACGGGCCTTGACGACGGTGAAAGCTGTGTCGTCGCGGTGTTCGAGGAATATCCCGAAGCGTACCTCGCGCGTGCAAAAACCGTTGCCGTCGACTTCGCGGACATGATCGGCCGCGGACGCCTGGCGGTCACGTATCTCAGGCCGCTCGACCTCTCGGTCGACGAGATGCTGGCCGAGATCCAGAGCGCGGTCGAGCGGCTGGGAGCGACGCGCGTCGTCATCGACTCGCTTTCCGGATTCGAGGTCGCGCTCGCTCCAACGTACCGGGCCGACTTTCGCGAGTCGCTCTATCGCCTGGTCGGTGCGCTGACGGCCACGGGTGTGACGGTGCTGATGACCGACGAAGTCATCGACGCGTACCCGGGCGGGCACTTCACGCACGAGCGCGTGTCGTTCATCACCGACGACATTCTGGCGCAGCGCTACGTCGAGATCGACGGACGATTGCAGAAGGTGCTGTCGGTGGTCAAGATGCGCGGCAGCGAACACGCCACCGAGTTCAGAATGTACGAGCTCACATCCGCGGGGGCCGTCATGGGCGAGTCGCTGTCGAACTATCGAGGAATCACGACCGGCGTTCCAGAGCTCGTCGGCATACCAGTCGGTCCCGATGGCTGATCATTCGTCCGACGATCGGCAGCGCGCGCTCGCCGAACGCTTGCTGCTCGGCGCGTTGCGCGAGCAAGAGACGGCGCGAATCGCGCTCGAGGACGGCGCGCGTGGTCGCTTCGTGGCCTCGGTGAGCCACGATCTCGCCCAGTCGCTCGACGAGTCGGCTACGCAAGCGGCCGTTGCCCGCCGGACGCTGCTTCGGGACGATAGCTGGTGCATTGTGGACATCATCGAGCCCGACGGCGGCGTGCACCGTCTCGCGATCGCACATCCGAATCCATCGAAGCAAGCGGGCGCGCAGGAGTTCGCGGATCATTGGCTCAGGAGGCCGGGCGCCGAGCAAGTCCTCGCGACCGACGCCGAGCAGCAGGCGAGGGTGTCGGAAGTCTACGGGACCGGCGACCTTGGCATTGGACACATTCTTCCCGTTCCGCTCGCGGTGCGCGGTTCCGTATTGGGGGCCATCACCTTCGTGACCGGTGAGAACGATCCGCCGTTCTCCGCCGACGAGTGCGCGCTCGCGTCGGAAATCGGGGATCTGTGCGCGCTCGCGCTCGACAACGCGCGCTTGTATCGCGAGTCCCAGCTGTTTCGCGAGGTCGCCGACGTGGCCAACCGCGCCAAGTCGACCTTTCTCAGCACGATGAGCCACGAGCTGATGACACCGCTCAACGCGATCGGTGGCTACGTGACGCTGATGGAGATGGGCCTGCGCGGACCCGTGACCGCGGAGCAACGCGTCGATCTGGCGCGCATCCGACAGAACCAGACGCATTTGCTGACCTTGATCTCGGAAGTGCTCGCTCATGCGCGAGGCGAGGGAAAGGGCGGAGGATTGGAATACCGATTCGGCGAAGTCTCCGTCGAAGCGATGCTTCGCGAGGTCGTCTCCATGCTGCAGGCCGCGGTCGACGAGCGACATCTGACACTCGCGTGGGTGCCCGCACCGGACGACGCGATGGTGTGGGCCGACGCCGTCCGCATGCGACAAATCCTGCTGAACCTCGTGATGAACGCGATCAAATACGGCAAGCAGCACGAGGGGAAGATCACGCTGGAAGCGGTTCCGGCGCGGGCCGCGATCGCGATCCACGTCACGGACGATGGCGAGGGCGTTCCCGAGGAAAAGTTGGAGGCGATCTTCGATCCGTTCGTGCAGCTGCCGAAGGGAGTGAGCGATCGTCGCGGCGGCGTCGGACTCGGGCTGGCGATCAGCCGCGATCTCGCGCGAGCGATGAATGGCGATCTCACCGTGTCCAGCGTGTTCGGCCACGGAGCGCGATTCACGTTGGAGCTGCCACGCGCGCGGCGTCCGCGACCGTCGCGGCCGAGCGCACCGTAGAGATGTGGCATGAACGAACGATCACGTGCGAATGCCCGAGATCGGTAGTCTTCGTATACACACCATACCGCCCGTGAGCCAATCGCATCGAGCCTTTCCCGAGCTGGCCCTCCGCCTGGGCCACTTTACCGCCCGCACACGGGCCAAGCTCGCGCGCTCACTGGTGCAGGCGCTTCGCGGGCGACGTCCCGCCTCGTCATCGGGGCTGAACGAGGCGGTCGTCGAAGGGTGCCGCGAGCTGCGCGCCACTGGGCTGAGTGACCCGGACATCATGACGTTCTTCGGCGCGCTGGTCGAAGAGGCCGGCCTCGCGTGTGGCGCGGACCGGCCGTCGCTCATGTCCGGAGAGTTGCGGTGGGTCCCGATTCGGGCTCGCGTCCTCGAGTTCGTGGGTGATGCTCTGGAGTCGTCCGCGTCCGAGCCGTTTCTCTTGATGGATCATCGCAACGGCCCGCGGTGAGTCGCGACGTCGAGGAGTCAGAGTCCGCATGGCGCCAATAACCGTTGCCGTGATCGACGACAATCGCCTCGTTCGCGAAGGAATGGCGGCGATGCTCAACAAGCTGCCGGACTTCCACGCCGTCGCGTATCCAGGCGCCGAAGCGGCGATGGCCTCGGGCCGAAGCCCTTCCGTGGTGCTGCTCGACATGGGACTGGGTGACGCCGAAGGCGCGCCCGTCGTGGCGGCGCTCTTGAAGCAGATGCCGGATACGCGGATCGTCGCAATGGATCTCACGCCACTGAGTGACGAGGTCCTCGAGCTTGTGGACGCCGGCGTTTCAGGTGTTGTCATGAAGGACTCGTCGTTCGACGAATGTGTCGCTACGGTCCGCGCGGTGGCCGGCGGCGAGAAGGTCTTACCGCCGCCACCGACGGAATCGCTCATCGCGCACATCGCGAAGGAGGCGAGAGGGCGCAAGGCGCAGGACGTGCTCGAAGACGTACGAATGACGCCCCGGGAGCTCGAGATCATCGAGCTCATTGGCGAAGGGCTCAGCAACAAGGAGATTGCGCGCCGACTCGACATCGCTGCGCATACCGTCAAGAGTCACGTGCGCAACGTCATGGAGAAGCTCGCGTTGCATACGCGTCTTCAAATCGCCGCATACTCGCGCCGCTGACGGCCCCCCTCCCGCGCGGGAGAGGCACGCCGCTCCTCAGAGGTACTCCATAGGTGTGATGGTTGTGCGCCGGGTCGAGTGCTACGATCCGTGATGCAGTGGAGAGTCTCGAATTCCGGAGGGATTCATATGTCACGTCTTCGTAGCGTTACCACCGCGATCGCGGTGTTGTTCATCGCCACGCCGCTCATCGCGCAGGGTACTACGACGATTCCCGACACGACGGTGCGTGTCGCGCCGGCCGCGTCATCCTCGGTCATGCCGTCGGCGACCATCATCGGACTGATTCCGTCAGCGGGCCAGACACCATCGTGGATGAATGCGATTCCGGCCGCACCGGTCAAAGCGCCGCAGGCGGCGGCTTTCAGCCCGATTGAGTCCGGATCGACGCGGGAAAACAAGGCGCTGATGATCGTCGGCGGCGCGGGCATCGTCGCTGGCGCGATCGTCGGCGGCCACGCGGGAACGGCGATGATGGTTGGCGGAAGTCTCGTCGGCCTTGTCGGCCTGTGGCACTATTTGAAGTAGCCCATACCACAGTCTCTCGATTCTTGTTCGGACGACCACGCCCGCCTCGATGCCGAGGCGGGCGATTCGCACCGACGCTCGACCATGCCGGGAGTGGGCTCGATAGCCGATCGCGGTGCCAGCGTACCTACTTAATCACCCGTTCGTGTCATGGGTGCTCGCCGCGATGAGGAGTAGGCTCCTTGGATGAGCTTCTTCACGCGAATGATGTCGTATCTCACGCTCGGCTCCCCGCGGCCGATTCGGCGCCTTGCCGCATACTACGCGCTTCTCGCGATCGTCGGCCTCGCGGTGTTCCAGCTATTTCCGGGCCTCGATGGCCTGCTGACGGGCGACCGCCTCAGTCACCTCGCGAAGGCCCCGGCGGCGCTGTTGCGAGACAGTATCTCGGCCGCCCAATCACAAGCGCCGCCGGCTGACCTCTTAGCTCGCGCCACATTCGGCTTGAGCACTGCGTTCATTCTACTCAGCACGCTGGCGCTCATGTTGCCGGTCACCTGGGTGTACATGTCGGCGCGCTCGGGACAAGGGCACAACCAGTCCATCGTCCAGGCGCTGATCGTGTTGCCGATGATCGTCGCCGGCATCGTGCTGATTGTCGCCAACAGCCTGGCCCTGGCGTTCAGCCTTGGTGGTGTGGTGGCCGCAGTTCGTTTCCGAACAAATCTTTCCGATTCGCGCGACGTCGTCTTCATCTTTCTCGCCATTGCCGTCGGCTTTGCCGCGGGCGTTCAGGACATCACGATCGCGCTGGCGCTGTCGTGCATCTTCAACTTTGTCCTCGTCTTGCTTTGGCGGTACGATTTTGGGCGCACCGTGCTCGAGCCGACCGCTTCGTCGCAGTGGGCCGAGCCGCTCGGCGATCTCGCGGGGAAGGACCACGGTGGCAACACCGTTCCCGATCGCGACCTCGTTCTCGCGTTGACGCCGAAAAAGGTCGAAGCGCTGGCGGATCGGTTCGAGCGTGTGCGCGTTCTTCTCGGGCCGAATGGAAAGAAGCCGAGGTTCGACGCCGTCCTCGCCGTCACGACGAACGAGCTGGACGGTGCACAGAAGCACATCGAGAAGAAGCTGAATGACGTCAGCAAGCGATGGAAGCTCGACGAAGTCGTCACCAACGTCGGCAAGCCGTCCGAGCTGTACTATCTCGTTCGCCAGCGCAAATCAGTGAGCCGCGATGAGATGGTGACGGCGATCCGGTCGGGCAGCAATGGGTTCATCGATCAGGCCGACGTTGAAGTTGGCGATGCCGTCGCAAAGGAAGCCGGCGAGCTTCGCCAGGAACGCAAGAAAGCCGAAGCCCCCGTATGAACGTCACACGGCGTGCTGCGTCGATCGTCATTGGGACCGCGACCCTCGCGTCAGTGGTTTCATGGCCCGCCGCGGCACAGCCGGGGCTTTCGCCTACGCTGAGGCCTACGCTGAAACCGGAAAGCGTCACCGTCGCCGCCGGAGCGCGGTATCAGGCGGGTTCACTGTATCGCTGGCTCGCCGGCGGCGCGTACCGCGATCTCTGGGCAACGCCTATTCGCGTGCCCGTGCTGGATTGGGAGACCTATTTCGGCGGGCTTCATCCGACCAAGGAAGGCGGTGGGATGCAGACCAAGTCGCTGCGTCTCGAGACCGCCGACGGCACCGAGTATGTGTTTCGTCTCTCCGACAAGGGCGCGACAGGTGCGCCCGAGGGATTCCAGCACACACCCGTCGGTCGATTCTACCAAGACCAAGTCAGCGCCGAGCATCCGGCGGCCGCTGAAATCTCGGCGCCGATCCTCGAAGCGACCGGCGTCCTGCATCCGACCGCGGTGCTCGTCGTCATGCCCGATGATTCCACGCTCGGGAAGTTCCGCGCGGATTTCGCGGGACGCCTCGGCATGATCGAGGAATATCCGAACGTGCCGAAGGGCGCGGCGGGTTTTGCCGGCGCAACGAAAATCATCGACAGCCCCGAGTTGCTACTGCTGCTCAACAGGAACCCTAGAGAGCACGTCGACGCCCGCGCGTTTCTCACCGCGCGGCTGACCGATTTCTTGATCAACGACAACGACCGCCACTCCGGTCAATGGAAGTGGGCCCGGCTGGAATCGGGTCCGAAAACACAATGGCAGCCGATCGCTCGCGACCGGGACCACGCATTTGTGAGTTATGACGGCCTGCTCCTAAGATTGGCCGCGATGGGGAAGTCGAGTCTGATTTCGTTCGGCAACGCTCCGAACGTCGGGGGACTCACGGAGCCAAGAGAATTCGACGCGCGTCTCCTCGCTGGTCTCGAGAAGCCGGTCTGGGATTCGATCGCGCTGGCCGTTCAGACCCACGTCACAGACGCCGTCATCGACGCCGCGGCTCGCGCGATGCCGGTCGAGTATCAGATGTCGGCCGCGAAGCTCAAGGCCGTGCTCACCAGGCGCCGCCGCGCGTTGCCGAAGGCGGCGGATGAGTACTACCGCTTGCTCGCGGCCCGGGTCGAGGTACACGCCACCGACTCGGCCGACCACGCGATCGTCACGCGCGAAAGCGACGGCGTGGTGGACGTCCGTCTCGAAGCAGCCGGACAGACCTTCTTCGCCCGGCGCTTCGACGCGCACGAGACCTCGGAGATCCTCATATATCTCCACGGCGGCGATGACACGGCCGTCGTCACCGGTCATGTGCAGCAGAGCATCGCTCTCCGCATCATCGGCGGCAACGGCACCAACACATTCATTGACTCGTCGACGGTAGCGGGGCAGCGGCACGCCACGCGCTGGTACGATGCGGGAACGGTCGCCGGCATCTCGTATGCGCCGGACACCCTGTTCGACCGTCGCCCTTGGGAGGCGCAGAGCGGAGAGCTCACGCCACCGGGCGCCGATTTCGGTACGAAATACACACCGTTCGTGGGATTCAGCGATCACCGCGGCGTCGGGATTACGCCTCGATTCGGCGTCGCGAAGTACACGTACGGATTCGGCGACCGGCCTTATGAATCGATGGTGAAGCTCGAGGGTGAGTACGCCGCCGCGTTTCGGGGCGCGCGAGTCACCGCTTCGGCGGATCGCCGAATGGAGGCTTCGCCCGTTCACTTTATGGCCGTGGCCAGAGTGTCGGATTTGGAAGTCGTCAACTTCAACGGCTTCGGAAACGCGACCGCGGACTCCGGCAGCGCGAATCCATACTTCGCGGTGCATCAACGGCAGTGGATGTTCCATCCCGCGGTTGCAATCGCGATCGGATCGGCGACGGACATTTCGCTGGGGCCCGTCATCCAGCATTCGGTCAGCGACAGCGCGCGCAGCCCCTATTTGACCGCGGCTCGCCCATACGGGTTCGGCTCTTTCACCCAGGCCGGCATCCAACTCGGTGCGAGATACGAGTGGCAGGCGGCGCCCGGCGGCGAAGAGCACACGCATCACAGAGTACTGATCGAGCTCAACGGACTCTACTTCCCCGCCGCGATGGACGTCCGCTCGCCGTTCGAGGAAGCCACGGTCGCGATCGCAACGTCCGTCACCGTCCCGGTCCCGACGCATCCGCTGTTCATCGTCCGAACGGGTGGCAAGAAGCTGTACGGCAACTATCCGTTCTATGAGGGCGCGGCCATCGGCGGCGAAGGAACCACCCGCTACATGGATCCGCAGCGATACGCGGGCGATGCGGCGCTGTACGCGACATCGGAACTTCGAGTTCCGTTGGCGCGGTTCAACTTCGTGCTCCCACTGCGGGCGGGAATTGTCGGCGTTGCCGAAGCCGCCCGCGTGTACGTCGGCGGGAGCTCGCCCGGCGGCTGGCATGCGCGCACGGGCGAAGGAGTCTGGCTCGGTCGAGGTGACGCCTCGCCGGTCGTTACGCTGATGCGAACGACCGAGCCCGGTCACACGGGATTGCGGCTCGGGCTCGGCCTGAACTTCTGAGCCGGACGCGCGGCGCGTCTTCTTCATCCACAACGTAAGGAACGTCATGCTGTCCAGGCGGTACTCGGGCCCTCTCATCGTGTTGCTCATCGCGCTGCTCGTCTCGGGATGCAAGCCGCGCGTCGACATGACACCGCCGCCCGCCGCATCGATGGCGACCGAGGTTGCGCTGAGTGGCGCCTCCGTGATGGTTGGGGTTGGCGACATTGCCAGCTGCACGCAGCGATTGAGCTACGGCACGGCCCGATTGGTCGACAGCATTCTGCGCGCGGACAGCATCGCCAAGGTTGAGAATGCGGTCTTCACGCTCGGCGACAACGCCTACTCATCCGGCTCGACCGCGCAGTTCAATCAGTGCTTCACGCCCTCGTGGGGCGACCCGCAAAAGGGAATCATCAAGAGCCTGCATCCGGCTCCCGGCAACCACGAGTATCAAACACTGAACGCCGATCCGTACTACAAGTACTTCGGGCTTGCCGCCGGCGAGATCGGCCGCGGTTACTACAGCTACGACGTCGGCGCCTGGCACGTGGTGGTCGTCAACAGCGAGATCATCGTGAACGCGAGCTTCACCGATTCCGCGCGGCAGGGGCAGATGGATTGGGTGGAGAAGGATCTCGAGGCGCACAAGAAGCTCTGCACGGTCGCCTACTGGCACAATCCGCGATTCAGCTCCGGATGGCACGGCAGCGACCGCCGATTCATTCCGATGTGGCGCATTCTCTATGACAACAACGTCGATCTGGTGCTCAACGGCCACGATCACGATTACGAGCGCTTTCGCCCGATGACGCCGGACGGCGCGGCCGACACGACAAAGGGAATCACCGAGATCGTCGCCGGCACGGGCGGCGAAGAGCTCCGTGGATTCAGCGGCGACATCACTGCCAACAGTGCCTATCGAATCGCCGGCCGAGCCGGCGTGCTGCTCCTGACGCTCGGCGCCGCCGAGTATCGGTCGGCGTTCCTTGAAATCGGCGGACGGGTGTGGGATCAGAGTGGCGGCAAGTGCCACTGAGGGGCATCGAAAATTCTGTGGGTTACCTGGGGGATGTGATGAATACGGGTGCATTTCGGCGCGTGGAGAGTTTGGGTCCCGTGCTCGTCGCGTCGACGAACACGGCCTTTGCCGCGGCCCTCGGCCAAATGGTGATCGAGGCCGGATTCACGCCGGGATTTCCGGCGCGGTTCGAAGGGCCCTGGCTTGCCATCACGCGTACGCAGCCGCGGGTCGTGATCTGCGACTGTGACGCCCCGGTGGATCGGTTCCAGCGCCTGCTCGCCGAAGCATTGTCCCGGCGCGTGCCGCTTGTCATGGTGCACGCGGCGGAGCGAAGCGCCACGTCGGCCGAGGTGGCGTCGGCGGAACGCGTCACCTGGCTCCGGTTTCCCCTTTCGCCAACGGAATTCCGCCGCGTGCTCCGGGATCTCGTGCCGCCGGTCTCCGCCCGCGGTCGCGCGCGCGCCGCCGCCGATTTCATTTTCCTCCACCCGGCCGACGCTGCTCCAACGGCGTAGGTGGCGTGGGTATTCGTGGAGTTTCATTACAGACTGCTAATGGCACGAGTGGTGCTCTAGACGTAGGTGTGACATATACCCTTGGCGCTTCGCCGAGGCTCGTCGCCGGGAGGCGACACGCTTATGAAACGATCGACAATTCTGACGACGTCCGCCGCATTGCTGTTCGTTGGCAGTCTCGCCAACGCCCAGAGCGATCGCGGTCGCGGCCGCGGCCGTGACGACAAGAAGCCCGTTCCGCCACAGGAGCAGCAGCAGCGGGTGGACGAGCAGCGCCTGCGCGACTCGGCCTACAAAATGGCCCTCGCCGATCAGGTGCGAGCCGGGCACCAGGCCGCGGACGCGCTGCAGCAGCAGAAGCGCACGGCGCAGCACAGCTATAACCAGCAGTACACGGCGAACTTGCAGCAACAGCAGAAGCGCCTTCGGAACCAGCATCCGGACCCCCGGCGTGACCCGTACTACACCGCGCCGATGACCTTCCGCTATCGGGTCGGGTCGACCGATCGCGAGACGAACCAGTATGGCGCCGAGGTGATGCGACAAGCGGTGAACAACGGCTATCAGCAGGGATGGAAGTCCGGACGGGCCGATCGCACCGATCGCTGGCCCTCGAGCTATCAGAAGTCGTACGGGTACGAGGACGCCAATTACGGATTCGGCGGCAAGTATCTGTCGCAGAGTGATTACAACTACTACTTCCGCGAGGGGTTCCAGCGCGGCTATGAGGACGGCTACGCCAGGCGCCCGCAGTACGGCACGGTCGTAAACGGGTCCCCGTCGATTCTAGGCAACATTCTTTCCGATATTTTAGGGTTGCACAAGATTGGTTGAACTCCGGCGATGGAGCCGGCAGGGACGGCGCGCTGCGCCGTCCCTTTTCTATCGCGGCGAATGGAGCGCGGGGAATTGCCTTGCCAATCCATAGGAGGAACGTGTGAGAATCGGCTCTACCGTGCTTGCCTTGCTCATCGCGTGCGCGGCGCGAGACAGCGCCCAGCCGTTGCCGGCAGGTCCCAGCCGCATCGTTCTGATCCGCCACGGCGAAGAACCGAGCAACGCCGCCGATCCCCATCTGTCGAAGGACGGCCGGGCGAGGGCAAAGGCGTTCGTGGAGTTCATGACCCACGATCCGGCGATGCTTCGCCTCGGCACGCCGGCCGCGATTTTCGCGACTGAGACGACCAAGGACAACAACGGGCAGCGAACGCAAGAGACCATCGCGCCGTTGGCGAGCGCGCTCCGACTTCCCGTGCTGACTCCGTATCACTCGAAGGACTACGAGAAGCTGGCGAAGCGAGTGCTCTCGGACCCGTCACTCACCGGCAAGACAGTGGTCATCTGTTGGAACCACGAGTGGCTTCCGCAACTCGCCGCCGCACTTGGCGTGAATCCCGAACCGACCGGGTGGAAGGGCAAGGTCTACGACGTGGTGTACGTGATCACGTACAAGAATCGCCGCGCGGTGTTGACTACGACGCGGTACGGCGGTTCATAGTGAGTGACATCGATCAGCGAGACGTGGTCACGTCGACGCGGCTGGCCTCACGTCGTGCTCGACCTTCAGCGTGAGCACCGCGCGCCCGCTCGAGGGCTTCTCCAAGCCGAGTCATCTCTTCCGGTGGGAGGAAGCGTTCGCGAGGCTGCTCCGCGTGAATCTCGACATCGAGCGCCGGGTTCGTCCACCTTTCGCGGAGCCCTCGAAGCACGTCGTCTCTGAGTGAACGAAAGCGCAGCAAACCCGACATCGACCGGAGAATCGGGCGCGGGCGATGGCGAGATTCACGCCGTCGCAAGCAGGAGATGAGCGCACAGGGTAACTTCCGAGCTCGCAGATCGAGTTCGTTCATGCAGGTTCGCAGGGGGAGCAATGGCAGGTCGCACCGTAACAGATTCGGCCGGGCGCACGTGGACGTGTGCTCCCGCGATCACGGCTTCATCGGATGAGACTGGGCCGATGGGGAAGGACGTCGTGCTGACCTGTTCTACACCTTCAGTCGCCGAGCCGGCACGCGTGACCGTCGGCTGGCAATGGCAAACGATGTCGGACAACGGGCTTGCGCGCATCGTCAACCTCGCTTCACCCGTGCCTCGCCAATAGTTACCGTCGTTCAGCCGGTGCGTTGAACCCGATCCGTGAGCTCGTCCTATCCTCCGCGGGCGTGATCAACAGGCCGGCGATGCTCTCGTAGGTGATCACGGCGTGGTGGCTCTCATTGGGTGCCGCCGCCGGCGATCCAGATCCGTGCCAAGGGTTCTGCATTCCCGACATCTCGGGCCGCCGTTGATACACCTCGAGGACGACGTATCCATCGGTGACCTCGACGACGGATCGCACCCGGTGCGCGATGCCGCTGATGAGGTGAATCTCGACCATCGCCCCCGCGCCCGCGGCGTCGGCATGAGCGACCAAACCCTTGCGGAAATACGTTGCGTCGAACACGACAGGCGCTCGCTGGCTAATATCGATTGAAGTTACTCGCTCTCCTCGCCATACGACGGCTCAGCCCAAATCGCCCGACGGTGTACTTCGTTTGCCTTCATGGATCGGCAAAGAGTCTGATCGCGGCGCAACATTTCAACCGTCTCAACGCGAAGGTTTTAGTGAATCGCCGACAGAGGCTTTGGCGCAGAGGCGTCAGGGCTTATCGGAGAGCCCGAATGCGCCGTTGATCCAGCGGACGAGCGGAAGGAGCGCCTGATATTCGCGCGCGAGGAGCGATCCGAGCTTGGCACCCGTGACGTCGCTGTCGGCCAGCGAGCGTCCGCTGGTGAAGGACTGAAGCTTGAGCCACTTCGCGGCCGGGTGGTTTTCGTCGTATCCGCGCGGCATGCGCTTCAATGTCGAGTACTCGTGGATTCCGCCGAAGCGTTTCGGCAGACCGCGTGCGACGGCGAGAAAGGGCTCCGGCTTCTCGGCGATCGAGTCGCGGATGCGATTCAACTGCGGTCGCGGCGGCATCCAGACGCCGGCGCCGATCATCGAATTCCCACCCGGCTCGAGGTGGAAATAAAAGCCGGCGCTTCCCGCCTCGGCCTCGGTCCCGACGTTCCGGGTGGCGCCGCGATGATGGAACCAGCAGGCCGCGTGGGTCTTGTACGGTGATTTGTCCTTCGAGAACCGAACGTCGCGGTTGATGCGGAACATGCTGCGTTTCGGATCGCCGCCGACCTCCGGCGCGAACGTCCTGAAGCGGGCGAACATCTCCTCCACGAGCTCGCGCATCGGCTCGCGCACGTGCTGCTCGTAGTCGTCGCGATGCGCTTCGAACCACTGCTTGTTGTTATTCGTGGCGAGCTGACGGAAGAAACGGAGTGAGGCCGGAGTGAATGACATGAGCAGCAAGTTAGCATCACAGCTTGAGGCTCGGTGTTTGCGGGCGTTGGGGGTTCGCCCTGCGAACCGTGACCGAAAGGTGGACATTCCGGACGGACCGCTGTCCATTCTTGTGTGGCGCTCAGAACCAACGCAGGTGCTGGCAGAAAGATGGCGCCTCTGAGCGACGGTCAGTTTTGCGCGCCCGCATCGCTCGCACACAGCGACTCAAACCGCCCCTACGAGTAGCCCGATGAACACACTCATTCGACGCGTTGCGCTCGCCGTACTGCTCACGGCGACGGTCGCGGACGTCGCGCACGCGCAGGCGCTCACGGACCTCACGTCCCTGTACGTGGGCTACACCACGCGGAAGAATCAGCTCAAGCCGCAGGGTGAACTCAAGGCGCGCCTCGACACGATCGAACTGGCGCTGGCGGCTGCCACACGTACCAGCCAAACCGAAGAGATTCGTCGGCTGCTGGCCAAGGGGAACGTGGTGCTCGCCGGCCGCGCGTGGACGGACTCGCTTGACTTCGTCACTTCGCTGCGATTACGCAGTGAGCAACAGATCATTGATCCCCGGCGGTCGTACGTCCTTCGGGTCGAACAGGTGTATACGCCGACGCTCAGGCCTGCACACGCGCTGTCGGCGCGCGTCACTCTGCGCAAGCGACCGGTCGGCACCGGCGCCGCGATGCAGCTCGGCGACGTGGTCAAGGATTTCCCCGTCGTGGCCGGGAACGGAGCGCCAACCGTGACTGCACCATTGTCGATGCCGCTCGATTTACGCGGCGTACCGGACGGCAACTACGTCTTTTACGCGGACGTGACGGATTCGGCGGGCGCGTTTGCGCGCCCCGCGCTCGCGGTCATTGTGCGCGACGGTATCGAGGAGCACGCGAAGGCACTCGAGATTGCGGCAGCCGGCGCGCCCGCTGCACTGCGCGGCGACTTGCTGTACGCCGTGGACCGCATGCGCAACGTCAATCGCGGACAGCTGCAACTCGGCACATTCGACACCGACCGCGAGTTTGCGAGTGCCGATTCCGTGCTCGCGGCGGTGAAGGCCAACAAGGATCCGTACGCAGGCAAGACGGGTGACATCAAGCGGCACTATGTGCTCGACGGCGCGAATGAAGTGATGCCATATCGCGTGTACGTGCCGTCGAACTACACGCCGTCCAAAGCCATGCCGCTCATTGTCGTGCTACACGGCCTTGGCGCGACCGAGGATTCATTCTTCGACGGCTACGGCAGGGCGCTTCCCCGGCTCGCGGAGGCGAACGGTTACATCGTCGTGGCGCCGCTTGGATATCGAGTGGACGGTTTTTACGGGTCAGGCGTCGGTATAAGTGCTCAGGACGCCGCGGCAAAGAAGAAAAGCGATTATAGCGAAGCCGATGTCCTGCAGTCGTTGGGGCTGGTGCGGAAATCGTACACCATCGACGAGCACCGCATCTATCTGGTTGGCCACTCGATGGGCGCGATCGGCACTTGGTATCTCGCCGCCAAGTATCCGGCGATGTGGGCGGGTCTGGGGGTATTCTCCGGGCAAAGCAACCCGGCCAACGCGGACAAGATGAAGTCCATTCCCGAGTTCGTCGTTCATGGCGACGCAGACGCCACAGTCAACGTAAACGGCTCGCGAACCATGATTACGGCGCTCAAGGGCGCCGGCGCGGACGTGCTGTACAC
>Ga0207674_10003016_pt1 | contig 20876 bp, 20 predicted proteins | sample KBSCornC72_FD_184303 | JGI IMG/M metagenome (GOLD analysis project Ga0207674, IMG submission 184303) | Corn rhizosphere microbial communities from Kellogg Biological Station, Michigan, USA - KBS Corn C7-2 (SPAdes) (version 2) | ecosystem: Host-associated > Plants > Roots > Rhizosphere > Soil ...
CCCCGTCAATGCCCCTGCAATAACACCACTGCCACCTACTGTTGCGGCTAGCCTAGAAACTCCTACACCGGCTTTCGGAAGCCTCGTGGCATCGCTGAAATGATCTGCAAATCGCGCTATCGTCCCGAATCCATCCGTCATGGGTCGGCCGCGCTGCAGTTGAGCCGCCAATCGGGTGGCCGACACATTGCCACCTCTCAGGGCGGCTTGCGCCTGATAGGATTTGGCGATGAGAGTTCGCGCTTCCTGAAATGCTTCCAGAAGATCTGGCTGTCCACTGGCATCCAAATGACGACCGATCATATCCTCGAGAGCATTCGCTCCCCTACTCTGTGCTTGAGCTAATGCGCGCGCTTCAGGATTACCAGAGCGACCTGCCAATGTGAAATTCGCTGAGGCTTGCTGCCGAAGTCGCTTCGTATATTCAAGTGCCTGAGCGGAAGTAAATCCTGGCTGGTCAAGCGAATTAACCAATGCATCGATTTGATCGCCTGCTGGCGTCACGGCTCCAGGAAAACCTGCCTGAACATTCTGGGAGGCATTCTGAATTCCACGAATATCCTGAACGAATTGTGCATCTGGAGTGATTTGACCAGCCTCTCCGACCTGCCGATAGACCTGCCCTGCCTGTTGTCTGACATCCGCCAAAGCCTGCTGAGTGATAGGGGTATCAGGGGGTAATCCTAAATCGTGAGCCACTAGTCGATTGGTAACGATCTGATTTTGAGCTTGAGCTGCTTGTTTAGTAGCTGCTTTCCCCGAAATACTTTCGAGCGCAGTTGCCGTAGCACTAGGATTGACTTCAGTCGGAGGGACTACATAACCCGCCGCCCGACCTTCTTGAAGCACAGCATCTCGTTCAGCATTTACTGATATTTGTCTCGCTTGTTCAGTAGCTTGTCCGGCTAGACGGTTAGCAGCAAACTGTCCTATTCGCTGGCCAACATACTGAGCACCCGCACCGACCGCCGCTCCCAGCAGCGGATTGGTAATCGCTTCGCGCGTACTGGCCGCCGGCTGGAGCGCTCCAGTCACCCCCCCGATAGCGGCCGCTCCGGCCACGGTATTGGCCCCCGGAATGGCCATAGCCGGCGCCGCGGTGAGAATGCCCGCACCGATATTGCCGACTTTCCCGGAGGTGGTCGCCATGAGGGGCGCATCCAGCGCACGAGAGTCAGCGACATCCTGATAACTCGTGAGTCCCAGCTTCTGACCTACACCCCGCCCCAGATCGGTGAAATATTTTCCCGCTCCCGCACGCAGGTTCTCGAGCATGGCGCCGATTTCTGAACCTACGGGACTGTTTGAATTCGGATCGGCGTGAGCCACAGGAGAACGGGCTTCGATGGCCGCAGGCGAGCCGGTCGGGACCGTATAGCCGTTCATGACGTCGAGACTGCGCACAGATGGCTTAACTACAGGATCGCTCTGCCAGCCTGCGGGCGCGGCTACCGGGTCATCCTGCCAACTCATCGTTTCGTCCGCAGTGTCCCATCAGGTGCCATGTATTGGGTCCCAGAGGGCAGCTTGGCGTAGTCCGCATCCGATTGGATCTTCACGGGCTGTGTTGCCCCCGGAGTCGTCGGCAAACCGGTCTTGCGCGCGAAGTCGAGCAGTGTCGCGTTCGGATTCTTGGACTGCTGCAACTGCGTGATATCGTGCTGTGTGAAGGGAATCGCGGTCTGTACATCCGAGATGATCTTGGTGATGAGATCTCGTTGGGCCGGCGCCAGTTTCGGGTTTGAGAGATTCGGTTCGATGCCCTTCTCGATGATCTGACGCGTCTCAGCGAGTTTGCGCAGCTTCGTGAGCTGAGAGTCGCCCTCGTTGAGCGTGATACTGTCCATGGAGTGCGTGATTGATCCGTTCGGCGCCAGTCCCGCAGTCTCGATCGTCGAGAGCGAGCGTGAGACACCTGCAATCATGGTCTTGTAGTCCTGCGCTTCCTGGCTCGTGACTTTCTGGGCCAAGACGCCTTTTACCGACTCCATGAGGCTGTGACCGGGTTGCGAGCCGCCGAACCAACCGGTGCTGGTCGTCACAGGGAGCTCGGCAATATTCTTCAGCGCCTGGACCGCCTCGTTGGCGGAAGCCGCGACGCGGTTGAACATCACCGAGCTGCGAGAGTCCATGCCGGCGGATGTGGCATTCGGATCATGCGGGCCGCCGGTGATCGGCCGCAGCGCCCCGGGATTATTCGGATCGCGCTCGTAGCCGGAGGGAATGCCACGCGCCTGGGCCTCGAGGTCCTGGCCACGCATTGTGACATTACGCGCGGCCGCTGCACGAGCGTTCTCGGCCGCGATATTCGTTTGCTGACGCGCATTCTCGGCGGCGATGGTGTTCTGATTACGGGCCAGCTCGCCGCCGGGGCCTTCCTGCTTGTAATGGTCCTCGATCATCTTCTGATGGGCTTCGAACTGCTTTTGCGGATCGACCAACCCGGCCAATGCCTGTTCAGCCGCCTGCCCCGCAGCGGCTTTCAATTGCGCGGGATCCTGCGCCAGTTTCGCGAAAGCGCCCTGCCCGTGCACCTGGTCATATTGCTGTGGGAACTGGGGCGCAACCTGCTGGATGGTCGCCAGCGGATTGTCAGAGTTTGCAACCTGCGTCGCCGCCATGTAGGTCTGACGATAGTGATTCGTGAGATCCGATAGCCGGGCCTGATCCAGTTGTCCGTACGCCTGCAATCCCTGGACCCCATATTTAGAAAGATCGGACAGTTGGGCGTTGGGATTGCTCGCCAAGGTCGAATTGATCCCCTCCGTGTTGGCCTGCTCGGTTTGCGCCTGCTTCAAGGCTAGATCATTCATCTGCCCCTTTTGCTGCGCAGCCTTGATGCCCTGCGCCTGCGCATAGATCTCGCCGAGATTGATCGGCTGATAGGGAGCAATCGGTTCGTATGCCATTAGGAGTTTACCTTCTCCAGATCAGCCGTACGGGCTGGGACCGTATGCCGGACCGAAGCCGCTCGTGTTAGGCGCCCCCGTTGTGGCAGTTCCGGGATTGAGATAACGGTACATCAGATAGTTCGATGCGAGCCCATTGGTCGCATTGCTGATTGAAGACCCGATGGTTCCATAAGCTGAGGCTCGCGCATTGCCGGCCGCCATGAGACTGGCGCTGTTGTTATTCGCCATGTTGGTGCCTGCCGCCTGCGTCGCATTCGTCGCAGCTTGCCCTGATCCCGCGACGCCCTCCAGATTGTTCACGTAATTCTGGAAGTTCTGTGAGGCGAGCCCAGAAGCATACGTTTCGCCGGCTTTAACCGCCGCGCCGGAGAGCAACCCACCGCGTGCTGCTGCTGAGCGATTGATAGCGTCCTGCCCTTGCTGTTGCGCAAAGGTGTAATCCGGGGCCGTAGTGAAGCTCGAAAAGTCCGCTTTGCCACTTCCTTTGACGACATTTCCATTCTCGTCGACCGTGTCGAGCCCATAGAGCTTCGCGATCTGATTCAGCGCGCTCGCGCCAGTGGTCCGCCAAGGGGCCTGATCGGCGCGTGTCTGGTTGTATTCATTGTTCTGTTCCTGAATGGACGAGTTGGCGGCTGATTTGACTGCTCCAGCCTGCTTATTGGCTGAATAAATAGTCGCGGCCGTTCCCACTGCGACTGCAGCGACAGCCGTAACAATGGCACTCATGTCAACCTCTGCACGTGCAAGCTAGCTCCCAGCTCTTTAACCGATTCAGCCGATTCGAATATGTCGGCTTCCAGTTTGGCGATATCGCGCTCTTCAGTGGGATTCGGATGCACAGTCTGCGCAAGCACATCCGTCACGGCGTATACGACCATCTGGTAGCCGGGCTCCGTCACGATCTGCGAGGGGGCTCGGAAACCTTCCCGCGTGCCTCCCCGATGGATCAGCACCAAGTCGCCCTCCAGAAGCTGACAGACATGTCCATGCCGATGGATGCGACCAATAATGATCGTCTCAGCCGGAATGCGTATCTCGCGAATATATAGACCCTGCTCGAACCGATGCGTCAGCGGACATCCCGTTTGCTCCATAGTCAGGAACTGATGCGTGAGATACGCCAGTTTCTCGTTCCAGTTGAGATGCTGTGGCAGTTGATCCCATTGCGGCACGATACTTGTCAGCATAGTGTTGGGCTGCCAGCTTCTGGAAGCACAGCAGCTTCTCCATATTCGCGTTGAGTTTCTTCAGTTCGGCGAGAATTTCGTCGGTCATGTCAATCCAAACTATAGGACAGCGTCTGCAATTCAACGCCTTTCGTGCCGGTATTCGTGAAAGCAGCGCTCCCAACCCCCAACCCAAAAGTCAGTGTTCCGGCAGTGCTCATGCTGGCCGTTCCGATTGAGACCGTACCGCTATCGCGCACAATCGCGAGAACAGCTTGCGTCCGAGCCGGACGGATCGCCGGTGGTGCACCCGTAATCGTGAAGGTTGTGGCATTCGAGGTCGCAGAGGTCTGCGGAATATAGAGGAGCACGCCCTGGGAAGTGATCGTATAGCGCAAGACCGGCGCTGGATCGGTCGCGGTGCCTGTGAATCCGCCGGTATAGGTTCCCGTCGAATGCAGAGCCGCCAGAGCGCTCGCCGCGTTGGCCGCGATTGTCGCATCCGCAGTGGTGTAGGCCGCTGTAATAGCCGTATCCGCCGCCTGAAACGCGCTCGTGACAGCCGCATCACCGCTGGCGACTTCCGCATCGCGAGCGATACTGTCGGGAATATCTGAATCGCCGATCGTACCGAAGGTCAACGCTCCACTGCGGCGGACCAGAAACCTGTCGTCCACACTTGCCACAATGTCGCCCGGCATTCCAGGGCTGTTTGTGGTACGCCCGATGACACTGGTGGGCTGACTGTCGCGAAACTTGGGATCCGTGACGGCCTTATCTGCAATCGTCACCTCAGTGACGGAGCCGTCATCTGGTTTGACCTGAACGTTACGTGCCCATTGGTCCCAACTGCGCTGATCGTTGGGGAAAACCTGTGGGGCGCGAAGAGGCATTACGCTGCCTCATTCCAAAGAGCTTGGATCAGGGTGCGACGCACCGGATCGGAGATGGAATACCGATAGACACGATCACGTGAGGCACCGAGACGATTCCATCGGGCCGCGCGTTGGAAATCCCCCGCTTTGCCCAGTGAGCGGCGCAACTCGACCCCGAAGGTGCGACCGCCATCATCGCTCCAATCCAGCATGACTTCGGGATTCGAGCCCTGTCCGGTGGTGGTGATCCCCACGCCGTTGTCGAAGACCAGTTCCAGTGAACAATGCCAGATTGGATCATTGCCTTTGGCAATTGCCGGCGCCGTCACGCTCGAGATCAGTGGTTGATCCCACTCGGTGAAGCTGTCGGGAGACAGAATGCCCAGGTGGTTTGACAAACGGTCCCCCACCAGCGTGATGTTATCCCCTCGTAGCACGAAAGCAGCGCGCCAGTTCTTTTGCAAGTAACTCTGACGCTCACACCACAGCTGAGTCGAGATGTCGTAAATGAACGTCCCTTCAGCGTAGGTGAGACCGTACATCGAATGGCCGTTCTCGATCCAGGCCATACCGATGCATTCCTGCGAGGCAAATTTCGTAATCGCCTGCTCGATAGCGGTAGTGGAAACCCGGACCGGGGTGTAGCCGTTGATCCTGCGAATCGTGCCGTCACTGGCGGGAAAGAAGATGGAGTTGTCGATCTTGGCCGGTCCATATTTGGACGCACAGCCAATCTCCATATAACCTGAAGCGGTTCGCGTCAGGGGAAAAGCCACGTCCCCCGAGTCATACCAGACTTCCGTGCTGTCACGACCAAAGAGAAATACCTCGCGATGATCGGTGATGCCCACCACTACATCATCGGGAGAGGCTTCTGCCGAGGCGAAATCCAGCGCATCCCAAGCGGAGAAGTCAAACGCGGTGTGGTTGACATAGACCCGTCCATCTCCTGGACCAATGATCGCGTAGCCATCCAGAAACGTCGCCCATTCGGCGCCTGGGAAGTCGGGATCTGCCATGGGCGTAACTGTCGCGCCATCGTAGAGGTAGGTCGGCCCATTGACAGTGATCAGGACCTGACTGCCGTCGCTGACCATGAAAACCGGTCGGGAACCTGGAATAGTGCCCAACTCAGTCACTGTCCCGGATACAGAAATGCTGTAGAGCTTGATACCGGAGACTACAAAGATAGTCTGATTGACCTTGATGCCGCCGCGCATCGGTCCTGTCCCGATTGTCAGATAATCCTTGATGCCGAAACAACACACGACTGCGGCGGCCGTTTTCGCAGCCGGCGGTGCAGGCTCCAGATAGGCATTTACCATGCGCTGAGCCGACAAGGGACGCGAGATGTGCTGATAACTCTGCGCACCGAAGGGGATCTGCGGCATCAGAAATACTCGGCTCTCACGGGCTTGCTGACGCGGATGGGCGCCAGCACCTTGCGCAATTGGCGCTCCGCCGGACTCGCCGCGGGCAAGCCTAGAATGCCTTCCCGTGCGAGCGTGGAGCGCTTGGGCTCCTCCAGCATGAAATCGTCCACGAGGAGTGCCGCCACCATCGCGCTGATAATGTCGTCGTAGAGCTCGTCAATGCCGGCTTCGAAGTCGAGCGTCACGATCTCGAGCGCCTCCAGTTGCTTTTGCAGCGAGAGACAGCGTTCGCCGATCAAGTCCCCGTCCTCCGCTGACAGGCTGTTCCCCACCGCCAGCACTCCCAGCTTGCGCGCGATCCGCTCCTTCATCAGTGGAAATGAGACGGACACGGAACCTCCCGGAATTCAACAGTCCCTTGGCGACAGAGGCTGGCACGTCCTTGCACCAGCCCTTTGTGGCGGCAATCGAGCCGTAATCGGGGAAAAAACCCGACCACGGCTCGTCCCCAATCAACTCAACGATCATCCGTTGGCCATGATTGGAATCAGATTGAACACCCCGGCCGCAGGCGTCGTAGCTACGGTCGTGATGTTGATCTGAACTTTCGTACGCGCGGTCGTAACCACCGGTGCCGGGGAGACTCCCCAGAACGCCGAACCCGCGCCCGAGCCGGTCGTGACGGAAGTCACGATGTCCGTGGTAGTGCCGCCGGCTACAAACTGGATCTTGTAGACCAGGGCGGAAGCTGCCAGGGATGCGGTGCTGACCACAAACCCGATCACCGTCATGTTCTCGGGGATATAGCCCAACTCCACGATATCCCCCACATCATCGAGGGAGGTCGTGGCAATACTGGCCGTGAAGATGGGCGCCTGAAGTCCGGTTTCGTAGGGCTTCGGGCACAGGTGAGCAGCCGATGCCGCCACCGCAACAGTCGATGCAGTCATGTCAAGGTTTCCTTTGAAAAAGTAGTAGAATTCTCACATCATTCGGAGGCGACGCATGACCGAAGTCTGGAAACCCGCCATCGGCTTTGAAGGCCATTACGAAGTCTCCAATCTGGGTAGATGTCGAAGCGTCAAGGCGGCCTGCGGTACTCATATCGGTCTAATCCGCAAACCGAGCCTTTCGCGTGGCTATGCTCGCTTTCTGCTCGTGAACTTGGATGTTAGGAAGAACATCCAAGCCCACAGGCTCATTTACGAGAGCTTTATGGGACCAATTCCCGCTGGCATGCAGATCAACCACAGAAATGGCGTAAAGAATGACAATCGCCTGGAGAACTTAGAAGTAGTCTCAGCGAGTGAAAACAAGCTTCACGCCATCCATGTGCTAGGAAAAAAGACCTATTTGATCCCTAGTCAGGGAGAATTGAATGGTCGAGCTAAGCTCACTGAAGCTCAGTTACCTGAGATCTTCAGATTGCGGTCGCTCGGCTGGTCGCAGCAACGCATAGCCGACAAATTCGGCATCAATCAGACAAACATCAGTCGGGTTCTAAGGGGAATTAGCTGGAATTCCCGTTAGATCACGCATCCCCCACGGCTGAGAAGAAGCCCGTCAGAACACCATTGTCTTTCGGGGTCGTGGTGTCACTGGCTCCGGTGCCGAACTGAATCTTGCCGACGTCGTAGATCTGCTGGATCGCGATGCCATTCTTGGTCTTGTAGTCCATCTCCTGGGTACGCGTGTTCCAACGCTGCGCCAGGCCATAGCCGAGCGCCTGGGCACCGCACAGGTAAACCTCACCCACGTCGATCGAGGAGGCACCGAGCGCCAGCCACTTGTTCTGGCTGAGTTCCGGAATCTCGCGCACGATCACGCCGTCCCAGATGATGTCGCCATCGGTGAAGAGCGGGTTGTCCGTGCCGCGCTCTAGGGCGTATTGCCGCGACTGCACGATGTTCGTATCGAGCTTGAGATCGCGGAATGGCTCCGAGCCTGCGAACATGACGTACCACTCTTCATCCCCGTTGACCTTGATCGGCCGGATCTTGGGAGAGGCTGTTTTGGCCAGGCGCTTCATGACCGAAACGGCCGAAGCTGTCAGCTTGTCATTGGTCGAGTCGACATTGCCGAGCGCGGTCGCAAACGTCGCCGACCAGTTGGAGTTGGCCGCGCCAAAGAGCACGCGATCCTTGTTCTCCGTGACCCACGTTCCCAGCGCTGTGGCGTTCGTCGTCTGGAAGGCCGAGGTGTTGCCGCCGCCGCCAGCTACCACGGCATCCTTGGAGGCGAGCGCTGCGATGAACCGATCGCGGGTCTGTTCCAGCGACCAGTTCATGAGCACGGCCTTGCCGGCGTTGCGCAGATCGATCGCGGTCGCCTGCTCCTCGTACTCGGCTACCACAACACCATGGCGGTAGAGATTGACCGTGAGCGGCCAGGAGCGCTGGCTCAGATCTTCCTCGAAGCCCTGGAGTGTCTGGTTGTTCTTCTTGCCGGCTCCCGCCAGGCGGTTGATGAGCTCGAAGTAGATGGTATCACCGGGCTTCTTGGTGAGGACTTCCTTCACCTGGACGATGGCGTTCTCGTCCGTGCCCATATAGCGCGCGAGTCGGTTGCCGCGGATGTACTCCACGAAGTAGTTGTCGTCCCATTGCTTGACTCGCAATGCACTGGGGACTGTCGTATCGGCCATAGTGGCTAACTCCTAGAGGCGTTTCGTAAAATCTGGTTGAGTGGTTTGGGGCCTTGGTAGACCTCAACCGGAGGGGGTGAGGCATCGGAGTTGAGCGAGACTGGGACGGCCGGTGTGGCCTTCAATTTCGCTTCAAACTCCGCACGCAGCCGGGTCTCGATGTCCTTTTCGAGCTTGGCGCGATAGGCGGTGAAATCGCCGTTCACGTCTTTCAGCTCGCGGATCCGCAGACCTTCGCGATAGACGAATTCCGCCGGATTGCGCTCCTGACGGATTTGCGCCCATAGCGCGGGATTGGCGTTGGCCGCCTCGACGAAGACCTCACGTACAGCGTCAAAATCAGCGTGTCTCTGCCGGACGATTTCCTCCGTCAGATTGCACCGCTCAATGAACAACTCTTCGCGGATCTGCTCCTGCGTGCTCTTTAACGCACCCGGCAGATCTGACCACGGGTCGACCGGCTGTTTGGGTGTCTGAAGCTCACGCAGTTTCGCCTCGAGCGCCTGGCGCTTCTCGCGCTCTTCCCGCATCGCTTTCTTGTAGGCGGCTGTTTCGAGAGACTCGACCGGTTGCACTGGCGCGGCAGGTGCGGCGACAGGGGCAACGGGTTGAGCTTCAACCTTCGGCGGCTCGGTAACCGGGATGACCGGTTCCGGGTTTTCGACTTTGGGTTGAACAGGCGGTGATGCGGCTTCAGCCTTTTCAGGCTCGGCAGGCGTCGCCGTTACAAATCGCCCTTTTTCATCGCGCGCACGTTCACCGACCAGCTCTTCAATAGCAGCCATACATTCCTCGTCTCGTGAGATTTACGAAAACAGCCGTGACGTCGCTGGCACGTGCAGGGATCACGGACCCTGCAGACCGATTCGCCCGTTAGAAGCCGGCGGCGCTTCCAGAAACTGTTATTTCATGCCCTTGTAGGCATTGGGCTTGCGCGCAGCCCGCATTGAATCCACGCCTTTGGCGCGGTCCGCAGTGCTGAGCGCAATCGCGACGGCTTGCTTCTGTGGCTTGCCGGCGGCGATCTCCGTACGGATATTCTGACTGACCGCCTTGCGTGAGCCGGATTTGATCAGTGGCATGTCATTCCCCTACAGGCTGTTGAGCCTTAATCGTCTTCTGACGCTCGGCATGAAGTTGCGCGGCATGCGTCAAGCCCAAATCGGCCATCTGCTTGGCATGGGCGGACTGCTGCGTCTCGAGCTTCGAGGTGAGCGCATTGATAGTGGCTTCCTTGCTGGCGCCTTCCACGATGGCGTTGGCGGCATCCTGAGTCGCCTGAAGCTTCTGAGCGGCAAGTAACTGCAACGCTTTGAGCTCGATCTCCTTGGCGTTGAGCATTTCCATCTGGGCGGTGATTTGCTCTTGAACGGCGCCAGCTTTCGCTTCGAAGGCCGCTTGCTTGGCCTGGAGTTTGTCCATGGCCGCTTGGACCTGCACCTGCTGCAGTTTGGCCTCGGCCACCTGCTGCTGCAGTTGCTGCTCCTGTTGCATCTGCTCTTGCGCTTTCTGCTGCTGCGCCTGGGTGATCTGCTGGATCTGCTGCTCCTTCTGCTGGAGCATCTGCTGGACTTGGGGTGGGATCTCGGTCCCATCCGGGAGCTTGCCACTCATCGCATCCAATACCTGCTGCTTATTGCGCAGGTTGGATGCCTGAATGATGGCTTGGGGCGGAATCGGCACGCCCCCTTTGGCCAGATCGACCAATTGCTGAAACTGCTCTTGTTGGACTGTCACCACATCGGGGGATTCATCGATGATGATGTCGACGTCCATCTCGGAGACGTTGTTCATGGGCGCGCCGGGCTGGGCCATGCCCTTCTGGACATGCGGATGCTCGGGCGGATAGCTCGAGTTCAGTGCGAGAAAGCGGGAGTTCTCATCGTCCGTGATGCGCACCCACATCTCACCGGTCCAGAACTGCTTGATGCGCGACCACGTCGCAATCATCACGCGCTTCTGCCAGTACCGCAGCGAGTCGGTGAGAATGCCCAGTTGAATCGCCCCACCCTGCTGGTCGACCTGTTTAGCCCGACCTGAGATATCGCCGGTATTGCCCAGCAACGCTTCATTCGGTCCGGTGCCCGAGAGTGCGACAATCGCTTCCTGGAGCAGCTTGAACTGACCTTCGGCGAGATCCGCATTCTCGCGGATCTCGAGCTTCATGCCCGGAGTGTATTCGAGGAAACCGTCCGGCCGTGCCAGCTCGCGCCGTGCTGACTCGATATCATCCACGGCGCCCTTCTCTGCGGTCGCCTGATTGACGCTGAGCAGATGGAGGGACTTGGAGCGCCGTTTGTTGATCTCGTCCTGCAGGTCCTTATAGCGCTTCACAACCCCATAGCGGTTGCCATTGCGGTCGACATAGAGTGACTGCAGGATGAGTGGGCACTCGGGTTTTCCGGTCTCGGCATCAAGATAGACGCTTTTCTCAGGGCCTTCGATAATCCCGACTCGCGAGAACACCACGCGATACCAGCCATCGCCTTGCTTGTAGTAGTGCTCGAGGATCTGGACGCGCTTGCGACCGCGATCGAACCAGCGCGGCCGGTCGTCATAGGTGTCCGTGGGCTGCGTGAAGCTCTGGCTCGTGAAGAGATCAAACGCCCCGCCGATCTTGGGGTAGGTGACTTTCGCCTCGTCCAGATCCATCCATTTGACAATGCCCTGATAGCGCGAGTCACTGAAGTCCGGTAACAGTGAGTGGCCGTCGTAATACAGGCGGTCCCAGCGGATATAGCGAATGACAACCTTCTTGTTGCCGCTCTTCCCGTAGGTCTGATCGTTGTCGACAATGACTTCGGCGCCCCCGAAGCCCTCCACCGTCATGTTCTCGAAGACCTTCGACTTGGTCTGCGGGAAGTGATTGCAGTCCGCGACGTAACGCAGCGCGTCGGTTGCGGCATCCGCGCCGGGATCATCCTGCGGGGTTCGCGGGAAGGCCTTGGGGTCGGTGCGCGTCTGACGCTCCAACCCCAGGAGGTATTCGATCTTGTCCTTGATGCGGTTATCAGTGATCGCCGGCTGACCGCGTCGGCAGAGAACCTCGACTTCCTCATCCGACCATTGCTTGCCATCGTAATAGTCGCGATGGATCTGCGCCTGCTTGCGCGCATCCCGCGTGGTATCGGCCGAGAGATTGAACTGATGCACGAAACGCGCAAGCTGCTGATTGCCCTCAATCGGATCGCCGTCACCGACACCGGAAGCACCGACATCCGGATTACTGGCGTCGAGCTTTTTGGCTTTTTTACGCGCTGCCATGGTCAGCATCATCCAAAGCGTCGGCTGATTCACCCACCTTCAATATGGCCAGCAAAAAAGGCTCTAATGAGCCCAATGGAAATACTTGGTGGCATTTCCGACCATCAGGATCTGTCCAAGCTATGTCGTACTTCCGATTGAAATCGACACGCCGTATTTCGAAAGTGACTAGGCGGTTCGCCATGCTCGGGTCTCAGGTTCCTCGAATAAACGGGCGTAGGAGTCTTTGGGCTGCGCTTCGGTATTGGTCTGCTTCAGGACCGCCGGATGGGCCTGATCAATCGCGCGTCCCATCAGGCTGGCCATATCCACTGCGTCGTCATACTTGCCGGCCGGGAAATGCAGCATCTGCTGGAGCAAGCGGTGTCCATACTCGGTATCGGGCAAATAGACCTTGCCCATACTCGCCATGGCCTGGAGCGGTCGCGCCATCGTGGCCTTGTCGGCCGAACTGGGAAGCCATTCGAGCCGACAGGCCTTCTTGCGCTCGCGCATGCGCCGTATCAAAAAGGGTTCGATGGATCGTCTGATCGGTCCACCCTCCCCGAAAAAGCAGAACGGCTGATGCCGCTCGATCTGGTCGATCAATGCATCGATCCATTTGTCCGCACTGGTCTGCCCATGCCAGCCCTCGATGGCCAGATACAACGAGCCGTCCGGGGCATAGCCGTGAGTGCCGATGTCGGTGAAATCGCCTGCACCCTCAGTGACCGCGAAGTCACCCGTGCTGTACTTATGCAGTTGCCGCGGCGGTGTGGTGTAGAACTTGAACCACTCGCGCTTGAAGAACGTGCCCTCATCGGGCATGGGGTTCTGCTGATAGAGCGCACTCCAGTGCAGCGGCGCCGTGTTGGCGCGGATACGGTGCAGTGCAGGCAGGTCGTAACGCTCAGGCCAAAGTGCCTCGCCGTTGGCGATTGCTGGGAGTAAGACGATCTCCCACTTATCTCCACCCGCTTTCTGACGCTCGATGAGCCGTCCTGCCAGGTCATCCTCGTGCATGCGGTGCTGGATAAGGACTATTGCGCCCTTTGGCCTGACGCGGTTATAGGCCGTACCGACGTACCATTCCCACACACGCTCCCGCGCGTTTTCACTCTGTGCATCCTGCATCGTGGCAAAGGGATCATCGATAATGAGCCGCGTTGCACCACGCCCCATCAGAGCGCCTCCAATACCCACCGCGTAATAGCTGCCGCCTTCCTGAGTTTTCCAGCGTCCCGCAGCCTGCGAATCCTCTGCGAGTGTCGTGTTGAAGAGAACCCGATATTCTGGCGTCGCGAGCAGATTGCGCACATCGCGGCCAAACTCTTCCGCCAGCGTCCCGGTCGCGCTCGCTGAAATGATGTCGTGCCGCGGATCGTGGCCGAGCGAATACGCCGGATAGCGACGACTCGCGATATGGCTCTTGCCGTGCTGTGGAGGCAGCAGCAGCATGAGGCGGTCAATCTCGCCTCGCTCGACCCGATCGAACTGCTCGCAGATCGCCCTGTGAAGGCGTGCAGCCTTCCAGCGGTCCGAGGTGAACTCAGTGAACGCCTGAAGCGTCTGGCGGGCTCTGCGGCGATTCCACAGCTCCTCCAGCATCTCGAGCTCGTTCAAGTCGCTCGAGGAGTTGGGCGTCACTGAGTTCGCGGACATGCGTGATCTCGCCGGTGAAATCGATGGACTGAGACGGCTTGCCATCCAAGCGGTTGCCGATCTCCTCAATCGCCCAGAACGCGCCGTCGAGTGCTTCCTTCACAACCATCTTGGCAATACGGTCCAAAGCCTGACCGGCTTCGATCTTCTTGGACTTATCGGTGTACTGCTTCAAGGCCTTATCGAGCGCCTCGAGCCAGCGCTTGCCCTTCTGAGCGTTCTTATTTCCGACCGGGGCGCCTGCCATATTGTCTCAATGGTGAAACTATTGAATTCAAAGGTTACGGCTCTACTGAACGCCCGGCATATTTCGCACGCGATAGCTCAACTCTGCGGAGATCTGGTTATCCGTGCCGTAGTCGCTCTGGATGGTCAGCACACGGGTCTCGTAAGGGTTACGGTCATTCAGGATGCTGTTGGCGCTACTCGGGATGGTAATTTCCACCGTGGTATCCGGGACCACCGTCTGCCAGTCGAGCACCACGGTGGGCCAGTCGGGGACGCTTACATCATCCAGGCGGTAACGAATCGAGCTGGGCGTGAACAGCGCGTAGGTCTCATCCTTGAAGCTCACCAAGAACTTCTGGCGCGACTGTTCCAGGATCGTGAGCATTTAGGCGGCAGCGAAGGTCAATGTAACCGTCAACTGCCATGCTTGCGTATTCGTCTTCGTGCCAAGGGATTCGACTTTGCGCTGCCACATGACGCCCGAGGCCGCCGCGTTGAAGACGCCCCACTCCTGCCACGCCCAGTTCGCCTGGGAAGTACTGAAGGTGCTGCGGAAGGTCACCGCGGCGCCTGAGCGGCTGGGATAGCTGGCATCCATGCCCACCCGCAATTTGTTCGTAGAGGCCTGCAGATCGGTTTGCGCGTTTGAGAAGGCGGTCGTGGAATCTCCCACCCCTAAATACGCATTAGACGCGTTGATGTAGGTCGGGGTGTCGTTGATCGCGCATTTCGCGATTTCGGTGGCAGCGGCAGTAGTGAGGCCCATTACTTTCTCCAGACTTGGGTCGGACAGCCTTTACCGCCGACGATGAGTTCGGTGCATTGCGGATTGAGCAGATCGCGCGCGAGCGATTCGAAGTCGCTGATCCCTTCCGGTTTCGATGCCGGATCGCCGTTGAATTTGGCCAGTGAGTAAAACGCGGGTTCTACCGTGACCGTGACGCCTTCTTTGCTCATATCGGGGTGATGCGGATCGTGGCGGTTAAGGGCTGAATTCGAATTGCAAACGGGGTCGTCGGCACGACCATCTCCAGTTCCGACGACTCGGTGAGGGTGATGTCGATCTCATCGGTGCTCTGGAACTGCAGAATTCCGGTGAAGATCGAAAGCAGCGAAGCCTCACTCACGCTGGCCGAGACGGTGTCACTCGCCACGACGGACTGAGCGGACGTCGACAGACTCGAGCTATCCGTCAGCGTGACACTCGTGGTGTCGCTCGTGACGAGCGTCACACTGACCGAAGACGTTTCCGTCAGCGTCGTGGAGACGGTATCGCTCGCCGTGATCGAAGTCGCGGCAACCTGCACCAGGGCCACGGTCTCTGAGACCGTGACGCTCGCGGTGTCAACCGCGAAGACGACGTTGAATAGTTGCGACGTCTCCGACACCGAAATCCGGGTCGTGACGTCCTGAGAGGTAATCGTGTTCGAAGTGACGGGATCCTCGTTCCATTGAACGGAGATCGTGTCACTCGAGACAATCGGCACCAGCAGCGACGGGAGCCGATCGGGCGTATCGTAATAGGTGACCGGATAGCCACCCACGCCCAGGAGCGTGCGCTGGAAGTCCAATGCGTTCTGGACCAGCGTGCTCGTCTCGCCAGACAGCGTGATATTGACGGTGTCGGCGGCGGTGAGCGTGCTGGCCACCACGACCGAGCTGGACTCGGTCACACTGACAGAGACCGTGTCCGTCGCGCTTCCGGTCAGAAGCGGGACCGAGGGGCTATTCCCAGGCCCGCCCCACACCGCGAGACTGGTGTAGAGCGGATTAAAGGCCATCTTTACACGATAATCAGGGTGTCAGCGTTCGCCGGCGCGGAGGTCATCGCATTCACCGTGAAATGACCTCGGCCGCTCACCAGGGCATAGGCTGTAATGCGCGAGGCCTGTTGGAATAGAGTCCCGGCCGTAAAGATCGCGGTGCGCCCGACCCAATGATTCGCCGCTGCGGTCGTGATATCACTGCACTCGAATTCGGTCGTGGTCGGACTGAAGCCAGCATTCGTCACTGTGCCGGGCTGCATCGTGTAAGTGGACCAGCCGAGATTCACCGCGCCCTGGTTCACGCTGTTGACTGAGGAGACATTGACGTTAAGAACCCCGGTCCCAGCCACCAAGGCGTTGTAGACCGAGGCTGGCACCACCGTCCACTCAGCGCGCACCGGCAACGCTCCGGATTTGCTGATATCTAATTGAAGTTGCCCCACCGTGCCGGTGTCCGTCGTATCAAACGGCACGAGATACCACCCGCCCGTGTCATGCGTGGCGCTTGTTGCGCTGTGTTTTTGCGCGGCAGCGGCGTAGTTGAGGGACAACGAGCAGTCGGCCTGCGCAATGGTGAGCGCGGTTTGCTTTGTCACCGCATCCGTAGCGGACACAAACGGGCCTACCCTCACAGTGACCGAGGTCGACTGCTTGAGAATCTTTAGCATGAGAAGCCCTTACTGGTACTGATTGAGAGCGCTGGCCAGCGCGGCAATGGCACCGCCGCTGGGAGCGAGGGCCAACAGATAGTTGTAGTAGGTGCTCGTGTTTCCTACCGTGGAGGTGAACGTTGCAGCAATGCTGCCTGCGCTCGTCTGTAATTGATCCTCGACAATCTGACAGTCCTGATCCCCCGCGTTGAATAGTGTGTCACGCGAGGTATAGCTGGTGCCCGGGTTTGGCGTGTTGGTGTTCGTGAGATCAATCGCACAACCCACGATCATGCATCCGTTGACGGTGGTCGTCACTGCACCGGTCGTGATCGCATCAGTTGCTGTTCCGGGACTCGCCTGGCGGTTCTTCGTATGCACGTTCACCGTGCCCGAAGAGCCGGAATACTCCTGCACAAACATCCGGAAGAACGACGGATTCGTGCTCGAGAAGTGCGCCACGATTGCAGTGGCGCTCCCCGTCTGCTTACCTACGAAGGACGCTGAGAATATCTCTGCCGTGCTTCCGTTCGTATCTACGATCGAATACGTATTCGTTCCGTCCGTAATGGACGTCAGGTCCGCCGTGCTCCCACCACTGTTGAACCATGAGACAAAGCCAGTCACCGTGTTTCCAACAGCGGTCGCTGAACCGAAGGTCGCAGTAATCGAATTCGCCCCGGCGTCGGAGGTGGCGTGCGCTTTCTTGACGAAGGCAACACTCATACCTTTACCTGCGCCGCGCACAATGCGCCATTGACAGACTCAATATGATGCATCGTGCCGCAATTCGGACAGAAGTAATGATTCATCACAACGTCCCGCAAGAGAAGGCTGACATACCCACATCCGTTTGGTTGGCGCCGGGACGGATGAAGAATCCACCGCCGGGATTGCCACCAACGGGCGCCAGCGAGCCGATGTTGACCGAACCGATGGAGACCCCGTTCTGCTTGCCGCTGACCGTGGTGCCTACGATCTGGACATAGATCACATCGCCATTGGCGAGCGGCGTATTGAGAGCGAGCTGGCCAGAGGCCACCGTGTACGACCCAGGCGCACCGGTCCACATGACAATCGGCACCGCTTGGTCGTTGTATTGGAAGTCGATCTCGAGGCCGAATAGACCACCGGTGTTGTCCTGATAGCACCTCAGCCGTGCCTCGACCTCCCGGCTATGGCCGTCATTCGGTACGTTGGCCGCTTTGGCCACGGTGAACTGCACCCACTGGTTGGGGTAGAGCTCATAGCCAGGGACCAGAAAGTAGGAGTCGTCGTAGCCGCCCGGGTTCGAGCCGGTTGCCGCGCCGGTGGAATTTCCGTAACAGTGACCCGCGGAGGTGACCTTGGCCTTGGTGAAGCCATTGGTCGGCGCGCCATGGTTGTAGACGTTGCCCGAGTCGGTGAACGGATTCTGGACTGTCGGAAAGTTCGTGGAATACGTCGGTGCCGGCGGTGCCCCTGAGCCGATCTGCCACGCGTCCATAAACCAGGTCGAGCCGCCCATACCGTTGGCTGATCCGTACATGATGTTGGTGACTGGATCGACCGCGAACGTACCGTTATAGCAGCCCTCCGGCAGAATGCCGGGACAGGTGCCATATAGGCTCTGCGCGTTTGGGAAGGTCTCGAACTGATACGGCAGGACGCTCGATAAAGGCTGGTTATTCTGCTTCGCCGTAACAATCGCCTGCAGATCGTACAACGTGAGCTGGACCCGCCGTGGGTCGCGCGACCCTGACGCGCCCGGATCGCAAGCCGAGTTGGACGGGCTAGGATACGTTGGACCGTAATGATGGACGTTGAGGAACGCCAACGTACGGGTACCCGGGATCCAGATCGGAGTACCAAGTGCTCCGTCGTACTCCGCCGCAAGGTCATTACCTCCGGTCGCCGCTCCGGTGACCGGGCTGACCGCGGTGTTGGAGATCCAGAAGCCCTGAGAGGCCGCGGTAAACGATCCCGCGAGGTTATAGGTGCCCGTCCCTCCCGTCCCGGTGCCGCGGCTGCTGATGGTGGTTTGGCCACCGGCCCACTGTATGGTGGCACCCGCGTTGATCACTGTACCGTTGATGTTGATCGCGGTGACGGTCAGAACGCTGCCACTAATGGAAGCCGTGACGTTCGGGCGATTCCACAGCGATGTGGTGTTGAACGCATTGCCCGGACCGTCGCTCGAACCCCCATGTGGGTAGTTCAGGAACATGTTCACTGGCACGTTGTTGGACGTGACCTTGACGTTTGCGGGATCGAAAGTCGAGATGCCGAAGCCGCAGCACGACGTGCTGACGATACCCAACCCGATGCCACCGGCCACAAACAACGGTCCGCCGAGCACCGGCTGCCACAGACTCGGTACGTAGCCGATGTTGCCGGTGAAGTTGCTCAGCAAGGTGCCCGACACACTCGGTGTCATGCCCTGCGGCGTGCCGAAGCTGGTCAGCGTGGTATTCGCCTGAACCAGCCAGGCAGTCTGCGGACCACCAGCGGCGTAGAAGATGCCGAGATTGATATAGAGATTGCCGAGATACTGGGTCGAGCCGACCGCCAGCTTGAATATGCTACTGGCGCTCTGACCGATTTCCCCGGGAATCTGGACGGGTGCTTTGATCAACGTCGCCGATGAGCCACCGGCCTGAATCTGCGCCTTGGTGGGCAGCGTCATGGACCCCAGGAAAGCATCAGAATTCTGCAATCCAGAGCAGTACATCACCCCATTTAGGACGCTGATGCCGCAACCGCCGAACTGGAAGGCGCTCGGTACGTTGAACCGGCCCAGGTAGGTAAACGCGGAACCCGCATTCGTCGCCAGCGGCAATGACAACGGGTTCGATGTAATCGGGGCCGTGCGCACGAGAAATCGTGCATCCCGCTCCCCCATGGTGATGGAGGTAAACGTCGTGTTGTCGTTGACCCCCGTGCCGGCGAACGTTTTGAAGTTGCCCGGCAGGTCGGTAGACGTGAAGGTCTGCGTCGTGTTGCCCGAAGGCGAGACCACGATGGCGCCGTTGTCGAATTCCCGGACCCACATTCCCTTGAAGCGCGGTCCGGTCGGGCGTACGCCGTTGGCGTTAGCCAGGGGGTTGCCCAACCATCCAAGGGCTGCAGCGCCGGCCTGATCAAACTCTTCTGGCCAGACTATGTCCGCTAGATTCGAGCTATAGCCGGTGGAAAATTTATTGACAGCAGCCTGACCACCCCCGAGATAGGCACAGCCCGCGATATAACGACTATATTGGGCTAACGTGTAGACCGGCGGAAAGCCATCGGATGGGTGACCCGGAGACCCCCGGCGTATTAACGCGCTGCCATCGGACGCCGTGTCCGGCCAACTTCCCTGGAACACCACCATCTGCGGATTCTTGGCCACGTCGAGGGCCTTGTAATACGCCGCCATCATCGGGACAAAGCCCTGCCACGTGTCACGTGACCAGTCCTTACCGATGAAGCTCTCGCAGACCCCGCCGTCTAACACGCCTTGCATGACGCCTGCATTGACGGTGCCGGCATCTCCATAGCCGCCACCATAATTCGCCATGACGTACTTGGTGGGCGCAAGTGCGCGGATCTGATTGCAGTACCGCAGTTGACCGGACTGCAACCACGGTGTGATTACGGTAGGAGAACCGTGCGTTTCGGTTACCCCGTCCCGATTGAAATCTCCATCAATGCCAGGATCACACAGGAAGTTATCCTGGAAGACACCATCCAAGTTGGTCGCGACGAGTGCCGTGCTCAGACTTGTGAAGCGCACCTCGCGCGAGGTCGTCAGAACCGCGTTGTAACAGTACTTCGCACCAAACTCGTAAGGATACTCGAGCGAAGGATTGGTGCCCGCATAATCGGTGTAGAGGACCTCCTGGGTGGTACCACCATCCACCGAGGCGAGCGGGGTCCCCGTGGTGCGCACCAGGTAGCACAGCCAGTTGCGGGCCTGGACCTCACTGCGCCAGAGACCATATGCCACTCCATTGGCGCTCGTGTCGATCTCGTTCAGGCTCATATACTGGAACACCAATGTCTTGGTGGGCAGTCCTGAGGCGGCCTTGATACCGGTCACTGCGGCCTGACGATTCAGACTCGTATGCCCTTCCCAGTACCCTCCCATGAACATCGTGTTGAACTTGGCGTAGGTCGACCACGCCGCGCTCGGATAGTCCTGCACGCCGGCAATGCCGAGTAATGAGGCAATCGGATAGGACCAAGAGACCGCCGGCGGCCCATTGGGGGCTGCCTGGGTCGTGACGGACACGACAGTGGACTTGGATGAGACATTCCCCGCCCCATCGACCGCGGCGACCTGATACTGATACAGCGTCGAGGGCAACAGGCCCGTATCGGAGTATGACAGCGA
>Ga0207674_10003017_pt1 | contig 20870 bp, 19 predicted proteins | sample KBSCornC72_FD_184303 | JGI IMG/M metagenome (GOLD analysis project Ga0207674, IMG submission 184303) | Corn rhizosphere microbial communities from Kellogg Biological Station, Michigan, USA - KBS Corn C7-2 (SPAdes) (version 2) | ecosystem: Host-associated > Plants > Roots > Rhizosphere > Soil ...
CGCGCTCGGCGCGGTCGTCGCCGCGCCACCACCGCTGGAGCAGGCCGCCACGAGGGTCGCGATAGCGCCCCACGCGAACAGCTTCCTGCGGGTGGATCCTTGGATCATTCGACATCCTCCTCCTGAGAGAACGACGCGCCGATCTGGTCGCGTCGGCCAGCGTAACGAACCGTGGTCGCAAGGGGATCTATCGGCGCCACCTCCTTCGCTCGATCACGCGGACCATCACCCCTCCCCGGCGATGGCACGTGCGATGCGTCGCGCGTGCTCTTCGTATGCGGCATCGAACAACGCCCGCGAGCGCTCGGTGCCGACGACCGAGGCTCGGGTGATGGTCGGCGGCAACGCCCCGCGCTCCGCGAGGAGCTGGGCCGTCCGCACCTTGATGCTGTTGGCGACCGCGACCGCCGCGAGCGTCGAGCCCGGCCCGACCGGGGTGTCGACGCCGTCGATGGCGACGAGCGCGTCGGCGTGGGGCGTGCACAGGTCGATGACGAGGTCGGCCTCATCTGCGAGGCGGTCGCCGGCAGCAGAGTCCGGGTCCTGTGTCGTCGACTGCGCGAGCGAGGTTACAGCGATGACGCGCAGACGGCGAGACCTCGCGCCACGTGCGATCTCGATGGGAACCGCGGTCGTGCCACCCGCGGAGAACACGATCATCACGTCGCGCGGACCGAACGTGAAGTTCGAGAGGATGACGTCGGCGAGGCCCGACATCCGCTCGATCGCCATGGCCTGGCGCTGCCCGTTCGACCCCACGACCTGGGTGTGGAATGTCATCGACAGCTCGACCATCGGATTGAACCCCGGATACGAGCCGTAGCGCGGGAACATCTCCTCGACGGGGATCCGCGAGTGACCGGTGCCGAACACGTGGACGAGGCCACCGGAACCGATCGCGTCGGCACACCACTGGCTCGCCTGCTCCATCGCGCCAGCCTGGGTGTCGGCCAGGGTGTCGAGCACGGGCCGTGCTTCGTCGAGCCAGGCGAGCACGGGAACGGCCGTCGCAGCGGTCATCAGTAGCTGCCGCCTGCGCCACCGTCGGCGGCAGCGGCCGTGACCGTCGCGAGATGTCCCGCCTTGCGCGCGCGGAAGTCGTCGATGATCGCCTTGGTCGCCGTCGCGCCGATGCGAGTCGTACCGAGCGCCATGACCTCGAGGAGCGCGTCGAGCGTGCGGACGCCGCCGGCGGCCTTGACCTGGATGTGCGGCGAGACGTTCGCCCGCATCAGGCGCAGGTCGTCGTGGGTCGCGCCACCCGGCGCGAACCCGGTCGACGTCTTGACGAAGTCGGCGCCCGCGGCCTCGGACAGGTGGCAGGCACGGATCTTCTCGTCGTCGGTCAGGTACGCGTTCTCGAAGATGACCTTCACGATCGCGCCACGCTCATGGGCGACGTCGACGATCGCAGCGATATCGGACTGGACGTCGGCATCGCGACCGGACCGCAGCGCCCCGATCTGGATGACCATGTCGAGCTCGGTCGCACCCTCGTCGAGGGCTTGTCTGGCTTCGAACACCTTCGTCGCCGTCGGCTGGCCACCGTGGGGGAATCCGATGACCGTGCCGACGGCGACGTCGGTGCCGGTAAGGATCGAAACGGCGCGGGGGACGTCGACCGGGCGCACGCACACCGACGCCACGTCGTACTCCGCCGCGAGACGGCAGCCGTCCTCGATGAACGCGTCATCGAGCTCGGGCCGCAACAGCGAATGGTCGATCGTCTTGGCGATGTCGCGCTCGGTCAGGGAGTCGATCGAGAGGGCGTCCGTCATGTCAGTGGCAGTACGGGCGCAACACGTCGCGGGCGATGAGGAACCCCTGCTTGACCTTCTCGTCGGTCCCCTCGAACCGGCGGTCCTCGTGCTCGATGATGCAGTCGCCCTCGTAGCCCTGGCGATACAGCTCGCCATGGACGATGCCCCAGTCGACCTCACCGAGCCCCGGGATACGTGGGATCTGCCACCCGATACCCATCGAGAAGATGCCGCGCTCGTAGAGCGCGTCGCGGTCGATCATCAGGTCCTTCGCCTGGTAGTGGAGGACGTGCTTCCCGAATTCCTTCAGGAAGCGCTGGATGTCGATCATCTGGAGGATCAGGTGCGACGGGTCGAAATTGAGGCCGATCGTGTCGCTCCATCGTTCGAGGATCCGGCGCCACTGGCGTGGCGTCGTCGCGATGTTGTTGCCGCCCGGCCACTCGTCGTACGAGAAGAGCATCGGGCAGTTCTCGAGCGTGATCTTCACGCCCTGGTCGTTGGCGAACTTCACGATGTCGGGCCAGACGCGCAACGCCTCTTCCCAGTTGTCGTCGAGGTTCTTGGCGGCATCACCACCCATGAACGTGTTGACGAGCGGGATGCCCATCTTCCGCGCCGCGACCATCACCGCCTTGAGGTGGTCCGTGACCTCCTTGCGATGCTCGGGGTCGGGATGGAGCGGGTTCGGGTAGTAGCCGAGGCCGGAGATCGACAGCCCCTTGGACGCGAACTCGTCGACGATCTCCGTGGCCTGGTCGTCGGACAGGTTCTTGACGTCGATGTGGCTCGTGCCCGCGTAGCGCCGCGTCGGTCCGGCCGACTGCGGCCAGCAGGCGATCTCGAGGACCTCGAAGTCGGCGCTGGCCGCCCAGTCGGCGACGTCCATCAGCGGCGTATCCGGGAACGGGGCGGTCAGGAAGCCGAGCTTCATGCGAGTGTCTCCACTGGAGCGGCGCTGGATGAGGCGGGCGCGGACCGGTCGACATCGACCCAACGGCCCTCGCGGGCACTGCGCGCGATCGCGTCGCCGACGAGCATCTCGTCGTGGCCGTCGGCGAAGGTCGGGTAGCCGGGCGAGGAGGAGCGTCGCCCGGCTACCACGTCGGCATAGACCGCCCGGAAATGGGCACAGAACGTGTCGAAGAAGCCTTCGACATGACCGCCCGGCAGGGCGGCCGCGGCCTGGCCGGCGTCGTTCATCAGGGCGGGGTTGCGGATGAGGATCTCGTTGGGTCGCTCGCGGTGGCCGATCCAGGCCTCGTCGGGCCGCTCGCTGTCCCAGGCCCAAGCGCCGTCCGAACCATCGATCTCGTAGACCAGCGAGTTCTTCCGACCCGGGCTGATCTGGGAGATGCTCACGGCTCCGCGGGCGCCGCCATCGAAGCGCAGCAGGATCGTCGCGGTGTCCTCGGTCGCGATCTCGCGGTCGACCGTCTCGGTCGAACGGTCGGTCGAGAACGTCTCGACGGGCCCTGTCGGCTCCTGGCGCGTGCCGATGAAGGTCGTCAGATCGGCCATCACCGACGCGACGTGCTCGCCCGTAACGAACGTCATCAGGTCCAGCCAGTGCGAGCCGATATCGCCGACCGCCCGGAGCGCGCCGCCACGATCGGGCTGCAGGCGCCAGTTCCAATCGCTCTCGAGGAGCAGCCAGTCCTGGAAGTAGCGACCGGTGACCAACCGGACGTCGCCGAGGCCGCCGTCGGCGACCAGCGATCGTGCGTGCTGGTTCAGCGGGTAGTAGCGGATGTTGAAGTTCGTCGCATTCACGAGGCCCGTGCGCGCCGCAAGCTCCACCAGGCTGGCAGACTCCTCGGCAGTCATCGCCAATGGCTTCTCGCAGACGACGTGCTTACCGGCTCGGAGGGCCGCCGCGGCCTGGTCGACGTGCAGGTCGTTCGGAGAGGTGACATGGACGACGTCGACGGCGTCGTCAGCGAGCAGCTCGTCGAGCGAGGCATATGCCTTCGGGACGCCGAGGGCATCGGCCCGTGCCGCGCCACGTTCCGGGGAGCTGCCGAGGACGCCGAGCACGTTCACGCCGATCCGTCGCAGGGCCTCGACATGCACCGTGCCGATGAACCCCGTGCCGATCACAGCGGCGCCGATCGATGCGCGATTGACCAAGGGCGTCGGGCCTCCTCCAGCCTGGCGCGAGTCTTGGGACTGTCTAGACAGTCTAGATGACTACCGCCACGTCGGGAACGTAGCAACCGTTTTCCACCGTGCTGTGCCGATCGTACTTTGGTCTGTCAAGTGCAAAAGTCGTCTTTTCGTGCACCGAGGGCCTATCATCCCGCCCGTGGTCGACCAAACCGATCCCGAGGCGCCGTCGCCGCTGCCGGACGAGATCCTCGATGACCTCGTCACGGTGCTCGACGAGATCCGCCTGGGGCGATCGCGGTCGCGGTCAGAGCTCGTCCAGCGCACCGGATTGGGCCGCGCGATCGTCGGCCGGCGGGTCGGCGAACTGATCGACCGCGGACTCGTGGCGGAGGGTCCGGTCGGGCCGAGCACCGGCGGCCGTCCGCCGAGACAGCTGGCGTTCCGCGCGACCGCCGGCCATCTCCTCGTCGCGGACCTGGGCGCAACGAGCATCGATGTCGCGCTCACGACCCTGGACGGGCGGATCCTCGGCCACCACGACGAACCCGCCCGGATCGAGGACGGACCCGAGGCCGAGCTCGACCGGGTCGACGCGCTGTTCGAGCTCTTGCTCCGGAGTGCCAAGGACGTCCCGGGACGCCTCTGGGGGATCGGCATCGGCGTCCCTGGTCCCGTCGAGTTCGGTTCCGGCCGGCCGATCTCCCCCCCGATCATGCCGGGCTGGGACGGCTACCCGATCCGCGAGCGCTTCACGGCCCGCTACGGCGCGCCGGTCTGGGTCGACAACGACGTCAACCTCCTCGCCCTTGGAGAGTGGCGCTCGGGTATCGCCGCGGGTCACGACAACGTCGTCGTCATCAAGGTCGGGACCGGGATCGGGGCGGGGATCATCTCGGACGGCCGCCTCCATCGTGGCGCCCAGGGAAGTGCCGGCGACGTCGGTCACATCCAGGTCTCGGATGACCCGTCCGTGCTGTGCCGCTGCGGCAACATCGGCTGCCTCGAGGCCTACGCCGGGGGCGCTGCCCTGGCTCGCGGCGGTGAGGCGGCCGCGGCCGACGGCTCAAGCTCGCGGCTCGCCCTGGCCCTCGACCAGAGCGGGAGCGTCTCAGCCGAGGATGTCGCGCGTGCTGCGTCGTTCGGCGACCCGGTTGCCGTCGCGATGCTGCAATCGGCCGGAAGGCGGGTCGGCTCGATGCTCGCGAGCGTCGTGAACTTCTTCAACCCATCGCTCGTCGTGATCGGCGGCGGCGTGGCGAACAGCCCCGAACTGTTCATCGCCGCTATCCGCGAGACCGTCTACCGCCGCTCGCTGCCGCTCGCGACCCGCGATCTGCGCATCGCTCACTCGTCGCTCGGCGGTCTGGCCGGGGTCATCGGCGCGTCGGCGATGGTCGTCGATCAGCTGTTCGCGCGGGAATCGATCGGTCGCTGGCTTGAGGCAGGCTCTCCCTCGGATGCGCAGGACCTCACCGGGGACGCGCCACTCGCGCGAGCCGGCTAGGCGGCTCGCGCCCGACCGCGAGGCTCAGCTCGCGACGATCCGGTCGCTGAAGTCGCCCGATTCGGGGTCTTTCACGATCAGTCGATGGCGCCCATCGGGCAGGATCTCGCGCTTGATGACGGTCTGGCCCTCGAAGGTCTCGGGTGTCGATGCGATCCGCGGCGTCGCGCCACCCCGCCAATCGAGCTCCACGGCCTCCCAGCGGCCACTCGTCGCGGAGCGGTAGCAGGCGTCCATGACCGCGTTCACCACGTACCCGTCGTACAGCGTCTCGCGTGGCTGCTCGCCGCCTTCCATGGCCCGGAACATGTCGCTGAACATGTCGACATAGCCAAGCTCGGATGCCTCATCGCCGACCGGGAACAGCCAGCCGGCCTCGGTCTCGGCCTTCTCGGCGACGTAGCCCGTGCCACCGCCCGCCGTGAACATCTCGAACCCGGTCCGCAGGAAGTGGTTGAGCCAGACCGTCCCGTGGGTCCCGGCGACCTCGTCGCGCAGATCCATGCCGCCACGGAACGTCCAACTGACCTCGAACTGGCCGATCGCCCCGGACTCGAAGCGGATCAGCGCGACCGCGTTGTCCTCGTCGCTGATCGGGTGGACGAGCGTGTCCGTGTGGCACATCACCTCGAGCGGCCGGTTCCCCTTGCCGGCGAAGTTGCGGATGATCTCGATGCAGTGGCAGCCGAGGTCGATGATCGCGCCGCCACCGGTCAGGCGGCCGTCCCAGAACCAGGCCGCATGTGGTCCGGGGTGGGTCTCCCTTGAGCGGACCCAGGTGACCGCGCCGATCGCCCCGCCCTCGACGGCCGTCACGGCCTTGAGGGTCTTCGGGGTATAGACGAGATCCTCGAGGTAGCCGCCGAACACGCCCGCCGACTCGACTGCCTCGAGCATGCGCTTGGCCTCGTCCGCCGTTCGCCCGAGCGGCTTCGTGCAGAGCACGGCCTTGCCGGCCTTCGCGGCCGCCACCACAGCTTCCTCGTGGAGATGGTTGGGCAACGCGACGATCACCACATCGACGTCGGGATGCTCGATCGCCGCGACCATATCGGTCGTGCTGTCGGGGATGTCCCAACGCTCGGAGAAAACGCGTCCCCGAGCCTCGTCCCGCGCGTACACGATCCGCACGCGGTCACGACTGCGCTGGCCGTGGAGGGTCGTCGTATAGAAGTCGCCGATGAACCCGCCACCGAGAAGCGCGATGCGATGGCTCTCCAACGTGATCCTCCTGCTAGGTGGTCGCGGCGGCGACCGGCGACCGGCCGGCGACGAGATCGCGCCCCGCGACGAGCGCACGGAGCTTCGCGGTCGTCGCCCAGCGCGCGGTCTGGCTGAACCCACAGTCGGGGACCAGGCTGAGTCGCTCCGCCGGTACGCCGGCCGCGAGGACGGCGTCGATCCGCTCGGCGACCTCGTCGGCCGACTCGAGGTGGTAGTTCTTGACGTCGATGACACCGGCTGCGACATCGCGACCCGCCGCGGCGATCTCGCCCAGCAGATCGACCTCGGCCATCTCGCGGTTTGCGAACTCAAGCACGAGCTCGTCGACGCGGAAGCTGAGCATCGCGTCGAGGACCGGCCGGTACGTCCGTCGCGCGAGTGGCCGGCCGAGGTAGTTCCCGAAGCAGAGGTGGGCCCCGAGCCGGACACGACCGACGATCGGCTCGACCGCGGCGTTGAACAGCCCCGCGAAGTCGGACGGCGCGTCAGGGTGGATGGCCGGCGACGGGTCGTCGATCTGGATGTGGTCCGCGCCCTCGGCCACGAGGCGTTCCAGCTCAGAGCGGAGGATCGGTACGAACGCTTCCGCCGCGGCGTCGCGCGTGGCATAGACCTCGTCCTTGCCGGTCCGCAACCGGCCCGACAGCGTGTACGGCCCGGGCAGCGTCACCTTCAGCGGCCGCTGGGCGTGCGTGCGCGCGTAGCGGTACTCCTCGACGACACCGAGACCGTCCGGTGCCGTGATCGGCTCGAGGACCTCGAAGCGGTGTTGCTGGTCATGGCCGCCGACGCCCAGACGACGGTCGGCGACGAGCGCACGGACGCCGGTCACGTGCTTGTAGAACTCCGCGGTGAAGAACCCGGCCCGGCGCATCTCCCCGTCGGTCACGAGGTCGATCCCCGCCTCCTCCTGGTCGCGCAAGGCGAGGTCGACGGCGTCATCCAGCATCTCCGCGATGTCGGCCGGACCGAACTCACCACGCTCGGCGGCGTCGATCCCGGACACGAACCAGGACGGCCGGGCGTGTGACCCGACGACGCTGGTGCGGAGAGCGTCGGTCATGCGGTGGTCCCTCGATCGGTGGATGCGAACGCGAAGATCCGTGCCGGGTTGTCGACGAATAGCCGCCGACGGACCTCAGCCCCGAGACCGCGCTCCTCGATCTGCTGCGTGAAGCCGTCCAGCAGCCACGTCAGCCCCGGGCGTCCACCGTACACCGCGTAGTACCCCTGGCGCGCGGCGTCCATCCCGAGCACGACATGGCCCAGCAGGTCGTCCTCCGTCATCCACTCGAGGAGCTGGAGCGTGCCGTTGGGCGCGTCGCCCCAGCGGAACGAGCCGTCGTATTCGAGTGCGACGCCGGTCGCGGCGAGTTCCCGGTGATAGCCGCGGTCGACCACCTTGTCGACGTGGCTCAGTGCGACGTGCTCGAGGTCGACACCCCCGTCCGCGAGACGCCTTGCCTGCTGGATCCCAGCGGTCCCCTTCTCGCAGTGGGTGAGGATCGGTGCGCCGGTCCGCCGGTGGGCGGCCGCGGCCGCGTCGAAGACGCGCTTGTCGCGTTCGCTCAGGGCGCCGTCCGACCCGCCCACCTTGATGACGCCCGCCCGATGCGGCGTGCGCTCCACGACCGGTCCGGAGTAGTCGTACCGGTCGATCCCATCCTCGATGTCCGCGACGAAGAGGTCCGCCAGCTGATCCACGTCAAGCCGGTGCGACCAGTGCGCGGGACCGTAGAACCGGTCGTGGTGGAGTCCCGTCGGGCCGACGATATGGAGCCCGGTCCGGCGCGACAGCTCGGCGAGCTTCGTGGCGCTCCGGCCGCAGTCGCACGGCATCGCATCGATGACAGCGGCGAGACCGAGCTCGACCGCCGCGCCGACCTCGGTCGCCATCGCATCGACGTCCGACAGCTCGAAGTCGGGTTCGAGCTGGACCGGCCGTCCGCCGTCGATGACGAGATGCTCGTGTGCATACGTGACTCCGAGCGCACCGGGATCGATATCGCCAAGGACGGTACGGACGAACACCGTCACGCGGTCGGCTCGGCGGCTGACGGCTCGCCTGCCGACGTCGAGACGATCGACCAGCCTCCATCCACCGCGAGCGATTGCCCGGTCACCGCCCGCGACTCTGGCGAAAGGAAGAACAGGGCTGCTCGGGCCACGTCGTCTGGATCGAGCAGGGCGCCGGCCAGTGGCTGCTTGCGGGCCGCGTACGCCACGATCGCCGGATTCCCTGCAGCCCGCGCCGACATCGGCGTGTCCGTGAGCCCGGGAACGAGCAGGTTCACCCGGATCCTGTCCGAGACGTACGTGGCGGCCATCGTCGTCATCAGCGAGATCAGCGCGCCCTTCGCCGCCGCGTACGCGTGGGTCGCGAAGTATTCGGGGACCGGATGCGTCGCCAGGACGGTCCCGAGGAACAGGATCGAGCCGCGCGAGCCGTCGGAGTCGACCGGCTGGTCGCGCATGACGCGGATCACCCGCGACGCCACGAGCGCGTGGCTGCGCAGGTTGAGCGCGAGCGTCTGATCCCACGCGCCGGCGGTCATGGCGTGGATCGGGCCGTCACCGAATGGCCGCCCACTGCCGCCGGCCGCCGAGAAGACGGAATCGATGCGACCGAAACGCTCGACCACCTCGGTGACAGCGGCGTCGACCGCGGGCTCGTCGCGGAGATCCGCCTCCGCCCAGCCCGCCGTCGGAAGACGCTCTGCCAGGGCCTGGGCGTGGTCGCCGGTGCGCGACACGACGAAGACCGACGCGCCATCGGCCGCTGCACGTACCGCGGTGGCGGCCGCGATCCCGCTCGATCCCGTGATGAGGACGACGCGCCCGTCGAGCCGGCCCGTCACGACGCGGCCGTGATGATCGCCTGACGACCCGCGCGATCCGCCTTGACGAGCGCGCCTCCCACCCCGACGGCGACACAACCCGCCTCTAGATACGCGGCGGTATTCGTCGCGTCGACGCCACCGGTGGCGATCATCTCGATGTCTCGAAGCGGTCCGCGCAGCTCGCGGATGTGGCTCGGGCCGAGGCTCGACACCGGGAAGACCTTCACGAATGTCGCGCCCGAGTCCCAGGCAAGGGCGACCTCCGTCGGCGAGTAGGCGCCGGGGATGACCGGCGTGCCGCGGTCGACTGCCTCGGCGACGATGGCAAGGTCCAGGGTCGGCGCGACGAGGAACTCGGCACCCGCACGTAGCGCAGCGTCCATCCGTTCCCGCGTCACGATGGTGCCGGCGCCGACCAGGACGTCGCTGCCGTGGAGTCGCTGCTTGACGGCGACGAGATCCTCCGCGGCGCTGGCGCCATCGAAGGTCACTTCCAGGACCCGGACACCATCCGCCACGAGCTCGGCCGCGAGGTCGAGCAGCAGCTCCTGCGGCTCGACGCGACGGAGGATCGCGATCAGGCGATGGCGCCGGATGCGCTCGGCAACCGCTGAACGGCGGAGGGCGAGGATTCGTTCGGGATCGATGTCGGGCACCGACGCATCGTAGCCGTCAGGCCGGTCGGGTCAGGCCTCGTCCTCGTAATCCCAGGCCCGGATCGTGCCGGGTTCGACGCGGATCACGGCGCCAGGTGCGTACTCCGCGACCATCCGCTCGGCCGCCTCGGGCCCCGAGTAGCGCAACGCGGTCCGCCGGAGCGCGCCATAGAAGTCATCCGGCTCGGTCGAGACCGTCGCCTCCCCGCGCAGCTCGAACCCCTTGTACGGCCATTCCGAGTTGGCGACGACGACCGTCACCCGCGGGTCGCGCTGGACGTGCGCCACCTTGCCGCCCTCGATCGTCGGGACCCAGATGTCGATGCCGCCCTGGTACCACTCGAACCAGACCGGCGAAAGCATGATCGAGTCGTCGGCCCGGCGCGTGGCGAGCACCGCGATGAGTGGCTGGTCGAGCAGGTCGGCGACGTCGTCGACCCCGAGTCCGGTCCGCATGCACATGCCTCCATCGATAGGGTGACCATCGTCGCCGACGACGGCGCTGAACGCGACGACCGGTCGTCGACCACGACCATGGGCCGGTCCACCCCGTACGACCGGGTGTTCGAAAGCGTTGACGCGGACTTCCTCGCGGGTCTATGATTCATGCATCCCGACCGGAAACCGCGCTCGCGGCAGCGATTCCGCGCGTACCCGGATCGGCTCCCAGCGAACGGCAGAGAGGCCTTAGGCCCCGTGTGAGCCGGATCGCGCCCCATCGCACCACGTATCAGGTGGAATCCCGAAACATGCCCGGTCCCAGCCCAGACCAGCGTTCCCGAAATCGTCGACCGCGACGCCGCGGTCAATCCTCATTCCGAGCCCCCGTCACCGAATGGGAGGAGCAGCAGGAAGTCGAGGCCGCGCGGGAGCGCAACGACCTAGCCATCAGTGATCTCCAGGAGATGAGCGTCAACGAGCTCCGCCAGGTCGGTCGCGAGCTCGAGCTCGAGACCGGCACCGCCGAGCGCAAGGACGACCTCGTCGATCGGATCCTCCAGCGCCAGACCGAGAATGCCGGCCACGCCTATGCCACCGGCATCCTCGACATCGTCGACGAAGGCTTCGGCTTCATGCGCCGCCATGGGCTGCTGCCGAGCCCCGAGGACGTCTACGTCAGTTCCAGCCAGGTGCGCCGCTTCGGCCTGCGCATCGGTGACCGGATCTCAGGTGCCGTCCGCGCGCCGCGCGAGGCGGAGAAGTACTGGGGCATGCTCCGGGTCGACGCGGTCAACGGCGTCGACACGGATACGGCGCGCCGCCGCCCGGTCTTCAACGACCTTACGCCCGTCCACCCTGATGAGCTGATCAACCTCGAGACGGACCCCAAGAACCTCAGCCAGCGGCTGATCAACCTCGTCAACCCGCTCGGCAAGGGCCAGCGCGCCCTGATCGTCAGCCCGCCGAAGGCCGGCAAGACGATGCTCCTCAAGCAGATCGCCAACGGCGTCAGCGCCAACTATCCGGAGATCCTCCTGATGGTCGCGCTCATCGGCGAGCGACCCGAGGAAGTCACGGACATGCGCCGTAGCGTCAAGGGCGAGGTCATCTCCTCGACCTTCGACGAGCCGACAGAGAACCACACCCATGTGGCCGAGATGGCCCTCGAGATCGCCAAGCGCCAGGTCGAGACCGGCCGCGACGTCGTGATCCTGCTCGACTCGATCACCCGCCTTGCGCGCGCCTACAACCTGGCCCTCCCGCCGTCCGGTCGCACGTTGTCCGGCGGCCTCGACCCGATCGCCCTCTACCCGCCCAAGCGCTTCTTCGGTGCCGCGCGGAACATCGAGGAGGGCGGCTCGCTCACGATCATCGGCACCTGCCTGGTCGACACCGGCTCGCGGATGGACGACGTGATCTACGAGGAGTTCAAGGGCACCGGGAACTCGGAGCTCATCCTCGACCGCAAGCTCGCCGAGAAGCGGATCTTCCCGTCGATCGATGTGCAGCGCTCGGGCACCCGCCGCGAGGAGCTGCTCCTCGAGGAGGGCACGCTCAAGATGGTCTGGACGATGCGCCGGATGTTGTCGGCGGTCGGGACCAACGAGGGCATCGAGATCCTGCTCAATCGACTCTCGAAGACCCAGTCGAACGCGGAATTCCTCGCGTCGCTGACCAAGAACCTCGACGCGTAGGGCGGCTTCCGCCCATGGTGCAGCCCTGCACCGCCGTGGCGTTCACGCCACGGAAATGTAGGTTCGGCCCGGCTTTCGTTTGCCACGGTTGTTACACAAGTGGTACCTTCCGGGCGATGTCGTAGGTCCGACACAGGTCGGACGCGGCCGCGAACGAGAACCCCCAGCCTCGATACCGCGACCCCGGACGGGCCCCTAGCCCCCCAAACCACGCGCTTCCGCCAACGCGCCCGGGCTCGTCCTCACGTCAGGAGACCGTATTGCTCAATGCGTCGGTCGGCGTCCAGCGCGTCCTTGGCCGCGTGCGCCGTACCTCGATCGACTCGATCATCGCGATGCCCCGCCCGATCCGGAACCGGTCGAGCGCGGGCGCTGATCGAACCCAGCGCGGCTACGTCCTGACGTCCCGGCATATCTACCCGCTTCCTCGACTGCGTCGTCGCCGGTTGACGCTGCTGCCCGCCCTGGCGCTGCATCGTCCTCAGCTGTCGGCGCATCGTCCGTCGCTCCGCTTGCGGCGGTACTCCACCCGTGAGATCTCGTGGATGCTGACGCCGCTCGTGCGCCGGTCCGTCGCGGGTATCGGTCACGAGCGCGTGGTCGCGATCGCCGCGGCCGGGATCCTGTTGTCCGCTTCGTTCCTGAGCGTGACTCCCGGTGGCCCGCGAGGCGACATCGGCGGACCGACCGGGGATGGCCCCGGCCCTCGTTTGGCGATCGCCGGGACCTCGAACGACGAGGACACCGGCTCGATCGTCGAGGATTACGTGAACGCCGGCGATCCGTCCGGCGCCGCCACGGAAGGCGATGGGCAGGCGGGTACAGCGTCGATGACCGAGGGGTATCTCGGGTCCGGCCTCGACGGCATGAATCGGTTCGAGGAAGCGGTCGCCCTTGGTGGCGCTTCAGCACACATCCACGGTCCGTTCCTCGAGGACGGCACGCTGCTCAAGCCGGTCGCGGTCGATACCTCGGTACCGGACGGCAGCGACCTGCTTCGGACGTACAAGGTCAAGTCGGGCGACACGCTCGCGACCATCGCCAACAAGTTCGACATCTCGATGATGACCCTGTGGTGGGCCAACAAGCTCAAGTCCAAGAACGAGCTTCACATCGGTCAGCAGCTTCGGATCCCGCCGGTCAGCGGCGTCGTCGTCGAAGTCACCCCGACCGACACCCTCACGAGTCTCGCCGCCCAGTACAAGGTCGACGAGAACGACATCCTCACGACGAACGGCCTCGACGATCGGAACCTCGTCGTCGGGCAGGTGCTCATGCTGCCGGGTGCCCTCGGGTCGGAGATCCGGGTATCGACGCCCAAGCGCACCACGACGCCGAAGAGCCTGGTCACGCGGCCGACGGTCCACCGCTCGAACGGCGGCGGTGGCCGGCCTGTGCCGCCGCCCTCGCACTACAGCGGCGGCCGGATGCTGTGGCCGACCACGAGCCACCACATCAGCCAGTACTTCCATTACGGCCACTACGCCATCGATATCGACGGCAATACCGGCGACCCGATCTGGGCCGCGGCCTCGGGCACCGTCATCTTCGCCGGCTGGAAGAACAACGGCGGCGGCTACCAGGTCTGGATCGCCCACGGCTCGAACGTCTACACGACGTACAACCACATGTCGTCGGTGTCAGTCGGGCGTGGCCAGACCGTCGGGCGCGGCCAGCGTGTCGGGCGGATGGGCGCCACGGGCTTCGCGACCGGATCCCACCTCCACTTCGAGGTCTGGCGAGGTCCCGTCTGGAACGGCGGCACGCGCGTCAACCCGCTCGGGTACCTCTAGTCAAGGACTGATCCAGCTTCGGGAGGCCGCCTCCCGGCGCGCCCTGGACCCCGTGCGAGAATTGGCCCGATGTTCCTCGACCGCGTGAAGATCTGGGTCCGCGCCGGCGATGGTGGCGACGGGGCCGCGACCTTCCGCAAGGAGGCGCACGTGCCGCGCGGCGGACCCGACGGCGGCGATGGCGGACGTGGCGGCTCGGTCTACCTCAACGTCGATCCCGGGCAGACCACGCTCCGAGACTTCCAGTACAAGCACCATTTCAAGGCGTCGCCCGGTGGCCGTGGCGAGCGCGCGCGTCGGCACGGCAAGGCCGGCGACGACCTGATCCTCGGTGTGCCGCCGGGAACCGCCATCCTCGACGATGCCACCGGAGCGCTTCTCGCCGACCTTGTCGCCACCGGTCAGCAGGCGATGGTCGCGCGAGGTGGCCGAGGCGGTCTCGGCAACACGCATTTCAAGACCGCGACGCACCAGGCGCCGCGCCACGCGCAGAAGGGTGAACCCGGCGAAGAGCACTGGCTCCGGCTCGAGCTGCGGCTGATCGCCGACATCGGGTTGGTCGGGCTGCCGAACGCCGGGAAGTCGACGTTGCTCGCAGCCGTCACGGCGGCCCAGCCGAAGATCGCCGACTACCCGTTCACGACCCTGGAACCGAACCTCGGCGTGATGGACCTCGAGGACGAACGGCGTCCGACGATCGCCGACGTGCCCGGGCTCATCGAGGGCGCCTCGAGCGGCGCCGGGCTCGGACACGCGTTCCTCCGCCACGTCGAACGGACCCGCGTCCTGGTCCATGTCGTCGACGGTGCGTCGCGAGATCCCGGCTGGGACCATGACGTGATCCGCGAGGAGCTTCGAGCCCATGACCCGGCGCTCCTCGACAAGCCGATGCTCGTCGCGTTCAACAAGCTGGACCTTCCCGCGGCCCGCGACGCGTGGCCGGCCTTCCAGAAGGCGCGGCGCGCCGAGGGGACGGAGGTCGTGGGGATCGCCGCGACCACAGGGGAGGGGCTGGACGCGTTCCGTGTCGACGTCGCCGGGTTGCTGCCGGACGCCGAAGCCCTCGAGGCGCCTCCGGAACCCGCGGGCGTCGTCGTCCACCGGATCGAGTCGATGCCGGACGGGTTCGTCGTCGAACGCGACGGCGACGGCGCGTTTCGCGTCCGCGGCAAGCGCATCGAGCGGATCGCGTCGCAGACCGATTTCGACATCGAGGAGTCGGCCGAACGGTTCCAGCGCGACCTGGAGCGGATGGGCATCGACGCGGAGCTGCGACGGGCCGGTATCACCTCCGGCGACCTGGTGCGGATCGGCGGGTCCGAGCTCGAGTGGGAACCGAATCCGTGGGACGACGCGTGACCGACGACCGGCTGACCGGCGCGACCGGGATCTTCGGCGGGACGTTCGATCCGATCCACGTCGCCCATCTCGCCGTCGCCGAGGCGGCCCGCGACGCGTTCGGGCTGCGGCGCGTCTTGTTCATCCCGGCCGCGCAGCCTCCGCACAAGCCCGGCCGCGACATCTCGCCCGTCGAGGACCGGCTCGCGATGGTCGAGGCGGCCGTCGAGGGCAACCCCGCGTTCGAGATCAGTCGTTTGGAGATCGAGCGGTCGGGGCCGTCGTACACGGTCGACACGCTCACGGCGCTCTGCGAAGCGGCGCCGGGCGATCGATTCGCCCTGATCCTGTCGGCCGAGTCGTACAGCGAGTTCGGGTCGTGGCATGAGCCGCGGCGCATCCTGGACCTCGCCGCGCTCGTCGTTGCGCCCCGGGTCGGCTACGCGGATGCCGACCCGGACCTCATCGCGCGTCAGTTCCCCGAAGCGCGGGCCACGGTCGCCTTCATGGACGGCCCACGGATCCGCCTCTCGGCGTCGGAGATCCGGCAGCGGGCGGCCGACGGTCGGTCCGTCCGCTACCTCGTGCCGGATGCGGTCGCGGCATATATCGGCGACCATGACCTGTACCAGCACCACCGGAGGGACCATCGATCGTGACCGACCCCGCGCTCCCGGATCCCGTCGCCCCGAAGGCGGACGGGCTCCCGAGGCGAACCAGGAAGGCAGCCGCCAAGGGCGCCGAACGTGAGCCGCTCGATCTCGCGCGGCGCATCGTCGAGCTTGCCGAGGACAAGAAGGCAGCCGACATGGTCCTCCTCGAGCTCGCGCCGCTGACAACGCTCGCCGACTACTTCGTCATCGCGTCAGGCGGGTCGGAACGACAGCTCGACGCGATCGCCGACGGCATCGTCGAGGGCCTCCGGGACGAGAAGGTCCGGCCGATCGGGCGTGAGGGCACCGCCGCGTCGCACTGGGTGCTGCTCGACTACGGGTCGGTCATCGTCCACATCTTCACGCCGCCCGAGCGCGACTATTACGGTCTCGAGAAGCACTGGTCCGAGGCCAAGACGATCCTCCGGGTCCAGTAGCGCGCCGAGCCCATACGCGCGCTCGGTAGTTCGTCGCCCACTCACCGGTACCAACGCCTCGGGTACTGACGGGTCATGGGGACGTGCGTGGTCGTGATGCCAGCATCGGGCCATGTCTTCCCGCGATCGATGCCCCGCATGTGGTCACCGGCTCATCACGACCCGGTTCGACACGACGTTCCGGCTGCCTGACCGGAGCGAGCGGCTGTGCTTCGGTATCCCGGGCGGGCTCTGCGAGGACTGCTCGCAGCTCTATATCGATCCTGACCTCATCGAGTTGCTCGATCTCGCCGAAGGCCGATGCGTCTTTGCGATCGAAAGTGACCTCGTGGTCCAGGAGCAGGCCTGGTCGTCCGCCGACTGACGGCCTGAGCGTCGGTCGGTCCCGGGGTCAGACGGGACCGTTCCGGCCGCTCCTCGATCCTCACGCGGACGGGTGTTGCCCCGGCGTGACGCGATCGCGGATCCATAGCAGGAACGCCAACCGGCGTTGCGCCGTGTCTGCCTCGTAGCCCGCGACGTTCTTCACCATCGCGTCGAGCGTCACGAGACCTTCGAGCGCGGCAGTCAGGTCGCGGATGTTCCAGGCGCGTGCCTGGCTCGCCAGTGTCCTGGCCCGGAACTCGCTGTTGATGCCCATCGCCCGAGCCGCCTCGGGTAGATTGAGTCCCCCGCTCAGCCGGTCGCCGATCTCGAGCAGTTCGACGATCCGCCGGTGGAGGACCGCAAGGATCACCGGCTCAGGTGTCGAGTCGAGGAGACGATCGAGCGTCGCGGTCGCGACGTCGGCCTTCCGCTCGCCGACGGCGTCGCTGAGCGCCCAGACCGAGGCAGGCGTCGTCTCGGCCACGAGTGCGCGCACGTCCTCGGGCGTCACCGGTCCTTCGTCGATCGCATGGCGAAGCTCGAGCTTGTCGAGCTCGCCGGAGGCGGTTCGGCTCAAGTACCGCCGATCGACGTCTCCCTCCGTCACCCGGGCGCCGAGTCGGTCCGCCAGCTCACGCGCAGCCCCGCCGGCCAGGACCAGGCCGCGGTCGCGGGCTTCATCCGTGATCCACGCGGCGAGGGCCGTCGGCCGCGGCGCCATCGCCGACGCGATCGTCCCGCCGCCCGCCTTGATCGGGTCCGCCAATCGCCGGATCCCGGGCCCCTTGGCATTGGACCGTGCCGCTTCGACGACGGCGAGCGCGTGACCGGGTGCCATGAGCCCGATCGTCTCCACGACCCGATCGCGCGTGTCATTCCGCTTGACGAGGGCGCCAGGGTTCGCGACGACCGCCAACGTGCCGCCGCCGAACATCGAGGGTGTGGCGAGCCGTTCGTACAGCTGGGCGGCATCGGTCGCAGCCGAGTTCGGGTCCGCGCGCAGGTCCCACCGTTCGAGCGGCGACCCGAGCTCCTCGCCGATCCTTGCCGCGAAGCGCGTCACGAGCCGTTCCGCCAGGAGCTCGTCGTCGCCCCAGATATAGAGCAGCGGCGCGATCACGCCGCGATGCTGTCACGCCGCGAGTCGTCGGCGTTCGTCTGTGGCAGCCACGAGGGAGCAGCGATCGGGAAGGGTCGGGGCGTCATCCGGCCGATGGTAGCCGAGCGCCGGCAGCGCTCCGGCGGCCACCAGCGGGGGAACCGGCTGCGCGGCGCGGACGAACGGCTGCGCGGCGCGGACGAACGGCTGCATCGGCACGTCGCACAGGAACGAGCGGCGGGCGGCAACCGAGACCGCCGTCGTTTTCGTGATCACCGCCTGGCTCCGGCGCGGCGTCGTGCGCACCCCCATACCGACCGAGTCGAACGTGACGCTGACGGTGCCGTCCCGATCGGTCCGGTACACGCGAGCGCCAGCGGCTGCCAGGCGCTCGAGCGTCGACCGCGCGGGGTGCCCGTAAGGATTGCCCGCTCCCGCTGAGGCGACCGCCACACGTGGGCGCACGGTCGAGACGAACGCCTGCGTGGTCGCGGTCCGGCTGCCGTGATGCGCGACCTTGAGGAAGTCGACGGTCGGCAGACCCTCGGCGAGGAGGCTCGGATCGATCTCCTGCTCGACGTCTCCGGCGAGAAGGAACCGGCGAGCGCCGACCGTCCCCAAGAGGACGACGGACACGTTGTTGATCCCCGTTCCTGTATCCGGCGGCTCGGCCGGCACCTGGCCGCGGATCGGCCACAGGACGCGAAGGCCGATCTCGTCGACCGCGAGGTGGTCGCCGGCGGCGATCGAAAGACGGGGATGGCTTCCAGCTCCGCCGACCCGTTGCAGCCAGGCTGCATACCCGGGTCCCGGACCGCGCATCCCCGGCTCGAAGACGCGGGCGACGGCGTATCGATCGAGGAGCAACGCGAGACCGGCGACATGATCTTCGTGCGGATGGCTCAGGATCAACGCGTCGATACGCCGGTCCCATGGCGGGATGCGCTTGTCCAGCTCGACGAGCAGGCGGTCGGGATCCGGGCCGCCGTCGACAAGCAGCCGACCGCCACGCGAGCCTTCGACCAGGATCGCGTCGCCCTGGCCGACGTCCAGCACCGTCACGCGCGCGACGCCGCCTGACCGCGTGACCACGACCGCACCCGCGATGGTCCCTGTGATGACCAGAGCCGTCGCCGCCAGCCGCGGCCAGCGCGATGGCGAGGCCGACCCACCATGCTGGCCTCGTGTCTCCACGTCCGAGGCGGACGGTCGCGGCGTCAGATAGAGCGGGCGGCGACGCAGCCAAGCGAGGACCACCCCGGTCAGGACGAGGGAAACCAGCCCGACGATCGGCCCGATCGGCGGTTCGAGCGTCACGCTCGCCAAGGGCACGGCCGCGGCGACATCGACGATGCCGATGATCATCCGCAGCGCGACCCAGCCCGGCGCCGCCAGGACCGCGCCGATCGCGCTTGGCGCTCCCGCCGCGACGAGCGCGCCGCCGAGCAACGCAACGATCCCGGCGGCCATCGCCGGCGCCACGAGCGGTACGACGAAGAGATTCACGACCGGGGCGATCAGCGCCAGCCGGCCGAACGAGGCAAGGACGACCGGCACGGTCGCGGCCTGGGCAGCCATGGAGACGCCGAGGCTCTCGCTCAGCCAGCGCGGCAGGCGGCCTCCGCTCCACCGATCCAGACGGTCGGTCAGTGGGGTCGCCCAGGCGATCAGCCCAGCAGTCGCGAGCGTCGACAGCTGGAAGCCCGCATCCCCGATGAGTCGTGGGTCGGCGAGGAGGAGCAGCGCGACGGCCCAGCCGAGCGCGGCCGCCGCTCGGCCTGCTCGACCGGTCTCGCGGGCCAGCAGCACGACGCCGGCCATGACGCCTGCCCGAAGCACCGACGCGGAGGCACCTGCGAACAGGATGTAGGCAAGGATGGCGACGGCCGTGACGATCGCTCGTCGCCGACGGCCGACTCGGCCTGCGACGGCTGCGATCGCCGCTGCGACGATGGCGATGTTCCAGCCGGAGATCGCGACGACGTGGCTTACGCCGGCGGTCGTGAAGGCGGCCGCGACGGTCCGATCGACCCGGTCGCGCAGACCGATGAGGATCCCGGCCGCCAGCCCCGCCTCTGGCTCCGGGAGGACCCGCGTCAGGAGATCGCCGGCCTCGCGCCGAAGCGACTCGAGCGTCGCTGCTGGGTCGACCGGACGGTCGAGGAGCCCAAGCGTCCGTGCGTCCAGCGTTCCCCACGCTCCGATCCGAGCGAGGTAGTCGCCGTACGGCCCATCAGACCGGGCCCGCACCCGGCCATCGACCTCGACACGGTCCCCGGGTTCGACGGCCGGGTAGCGCGGGATGGTCGCCGCGAGACGGAATCCGGCGGGGCCCTCGTCGAGCGTCCGGAGTGTCGCGACTTGCTGACCCTCGCGCGGCGACCCGATCGACTCGACGACCATCCTCCATGGTCCATCGGCCGGCGCACCGGCCAGCCCGGACGCGACGGGGAGCGAGACACCCCGGATCACGATCACGGCGGCGCCGAGGGCCAGGCCGAGGAAGGCGATCCGCCGTCGATCGACGATCGCGCCGAGCAGGAGAGCCAGGGCCACACCGGCCACGACGAGCGCAACAAGTCGTCGATCCGCAGCGACGATGGCGATCGACGCGACCGCCGCGCCCGTTGCGATCCAGCCGGCGCGTGGCATGTCAGCCGACGGTGATGAGCGGACGGAGCTTCTCGAAGGTCTTCTCGCCGAGGACGCCCCGTGACCGGAGCTCATCGACGGTCGCGAACGGAGCCTCCTCGCGGGCCGCGATGATCTTCTGCGCGGTCGCCGGCCCGACGCCCGGCAGCTCCTCGAGCTGGGCTTGCGTGGCCGAGTTGAGATCGACGGGGGCCGCGCCGCCTTGCTCGCTCGCTGGCGTCATGGCGCCGCCGCTCGGTCGGATCGCCGGGTCGTCGCGGGACGGTACCCGGATGTGCTCTCCGTCTTTGACGGGAGCAGCGAG
>Ga0207674_10003019_pt1 | contig 20864 bp, 15 predicted proteins | sample KBSCornC72_FD_184303 | JGI IMG/M metagenome (GOLD analysis project Ga0207674, IMG submission 184303) | Corn rhizosphere microbial communities from Kellogg Biological Station, Michigan, USA - KBS Corn C7-2 (SPAdes) (version 2) | ecosystem: Host-associated > Plants > Roots > Rhizosphere > Soil ...
GATTCCCGTCCCACGCACGACCAATGAACCTGAAAAAACGTAGGGCAGGTCATCACCACCGGGCCTGGGCTGCTTGGACGGAACGATCCCGCGGCCGGCGACCTTGCGTACGGGCAAGGACTCTCCGGTGAGCAGCGATTCATCCATCTGTAGGTCCTGGCATTGAACAAGCAGCGCGTCCGCGGGGACCCGATCTCCCTCTTCGAGCACGACGAGGTCGCCACGCACCACCTCCCGCCCGGCGATTCGCTTGCGTTCACCATCACGAATGACCAGCGCTCGAGGGCTGGTGAGGTCGCGCAGAGCCTCGAGAACGCGCTCGGTGCGCGTTTCCTGCACGACCGTGATCACGACTGACAGGCTCGCGAAGGCGAGCAGCACGACTGCTTCGGTCAGGTCGCCCAGTGCCAGATAGATCGCGCCGCCGCCGAGCAGCAGCGCCAACATGGGCTCACGCACGACTTCTAGAATGATGCGGATCGGCGTGCGTCGATCCGGACGGGGCAGCTCGTTGTATCCCTCGGCTTTGAGCCTATCCTGGGCATCGCGCTCGCTTAGGCCACGGATCGAGGCGAATGATGAAGACGCGTTGGCCATATCGACTCTGTCGGGTCGACCCTCTGCTTCACCGCGGGTCGGGTCTGCGGCCAGCGTGCACTGGACATTACACGCGGGCATCACCACGAGGGCGGATGCGCACGGCCCGGCCCTCCAGGAAGCTGGCCATCGAAACGGGGCGGAGCCGGAATTCATGCGCTGCCGGCAGCACTCCCGACGCCCAGTGTACGGTGAGACGACGTGGCGGTGAGGGAAAGCAGCGCGATGCGTCGCGGTTCGCAAGTCCGAGACGGCGGCAAAGACATTCCGCGAGGTCGGCGCCTTACTTGCTCCAGATCGCCGCGCCACCCCGCGTTGAAGCTTGCCTCGCCTTCGCACCCGTTCCTTGACGACCTTGCTCCACCGCCACAATCGCGGCCCTTGCGCGGAACGTAGTCGTTGTTCCTGACGTACGCGACCTCGCTACCGGAAGACCCACTCGTTCTTTGCGCACTTGTAGGGCGACAGCTCGGTCGCTTCGGCGACCTTCTGGCCGAGCGCATCGCGCTTGCTCCCATCATTGGAGCGACGCGATGCAATCGGCGGAGCGCACGGCTGGCCGTTGTGGAGCTTGAGCCCGTCGCGCAGCGTGAACGTGTACTGAGCTCGTCGGCGCTCACGTCGTAGTTGTCGACCATCTGCGGGCTGGACTCTGGAACTTCGCGTCCGTGGCGAACAGCGTGTCGTACACCATGTAGCCATGGTTGCGCGTGATGTGCGCGGTCGTCGTGACCGGATCGAGGATCGATCCGAAGATCCGTCTGTGGGATGAACTTCAGGATCTTCTGTTGCGCCAATGCAGACGGCGCGGGCGGCCAAATGCGGGCGCCGGCCGCCCGCAGTCCGGCGGCCGCTGACGCCATTGCCGCTCTTCGTCCAATCGCGCATGACACGCGCGCACATCGGGGGATGAGCGGTGCTGCTCGGCCGACGCGGCGACGAATTCTTCGCGATCGGTGCAAGCTGCACTCACGGCAACAAGGGCCGCTCGCCGAACGCCTGATCGTGGACGACACGGTGCGGTGTGCCTGGGCCCGGAACGCGCGGTCCTCGCCAGTACCACGAGCTGTACGAACGCATGCACCGCGGTGACCCGGGGCCCCGGGGCGGCTCGACGGCAACCGGTTCGTCGGCCCGCGCGCGAGCGAAACGTCTGTGAACAGGCGCACCGTTCGCATCGTTCCACGATCGCGACGCAAATCGTGCAGGGAATATCGGGAATAGCGGTCGCACATGCCGCGTTCTCTACGTACGGCGAATGACGCGCGCCTCGCGGTGCGACGTTCACTTGCCGCCGGCTCCTCACGGACGGTACCCCGCCGTCCGATGCCGATCCATTGATTCGCCTCGTGCTGGAGGACGACATGGCTCGTATTCATTTCAGGTTGGAACCATCCTCGCGGCAGCGCGCTGCGCTCGCGCTCATCGCCGGTGTCTCGCTGTTCGCTGCGGCAAGCGGCACGTCCGCGCAGCTTGCATCCAACCAGACAGAGGGCTTCGGCAATGGCAGGGTCGTCACTTTCACCTATCTGCAGAGTTTCGATTGCGTCGACGAGCCGTCCCTCGATCTCGATTTCAACGGCATCAAGGCCGAGTCGGATCCGAACGAGATGCAAACCCCGATCTGCCAGGTGATCACCGAGCCAGCGAGGGATCCGGCCGGTGGCGATCTGAAGCACACCGCGCAGCTGTACGTGCTCGTGCCGATGTTCGGCAGCGACACCAATCCCGCCGATGCAATGCCGTGCCCGGATGGCGGGCGTCCCGGCGAGTTGTGCGGGCCCGATCTCGGAAACGCGCTGATCGACCTCTTTGGCTTCATCCCAGAGGCCTGGAAGACCAGGCCCGCCGTGGCGACGCAATGCCCGGATCCCAACAATCCGGTGCCAGGTACCTGCACCATGCACGCATCCAGCGTCGACCTCTCGGTGCTGCTCGCAACGCTGGGCAAGATCGCCAATCCACCGCAAGGCAACGTGTTTCTCCCGACGCCGAATCACGATCACATCGTGGACAACTCGCGCGTAAATACCGGGCCGATCTGGTGGCAGGTACGGCCCGTATTGATCATGGACCCGCGCGACTGGCCTGCCGCCGACGGCAGCAGCGGTCTCACTTCCGCGAGCGCGATGGACGCCGCGGAGAGCGCCGGACGCGCTGTCGAAGTAGGTTCCAACTTCTTCCTGTTCTTCAGCTCGCGCATGAACGCGGCGATGCATCACTGAATAGTTTCACGCAAGGAGACAGCCGTGGGAGCGACATGCAGGATGCGTACGGTCGCGGCAATCGTGCTGGTGGCCGCCTGTCTGATCGCGCGCGCTGATGGCGACCGGGCGCGCGCGGATCCCGGCACGAACGGCGGGATGGGCCGTGCAACGGACGCATTCGACCGGATCGTGGGCACCAATATCGCGGCGATGACCGCGGCAGGGCGGCAGACGTTCCGGTTCGATACCTTCGGTGACGAAGCCTTCTGGGGCGACCAGCTTCAGCTGCACACCGCCATCGAGGGGTCGAAGCTCGGCGGCGTCGGCGCCGGCATCAGTCCTCGCCAGGCGCTCGCCCTCGGCCTGAAGGTCGACGTCGACGCCCTTTCGGGCGACGTCCTCGGCGCTCTCAAGTCCGGCAAGGCGAACCTCGACGATCCCGCGACGACGCTCGCGCTGCTCAACGCGAATGCGGTGATCGGCTTGACGGGTTTCTTCAACGCCAACGGCACGCTGAAGTCGATCGGGATCCAGTGCGCCCTGTGCCACTCGACGGTCGACAACTCGCTTGCGTTCGGCATCGGTCACCGGTTCGACGGCTGGGCGAACCACGATCTCGACGTCGGCAAGATCATCGCATCGGCGCCCAACCTCGAGCCGTTCGTGACGCTGCTTTCCGTGACGCAGCCTGGCATTACTGCGAACGACGTCAGAAGCGTGCTGCGGACTTGGGGACCCGGCAAGTTCGACGCCGAGCTGATCCTCGACGGCAAGGCGTTCAACCCCGCGCAGGTAACCGACGGCGTCACCACGGCAACGATGATGCCGGGCGCGACCCTCATTCCCAATGCGTTCGGACTCGCCGGATTCAATCTGCACACCTGGACCGGCGCCTGGGGCACCGTCAGCTACTGGAACGCCTTCGTCGCAACGCTCGAGATGCACGGCGTCGGGCGGTTCTTCGATCCGCGCCTGAACAACGCCGCGCAGTTCCCGATCGCCGCGACGTTCGGCTTCGGCAACCTCAATGCCGGCCTGAGTCCCGACGACGATCGCGTGACCGAAAAGCTGCCCGCCTTGCACTTCTACCAGCTGGCCCTGCCCGCGCCGACGCCTCAGGCAGGTGTGGATTTCGATGCGGCTGCCGCCAAGCGAGGCGACGATCTCTTCAGCGGCAAGGCCGGGTGCAACGGCTGTCACGTCGACCCGCTGTGGACCGAGCCCGGCTGGAACCTGCACACGGCGGACGACGTGTGCATCGACGCCTTCGAGGCGAACCGTGCGCCCGATCACAGCTACAAGACGATGAACCTCAATGGCCTGTTCGTTCGCGAGGAAGGCCTGTTCATGAACGCCGCTAACAAGGGCCGCTATTACCACGACGGGCGGTTCAAGACGCTGCTCGACGTCGTGAACCACTACAACGCGTGCAAGTCGCTCGGGCTGACCGAGCAGGAGAAACACGACCTCGTCGAATATCTGAAGTCCCTGCCCGAGAGCTAGGCTGCGCGTCCCGAACGACGTACGCTCTGTCACTGCGCGAAACCCGGAGGTTGCTGCAATGGCTGCCTTGATCTGTTCGACCTGTCTGCACGTTGTGCTCTGACACCCGGCATACGCCGTGAAGGCTGCCGCGCGTGCAGGTAGACAATTACGATCTTTCATGGGCTGCTTGAATTGCGGCGTAGTCAATCGTGTCGTCTTCGTGGCGGACGATGTGCGCCCCCAAACGAGGGTGAGCACGCCGCTCTTCGCAAGCGACTAGTTTCAACCGACGGTGAGCTTCGCTGCGAGATCGTGCAAAGCCTTGCGTTGCTCCTGGACCGTGCGCTCTTGCTCGTCCGTTGAGCCACCATGACCCAATGTAACCATCACGGCATTCCACTCGGTGCGGTAGCGCTTTAGATACATCGTCGTGCCACGCTGACTGCGCACGGCGGCTGCGGCAGTCGAGTACAGCGGCTCCACGCTTTCATGCGCCTGGCGGACACAGACAGCGTGCTGTCGCTTGGACTCTCCATCGGGCGTGCGACGTACGTTGGCGCAGCGGTCGATCCATTGCTCTGCCGTTGCCACGTACGCTGTCACCACATTGCGTGTGGGCGTTTCTGAGCAAGCGGCAAGAGCGGTCGCGGCCGCGACCGCTGCGCCGGCCATGCGACAAATGTCAGCGCGCATCAGTGAATGCGGCGAAACAGATGCGCCGTTGTTTGCATCGAGGTGCACCGACGTGCCGAACCAAAGCCAGCGCAAGGATCATGTTTCAACTCTTGGCTGACCCGGAGCGAGAGCGCGGAATCGAAGACGCGTGCGCGGACGCCAGCGAGCCAGGATCCTGGTGCAAACGCCGAGCGCTCCACGCCCACACCAAAACTCCCAATGCCGCCAACGCCCATACGATTAGCGGGCCGGTCGGCCAGTCGAGCGTGACGGACACCGCGATGCCGACCACGTAGCCCGCAACGCCGAGTGCCCACGCTGCGGCCCGCCGTCGTTGTGCGATCCGCCGCGTAGCGAGCGGTGGCACGATCAGTGATGCGAATACCAGATAAACCCCGACGAGCTGCACGGAGATCGTGACCACGCATGCGAAGAGCAGGTAGAAACCGGCGCGGCCGATGCGTGCCTGCCAGCGCAGCCAGACGAACAGGATGGCCGCATAGACGATCGCGACGATGACCAGCGTCGTGGGTCGCACCCACAGGATCTGCCCAACCAGCAGGTCCCGCAGGTGCTCGCTGCCGTGCACATTGCTCGCGAGGAACAGGACGCCGGCGGTCGCCGCCATGACGAACACGACGCCGATGATCGCCTCCTGTACATCGGGCCAGCGCCTCTCGGTCCACGTCAGCAGGAGCGCGCCGAGCAGCGCCGATCCAAGTGCCGCCACCTGCACGGCCAGTCCTTCGGGCTCGAAGCCCAGCGCATCGGCGAGGAGCACGCCGCACCCGGCGATCTGCGCAATGGCGAGGTCGATGAACACGATGCCGCGCGCAAGGACTTGCGCGCCGAGCGGCACGTGGGTTGCTATGACGAGCGCGCCAGCGACCAGCGCCGGCGCGACGATGCTCAACATGCCCGCGTCGACGCTCATTGCGCGCCTTTCAGCAAGCGCTCGATGGTGTCATCGAACAGCGCCTGCAATGTCGTCGCCTTGTCGTCGCCGCCAACGGTGAACGGGAGGACGACCTGCTTCAGGTTCGCGCGCTCGGCGATCCACTGCGAAGGTCGGTCGCTCTGGTACGCCGCGCGGATGACCATCTTCGCCGGCTGCTGCTTGAGCGTCGCCAGCAGCTCCGTCATGTACGCGACGGTAGGTTCCACGCCGGGCTTCGGCTCGAGCGAGGCAACCTCCTTCAGTCCAAGCCATTCCTCCAGATACGGAAAGCCCTTGTGCTGCACCACGACGGGCACGCCGCGCAACGGTGCCGCCTCCTTCTCCCAGCGCGCGATGTTGGCGCGCCACTTCTCGTCGAACGCCTTGTACCGCGACTGGTAGTACGCCGCATTGGCTGCATCGAGCTCGGCGAGCCTGGCGGCAAGCGGGCCCGCGACGCGCAGGATGTTGCGTGGATCGGTCTGGATGTGCGGGTTGCCGAGCGGATGGACGTCACCCTCGGCGCGATCGAGCCGTGTCGGCCGCTCCAGCATTGGAACCAGCGGAGCGGCCTCGAAGTAGCCCGGCTGCCCGGGCCGGACCTTTGGGTTGCCCGCCTGCTGAACCACCAACGGCACCCATCCGATCTCGAGCTCCGCGCCGGTCGCGACGATGAGATCGGCACTGCGGGCACGTGCGATGAGGCTCGGCTTGGCCTCGACGTGATGCGGATCCTGCAGCGCGTTGGTGGCCGTGTACACCTTCACCTTCTCGCCGCCGAGCTCGGAGGCAAGCGCGCCCCATTCGGGGACGGTCGCGAAAACGTTGAGATCGGCGCGCGCAGCCGTGGAGACGGCAAGCGCCGCGAATGCAAGCGTGATGAGCCAGCGTGTCTTCATGGCGATGTCCGTTCAGAAGCGATGGGCGCCGTGCGCGCCCAGCGTGAGGATGTATTGAAGAAAGAATTCGTGATCGGTCACGCCGGGGCGCGTGCGATCGTTCGCGAACTGGATGCGGAAGCGACTGAACTCGGACGGTGTGTAATCGACCATCGCCGTGACGCGGTCCGGATGGAAGCCGATGTCGAGCAGGTCGGCGTTGCTGCCGTATTCCGGATGACCCGGATCCAGGCGGTCGTAGCGCGCGCCGAAGCGCCACAGCGGCATGAACTGCCAAACCCCCTGGAGGTACCAGCCCCCCTGGCGCGCGGAATAGGCGTCGCTGTTGGGGACGCCGAGTGCCGCGTTCGGGTCATACGTCAGGTCGCCGTGCTCACGGCGGTGGAAGTACTCGCCCTGCAGCTTGAAGTTGGTCTCCTGCGCATTGCCGTTCGGCGCGTATTTCCAGACGAAATCCGCGATGGCAAGGTGCGAGCTGCCGCTGAAGGCAAGGTCGGCCAGATTGCCCGCCGTGTCGAGCTGCGTGGAGATGCGTCCGCGGGGCCGCGCAGTGAGATACGACAGGCCCGCGCGCCAACTGTTGCTTGCGCCGACGTCGCCGCCCACGTGGGCGAAGATCGACGCCGCGCCGGCGCCATTGCGATCGCGGTCGTTGCCCGGGAAGTTGACGCCGTTCCCTATCTCGGCGCCCAGCTCGACGAAGGTCTCGGTCGGCGCGACCCATTTCAGCTGTACGCCGTCCTGTGCGAGCTGACCGCCGAGGAACGCCTGGTACGCGAGCGGCGCGTCGATGAAGTCCCAGACGTGCTGATGCTGCTCGTTGAGATAGCCGATCCCCGAAAAGAACCGGCCGAACTTCGGCACGACGCCGTTCGGCAGCGAGGGCATGAAGCCGTACGCCTCCTCGACCTCGACGGAGTTGTCAGGCGACAGCGAGACGATGAGATTGGCCGCGAACTTGTCATCGACGTTGGCGCTGATCGCAAGCTCTGACTCGGACAGCGACAGGCCGCGCTTCCCGGGACCGGTGTCCGGCGTCTGTTGAAACCCCGCGATCGCATAACGATCGGGATCCTGGGAGAGGTTGGCGTACCTGCCCTGCAGAACCGCCGAGATCGCGGGATTGAAGGCGGCGATACCGCTCGCCGCTGGCACAGCCGTTGGCGCGGGCAACGGCGGCGCCGCAGCGGCGGTCGGCGCAGGCGCCGGCACGTTGGCCGCGGCAGCGGCGCGGGCGGCATTGGCCTCGGCCTCGCGCAGCCGGGCCTCGAGCGCAGTTAGCCGTGCCTCATAGCTTTCCCTGAGCTGTCGCATCTGCTCGCGGATTTCCGCAAGCTCGTTGTCGGTGGCGGCCCATGCTGCCGGCGCTGAAAGAAGTGCCGCCACCGCGAATGCGGCCGGCACGAGGGTGTGCTTGTACACGCCGATACTCCTTCACGTCGTGGACGAACGGTGCCGCGCAATGCAGGCGGCACGGGGGCTCGAGCGACTACGTGAGGGACGGCGGTGCGCGGGCGGAGTAGTGACGCGTTGCCGCGCGTGCGACAACGCATGGATGGGATTGAAGCCGCCACGCCGTGGTGTGCGGCGCGCGCAAGGGCGAGGGTTCGGCCGCGACGGCATGCGCGGCGCCGGCGAGCAGCTGGCACTCGTCGCACGGCGCAACGACGTCGACGTGCCAGCCTTGGTCGTGCGCATCGGCCAGCTGCGCGCGAAGGTGCTCGAGCGGATGACGCGCGAGCTCGTGCTGCATGCACAAGAGCAGCACGTACAGCAATACGGCGACGAGACGGCGCGGCATGGCGGACATACTGACGCAATGGGCGCAGTGGCGCCATCGGCCAGGCGGATGAGTATACCTGCGGCTTATTGCACCGTCGCGTATGCCGTGCTGCCCCCGACGGGTGCCGTACGCGCTCATGGGCCCGCGTCACACCGGCTCGCGGAGCGCCCAAGGCTTACGATGACGCTCGGATTGCGAACGTTTTCTGACGCCGACGAGTCTTGCCGGCAAGCCGCGCGTTATGCTCAAATGCCGCCTGATCTGGCTGGGCCACCGGGGGGTGTGCCACCCGTGGTGCTCATGACGTACCGCCTACTCTGTCGCCGTCGTCGTCTTCTCCAGCGCCTCGTCTGCGGCGTCACGGCGGTTGTATTCACCATCCTCGTCTCGGTCGCCGTCAGTCACCTGCACGTCGGCGCGGATCAGGACGCGGCGTGCGCGGTCTGCGCCGCGTTCGCAGGGAAGCTCGAAGGCGCTTCAACGTCAACCACCGCACCGCCGACGGCGGTGGTCGTGGCATTGCGCATCGCCGTGCTTCCACGGCCGCAGATCGCCTCTTCCGCCCTCATCGCGCTGCCGCCCAGCTGCGGCCCCCCTCTCGTCGCCTGAACGGCCGCAGTCCGCGGCAAGTCTTCTCGTATTGACGCTTGACGTGCGCCAGCGCGTCGCCACATTGCGCGGCACCGGCGCGTCGTAGTCACGCGGTAGACCGTTGCGGACGACCCATTTCAATGAACCGGCGCGCAAGCCGCGCCTGGAGTGATCAGCGACACGGCAGCCGTCGTCCTGTCGAGAGACATCGCATGCACCGTGTGCGCACCAGCGACGCCGGTGCTTTGCTCTCGCGACCTCCGCCTGTCGCGCGGCGATCGCCGCAAAGTAGATCGTGGGGAATGAGATGCTTCGAAGGTTCCTCCGGCGCCCGTCACGGCGGGTGCTCGGCTGGCTGTCGGTGGTTCCCATAACCGTGGCCGGTATCTGGCTGCTCACTGGCTGCGCCGCGCTCGAGACAGTCGACTATTACTGGCAGACCGCCGCGGGGCAGTTCGACTTGTTGTCGCGGGCGCGATCGATCCATGACGTCATAGATCAAAGCGACGACGTTGCTCTCAAGTTGCGCCTGCAGCAGATCGAGCGCATGCGCGTGTTCGCCAGCCGCGAGCTCGGCTTACCTTCGAACGGCAGCTACACGCGCTATACGGATCTCGGACGGCCGTTCGTGACCTGGACCGTGTTCGCCACGCCCGAGCTGTCTCTCACACCGCGCACGTGGTGCTTCCCGATCGCGGGCTGCGTGGCCTACCGCGGCTATTTCAGGGAAAGCGACGCCACGAGTGAAGCGAGCCGACTGACGGCCGATGGCAATGACGTGTACATCGGCCATGTGCCGGCGTACTCCACGCTGGGCTATTTCGATGACCCCATCCTTTCGTCGTTCGTGAGATGGCCCGAAACCGACGTGGCGCGCCTCATTTTCCACGAGCTTGCGCACCAGCTCATCTACGTGCCGGGCGACACGGTTTTCAACGAGTCCTATGCCGTCACCGTCGAGCGCGCCGGCCTCGAGCGATGGCTCGCTCACGAGCATGAGCCGGAGCTCATGGCCCAGTTCGAGCGCACGGAGCGAACGCGTGCGGAGTTCTATGCGCTGGTTCAGGATGCACGCGCTCGACTTGCGGCCATCTACGCGAGCAAGGCGTCCGCAGCCCAAAAGCGCAAGCAGAAAGAACAAGTCTTCGCCGATATGCAACGAGCGTACCTCGCCGCCAAGGCAAAGGATCCGGGTCTGACCGGCTACGAAGGCTGGTTCTCGGAAAAGCCGAACAACGCGCGAATTGCGGCACTCGCCCTGTACACCGACCGCGTACCGGCGTTCCGTGAGTTGCTGCGCGAACAGGGCGGCGATCTATCGCGTTTCTATGCTCGCGTGCGGGAACTCGGGGCGCTGCCAAAAGCTCGACGCGACGCCATGCTCGACGACTATCAGCGCCGCGCCGCCGACGCGGCGCCAGCGAGCGCCAGTGCCGATAGATCACCGCCGGCGTGAAGCGCGGCTCGCCTTCCAAGTGCAGTGGGGGCTGCCCCCGGCCGACGAACCGCTCCGCGCCTGCACGAGCTCGATCGCCGCGCGCTCCTCGCGCAGGCGTCGTCGATGGGGTTGCGCTGCAGCCACTGGCCGTGCTGCCCCCGCGTCAGGTCGAGCAGCGCGTCAACGCGGCGTTGATGCCCGCGGTCAGGTTCGCCATCGTGCTTGGCGGCCGCGACGCGCACGAATGTCGTCGATGGCGCGGACAGCGCGTGCGTGGACATGAGCGTGCATGGCCGCACGGAAACCGTTGGATCTGTCGCAAAATACCAGGATCGCCAAGCGGCCGCCGCGCGACGTTGGCCGTTTGGCGAGCGATGGCGATGCAACCGACCAAGGGGATGATGCTCGATGACGACTGCCACTGACCTCGCGGACTGCGCCGCGCACGAGCTCGCCGTTCTGTACCGGGCCGGCGACGCCTCGCCGGTGGAGGCGACCCGCGCCGTGCTCGCGCGCATCGATCGGCTGAATCCGTCGCTCAACGCCTACTGTTTCGTCGCGCCGGACGATGCGCTGGCGGCCGCGCGCGCGAGCGAATCGCGCTGGCGCGCCGGCACGCCGCACAGCGCAATCGACGGCGTGCCGACGTCGATCAAGGACCTCATCCTGACGCGGGGCTGGCCGACGCTGCGCGGGAGCCGCACGGTCGATTCCCACCAGGCGTGGGACGTCGACGCGCCGGCCGCGGCGCGCCTGCGCGAGGCCGGCGCGGTACTGCTCGGCAAGACGTGCACGCCCGAATTCGGTTGCAAGGGGGAGACCAACTCGCCGCTGACGGGAATCACACGCAACCCATGGAACCTTGGCAAGACGCCCGGCGGATCCTCGGGCGGCACCGCGGCAGCGGTCGCGGCGGGCCTCGGACCGCTGTCGGTCGGAACCGACGGCGCCGGCAGCGTGCGCATCCCGTCCGCGCTGTGCGGCACCTTCGGCCTCAAGCCGAGCTTCGGCCGCGTGCCGGCGCACCCACTGTCACCGTTCGGCACCGTCGCGCACCTCGGACCGCACGCCATGAGCGTACGCGACGCTGCGCTCATGATGAACGTGCTGAAGGCGCCGGACGCGCGCGACTGGACTTCACTGCCCCCCGACGACTCCGACTACACCGCCGAGCTCGACGCGGGTGTGCGCGGCTTGCGCGTCGCGTGGTCTCCCACGCTCGGATATGCGCGCAACGTGCACCGCGAAGTCGCCGAGGCTTGCGCGCAGGCGGTCGCAGCGCTCGCGGAATCCGGTGCGATCGTGGAACAGACCGATCCCGGATTCGACGATCCGCTGGAGATCACGGTCGGCCTGTGGTTCCTCGGCGCGTGGACCTTGTGGAATACATTGACGCCCGAGCAGCAGGCGCTCACCGATCCCGATTTCGCCGCGCAGGCACAACTCGGCGCGGGCTGCAGCGCGCTGGACATCCAACGGCTGCACCTTCGTCGCGGCGCGCTCGGCAGCCACATGCGGCAGTTCATGCAACGTTACGATCTTCTCGTCACTCCCGCCGTGGCGGTGCCCGCCTTCGACGCCCGGCCCGCCGGCCATACCCCCATGGGGCCGGAGAGCATGCTCGGCTGGACGCCGTTCAGTTATCCCTTCAATCTGACCCAGCAGCCCGCCTGCTCGATTCCCTGCGGGCTCACGCGCGAGGGCCTGCCCATCGGATTGCAGATCGTAGGACCGATGTTCGGTGACGCGCTCGTGCTTCGCGCGGCGCGCGCCTATGAATCGGTGCGGCCCATCCCGCGGCCGCCGGCCTGACCGCGTTCCGCTGCCTGGAAGGCTCCACGGGCGCGGCTGCCGACACGTCACGGACGCCAATGTCTGGCTATACTGCCGCCTTGCCTGCGTGCTCGTGCAATCGCAAGCGTCGATGCGCGGTGCGCTGTCGCAGCCGTTCCGGGAATTTCGACGATCGAAGGGGGAGCCCGTCATGAATCACCGCGCCGTCCCGTCTCGTTCCTTGATTGCCGCCTTCCGATCCGACGGGCCGCCGCACGAGCGGCCCAAGGCAGCGCGCGCTCTGTCCATCCTGATGCTCGCGGCCGTCCTCTGCGCGCCCGCGGCGATGGCGCAGCAGAAGGTGCTCAAGTTCATCCCGCAGGCGGACCTGCGCATCCTCGATCCGATCACCACGACGGCGTACATCACCCGCAACCACGGGTACATGATCTACGACACGCTGTTCGCGACGGACGCGAATTTCAAGGTGCAGCCGCAAATGGTGGACAAGTACGAGCTCAGCAGCGACAAGCTGACGTACACGTTCACGCTGCGCGACGGGCTCAAGTTCCACGACGGCACGCCGGTGCGCTCGGCGGATTGCATCGCGTCGGTCGAGCGCTGGGCCAAGCGCGATGCGCTGGGGCAGAAGCTCGCCGAGGTGACCGACGCGTGGAAGGCGGTGAACGACAAGACGTTCACGCTCAAGCTGAAGAAGCCGTTCCCGCTCACGCTCGAGGCGCTGGCGAAGCCGTCGTCGAACGTGCCGTTCATCATGCCCGAGCGCATCGCCAAGACCGACGCGTCGACCAACATCACCGAGGCCATCGGATCGGGCCCGTTCAAGTTCGTCAAGGAAGAATGGGTGCCGGGCAGCAAGGTCGTGTACGTCAAGAACACGGACTACGTGCCGCGCAAGGAACCGCCCTCGTGGGCCGCGGGCGGCAAGGTGGTCAAGGTCGATCGCGTCGAATGGATCTACATTCCCGATTCGGCCACTGCCGCCGCCGCGATCAATGCCGGTGAAGTCGACTGGTGGGAGCAGATGCCGCCCGACCTCATTCCGGTGCTGGCGAAGAACAAGAGCGTTAAAGTCGAGAACATCGATCCGCTGGGCTCGATGGGCGTGCTGCGCTTCAATTTCCTGTACCCGCCGTTCAACAATCAGAAGATGCGTCAGGCGCTTCTGTACGCGATCGATCAGAACGACTACGTGCTCGGCATCGCCGGCGATCTGAAGAACGGGCATCCCTGCTATTCCTATTTCACGTGCGGTACGCCGCTCGCGAGCGAAGTCGGCGCAGCGCCCATGAAGGGCAAGCGCGACCTCGACAAAGCCAAGCAGCTCATCAAGGAAGCCGGCTACAAGGGCGAGAAGATCGTCATCATCGACGCGACCGACCAGCCGATCGTCCACTCGCAATCGCTGCTCACCACGGACATCCTGCGCAAGCTCGGCCTCAACGTCGACCTGCAGGCCGGCGACTGGGGTACCCTCATCACGCGGCGCTCGTCCAAGGAGCCGATCGAAAAAGGCGGCTGGTCGATCTTCCACACCTGGCTTGTGGGTCCCGATGTCACGTCGCCCGCGGTGAACTTCGCGATTCGCGGCTCGGGTCAGAAAGCATGGTTCGGCTGGCCCGACGATCCCAAGCTCGAGGAGCTGCGCGAGGCGTGGTTCAACGCCACCGACGCCGCTACCTCGAAGAAGGATGCCGACGCCGTGCAGGAGCGCGCGTTCGAGTTCGTTCCCTACATTCCCACGGCGCAGTTCATTCTTCCCACTGCGTACCGCACGAATCTCACCGGCGTGATCATCGCGCCGATGACGCTCATGTGGAACGTCGAGAAGAAATAGGGACGACAGCGCGGATTGCGGTGGGAGAGCGGTCGTTTTCCTCGCGCCCTCACGGAACAGGGCGCGAGGTGGGCAATCGCAGGCCGCTCGATCGTGCACTAGCGGGTAGCGGGTGATCGCGTATATCGTCAGGCGCCTCTTCTCGACCGTCGTCGTGATGGCCGTGGTCGCCTTCGTGGTGTTTTCGCTTCTCTACCTGACACCGGGCGATCCGGCCGCGATCATCGCCGGAGACATCGCCACCGACCAGGACATCCAGCGCATTCACATGCGGCTCGGCCTGGACGACCCGTTCCTGGTCCGATTCGGCCGCTGGGTCGGGTCCCTGGCGCACGGCGACCTCGGGACCTCGATCTTCACCAACCTTCCTGTCGCGCAGCTGATCGGGCAGCGCGTCGAGCCGACGCTGTCGCTCACGTTGTGCACGCTGGTCGTGTCGATACTCGTCGCCGTCCCGCTCGGCGTCGTCGCGGCCGCGAAGGCCGGGACCTGGCTCGATCGAGCGGTGATGTCGTTTTCGGTCTTCGGGTTCTCGATGCCGGTGTTCGTGTTCGCCTACATCCTGATCCTCACCTTCGCGGTGCAGCTCGACTGGCTTCCGGTGCAGGGCTATACCAATTTCCGCGACGGTGTGTGGGAGTGGCTGCGCCATCTGATCCTGCCGAGCATCGCGCTCGGCACCGTGTACGTTGCGCTCATCACCCGCATGACGCGCGCCAGCATGCTGGACGTGCTCGCGCAGGATTACATCCGCACGGCGGAGGCGAAAGGGCTCGCGCCACAACAGGTGCTGATCGGACATGCGCTCAAGAACGCCGCGATTCCGGTGATGACCATCATCGGCGTCGGCATCGCGTTGCTGATCAGCGGCGCGATCGTCACCGAGACGGTCTTCGCGCTGCCGGGCATCGGGCGCCTCACCGTCGATGCGATCCTGCGCCGCGACTATCCGATCATCCAGGGTGTGATCCTGATCTTTTCCGCCGTTTACGTTCTGGTGAATCTCCTGGTCGACCTTTCCTACGTGCTGTTCGATCCGCGCATTCGCTATTGATGGCGAGGACTGCCGACATCGGCGCGGCCCCCGCAGCGGCCCCGGCTGCCGCGCCGCGATCGATGTCGCCGACCTGGCGGCGCTTTCGCGAGGCATTCCGCCGCCATCCCACGGCGATCCTCGGCGCCGCGATTCTGATCGCGATGATCGCCATCGCGATCTTCGCCCCGTGGCTCGGCACCGTCGATCCGCAGGCCGTGTCGCCGGCGAAGCGCCTGCGACCGCCCTCGGGGGCTTTCTGGCTCGGCACCGACATGCTGGGACGCGACGTGTACAGCCGCGTCGTGTTCGGTGCACGCGTGTCGCTTACGGTCGGTCTCGCCGTGGCCGCGCTCTCGACATTGCTCGGATTGACCATCGGACTCGTCACCGGTTACATGCGCCGCGTCGACGCGGTGGTGATGCGCGTCATGGACGGCCTCATGTCGATTCCTTCGGTGCTGCTCGCGATCGCGCTGATGGCGCTCACCAAGGCGAGCATCGGCAACGTGATCGTCGCGATCACGCTCGCCGAGATGCCGCGCGTGGTGCGCCTGGTGCGCAGCCTGGTGCTGAGCCTGCGCGAGCAGACCTACGTCGAAGCCGCCATTGCCGCGGGAACGACGCTGCCGCGGATACTCGTGCGCCACATCCTCCCCAACATCGTCGCGCCGCTGCTCGTTCAGGGCACGTACGTGTGCGGCTCGGCGATGATCACCGAGGCGATCCTCTCGTTCATCGGCGCGGGCACCCCGCCCAACATCCCGAGCTGGGGCAATATCATGGCGGAAGGGCGCAGCCTGATCCAGATCGCGAGCTACCTGATCGTGTTCCCCGGCATCTGCCTGTCGGTCACCGTGCTGGCGGTGAATCTTCTCGGCGACGGCATGCGCGATGCGCTGGACCCGCGGCTCGCGCGGCGGATGTGAAACGATGAGCGCGCCGCAGACCTCTGATCCACTGCTCGAAGTCGAGGGGCTGAAGACGCATTTCTTCACGCGCGACGGCGTGGTTCGCGCCGTCGACGGACTCTCGTTCTCGGTGCGACGCGGCGAAACCCTGTGCATCGTCGGCGAGTCCGGATGCGGCAAGAGCGTGACATCGTTGTCGATCCTGCGCCTGATCGCATCGCCGCCGGGACGCACGGTAGCGGGTCGCGTCTTGTTCGAGGGGCGCGACCTGCTCGCGATGCCCGAGGCGGACATGCGCAAGGTGCGCGGCGACGCGATCTCGATGATCTTCCAGGAGCCGATGACATCGCTCAATCCGGTGCTGACCATCGGCCATCAGATCGCCGAAGCGCTGGTGCTGCACCGCGGCCTTTCTCGCGGCGCGGCCGAAGCGCGTGCGATCGAGATGCTGCGGCTGGTCCGCATGCCGGAGCCTGCGCGTCGCGTGCTCCAGTATCCGCACGAGCTGTCGGGCGGCATGCGGCAGCGGGTCATGATCGCCATGGCGCTGGCGTGCGAGCCTCGCCTGCTGATCGCCGACGAGCCCACGACCGCCCTCGACGTCACCATCCAGGCGCAGATCCTCGACCTGATGCGCGAGCTCAAACAGCGCACCGGCGCGGCGATCATGCTGATCACTCACGATCTCGGCGTGGTTGCGGAGATGGCGCAGCGCGTGATCGTGATGTACGCCGGGCGCAAGGTCGAGGAAGCCTCGGTCGAGGACTTGTTCGCGCGCCCGCGCCATCCCTACACGCGCGGCTTGCTCGACTCCATTCCCAAGCTCGGCAGCGCAAGCGCAGCGAGCGAAGGTGCGGCGAGCAGCCGCCTGGCGGAAATCGCGGGAACGGTGCCGTCGCTGTCCGAGGCGATCGTGGGCTGTGCCTTCGCGCCGCGCTGCGCGTACGCGACGCAGCGCTGCCGCGCCGAATACCCTCCGCTCGAGGAAAAGGCGGCGCACCACTGGGCCGCATGCTGGGAGTCGGCCCGGCTGGTCGCCGACGAGTCGGTGGCCGCGGCATGACCGATCCTGCAACGGACGCGAACGCCGCGACGTCGCGCGCGCTGCTCGAGGTCGCGCACCTGAGCAAGCATTATCCATTGCGCGGCGGCATCTTCGGACGCACCCGCGCCAGCGTGCACGCCGTCGACGACGTGAGCTTCGCGATCGCGCAAGGCGAGACGCTGGGGCTCGTCGGCGAGTCGGGATGCGGAAAGTCCACGATCGGCAGGACGATTCTGAGACTGGTCGCGCCGACCGCGGGAACGATAACTTGGCAGGGGGCCCGCATCGATGAGCTCGACGCCCAGGCGATGCGATCGCATCGGCGCGACCTGCAGGCCGTCTTCCAGGATCCGTATGCATCGCTCAATCCGCGCATGCGCGCCGCCGACATCGTCGCGGAGCCCATCCGCAATTTCGAAAGCGTCGGCGCTTCCGGGATCCGGGACCGCGTGGCGTCGCTGTTCGAGCGCGTGGGCCTGCGCGCCGATCAGATGCCGCGGTACCCCTACGAATTCTCCGGCGGGCAGCGACAGCGGCTCGGCATCGCGCGCGCGCTCGCGCCGCGCCCGAAGCTGATCGTTTGCGACGAGCCGGTGTCGGCGCTCGATGTCTCGGTGCAGGCGCAGGTAATCAATCTGCTCGGCGACCTGCAGCGCGAATTCGGTTTGTCGTACCTGTTCGTGGCCCACGATCTCGCGGTCGTGGAGCACATCAGCCATCGCGTCGCCGTCATGTACCTCGGCCGGATCGTCGAGCTCGCCGCAACGAGGCCGCTGTTCACCATGCCGCAGCATCCGTACACCGAAGCGCTGCTGTCCGCCGTGCCGGTGCCCGATCCGAAGGTGCAGCGAAAGCGCATCATTCTCACGGGCGACGTCCCAAGCCCGGTCGATCTGCCGAGCGGTTGCCGCTTTCATACGCGATGCCCGTACGCGTTCGAACGATGCCGCGTGGAGGAGCCGATGCTCGCGGAGGTGCGGCCGGGTCACTTCGCGGCATGTCATCTGCGCGACGCGCCTGCGACCGCCGTTTTGTCGAGTACCGACCGTCCAAAGGAATCCATCCCATGAGCGATCTCAATCGCCTGAGCGCAACGACGGCCGCGCGCAAGCTCGCCGCGCGCGAGATCACCGCCGAGGCCCTGCTGGCCGATTGCATTGCACGCATCCACGAGCGCGAAGCGCAAGTCCGCGCGTTCACGTTCCTCGACGCCGACGGCGCCATGCGCCGCGCGCGCGAGCTCGACGCCGGCCCGCCGAGGGGGCTGCTGCACGGCCTGCCGATCGCGGTCAAGGACCTGTTCGACACGTTCGACATGCCTGCCGCGTACGGCTCGCCGATCTATGCCAACCATCGGCCCAGGTCGGACGCGGCCTGCGTGGCGCTCGCGCGCGCCGCGGGTGCGATCGTGGTGGGCAAGACCGTCACCACGGAATTCGCGACGTTCCATCCGGGCCCGACGTGCAATCCGCACAACCTCGCGCACACGCCCGGAGGCTCGTCGTCGGGATCCGCTGCCGCGGTCGCCGACGACATGGTCCCTCTGGCGTTCGGCACCCAGACCGCGGGATCGATCGTGCGTCCCGCAGCGTATTGCGGCGTCGTCGGATACAAGCCCACCTTTGGCACCGTGAATCGGGCGGGCGTGAAGCTCATCTCCGACACGCTCGACACGGTGGGTGTGCTCGCGCGCACGGTACCCGACGCCGCGCTGTTCGTCGCTGCGCTCACGGATCGACACGAGCTCCTGGTCGACCGGCCGCGAACGGATGCTCCACGCATCGCGATGTGCACGACGCACGAATGGGATCGCGCGCAGCCGGAAACCGTCGGCGTGTTCGAGCAGGCAAAGGAGCGGTTGCGCGCCGCCGGCGCGATGGTTCACGACGTGACGCTCCCGCCACCGTTCGCGCAACTTGCGCAGGCGCAGATCACCGTGATGGTGTACGAAGTGGCCAAGTCCCTGTCGTACGAGAACTCGCGACATCGCGATCAGTTGAGCCCCGAGATGACCGCCATGATCGACGCGGGCCTCGCCGTTTCGCCGGCTCAGTACGACGCCGCGCGCGAGCTCGCGCGGACGTGCCGCGCGATGCTGCCGCGGGTCTTCGGGGATGCCGACGTGCTGCTTGCACCCAGCACACAGGGCGAGGCGCCCTCAGGAATCATGGCGACCGGTGATCCGCTGTTCAATCGCATCTGGACGCTGCTGCATGTGCCCGTCGTGCACGTTCCGGCAGGTGTCGGCCCACGCGCGATGCCGCTGGGACTGACCGTCGTGGGGCCACTCGGCGGGGATCGTGCGACGCTCTTCGCGGCCGATTGGATCCACGCGCGGCTGGACGCCGCCGGAGCGCAGCGATGACGACTTCACCGGACGTACGATCCGATTCCACCCACGCATTCGACGCGCTGCGCATCGACGGCAAGCGCCTGTGGCAATCGCTGATGGAGCTCGCGACCATCGGTGCGACGCCCAGGGGCGGCGTGCGGCGACTCGCGCTCACCGATCTCGACCGGCAGGGCCGCGATCTGGTGGTGGGCTGGCTGCGCGAGACGGGCGCGCACATCGAAATCGACGGCGCCGGCAATGTCTTCGCGATACGGCCGGGCCGCGATTCGTCGCGGCCTGTCGTGCTCACCGGAAGCCATGTCGACACGCAACCTTCGGGCGGCAAGTTCGACGGCAACTACGGTGTTCTGGCTGGCTTGGAGGTATTGCGCACGCTCAACGCGGCCGGCGTCGCGACCGAGAAGCCCGTCGGTGTCGCGATATGGACCAACGAGGAAGGCAGTCGCTTCGTTCCGGTCATGGGCGGCTCGGGCGCGTTCGCCGGCGTGTTTCCGCTCTCGCATCTGCTGCAGCAGCGCGACATCGACGGGACGTCGTTCGGCGATGCGCTGCAACGCATCGGCTACGCCGGCGACACGCCCGTCGGGGGACGCGCCCTCGACGCCTACTTCGAAGCGCACATCGAGCAGGGCCCGATCCTCGAGCGCGAGGACAGGGTCATCGGCGTGGTGACCGGTGCGCTCGGGCAACGCTGGTACGACTGCGTGTGGAGCGGCCAGGATTCGCACGCGGGCCCCACGCCGATGGAAACGCGGCGCGACGCCTTGCGCGGCGCTGCACGCCTGGTCGAATCGGTCAACGCCATCGCGCTGCGTCACGGGCCCGACGGTCGAGCCACGGTCGGATTCATGCAAGTGAGCCCCAATTCGCGCAACGTCGTGCCCGGTCGCGTGGCGATGAGCGTCGACATGCGCCATCCCGACGACGACGCGCTGGTGTCGATGGATGGCGAGCTGCGCGAGGCGGCCACTGCGATCGCGACGGACCTCGCGCTCGCCTGCGATCTGCGACAGGTCGACCAGTTCCCGGCTTCGCGCTTCGACGGCGCTTGCGTCGCGGCCGTCCGCCGCGCAGCGCGTGACCTCGGCTTGTCGAATCGCGACATCGTCAGCGGCGCCGCTCACGACGCCATCTATGTCGGCCGGGTCGCGCCCGCCGCGATGATCTTCGTGCCGTGCAAGGACGGCATCAGCCACAACGAGATCGAGGACGCGCAGCCGGACCATCTCGAGGCTGGCGCAAACGTGCTGCTGCACGCGATGCTGGCGAGGGCGGGTGT